>Ga0131853_10005119_pt1 | contig 23604 bp, 26 predicted proteins | sample TergutLab28metaG_FD_92764 | JGI IMG/M metagenome (GOLD analysis project Ga0131853, IMG submission 92764) | Labiotermes labralis P1 segment gut microbial communities from Petit-Saut dam, French Guiana - Lab288 P1 (version 2) (version 2) | ecosystem: Host-associated > Arthropoda: Insects >...
AGCATGGACAACGGAATACAACCTCAAACGCACACCGATAAAATGGCAATTTACAACAGATCAAGCGAGAATTAAGTTGTACAGACTATACCCACAGATTTAGTATTGGCAAGGTACTAGTACGGTTCGCCGCGGGTAAGCTCCACAAGGTGCCAGGCCCCCAGAGACACCTCCGACGTACCGTTGCCGCGTGCCAGGCTGAAATTGCGGACGCGGTTGTTGACGGCGACTGGTTCTACGCGCCAGAGCGTGGGAAAAGCGGGGATCTCTTCGTAGAACGCCCACTGCCAGTCGCTTAACACTTGGCGGCGATACTCTTCGTCCCACATCTTCGGCGAAGCCTTGCGGCTTAGGATCTCGCGGAAGCGCGGCGATGTGTATCGCGTAAAGTTCAGCGGTGTGTCGTGCCCCCAGACCTGCCGCGCGTCCGGCGCGAGACCCACAGACCACGCCGCGTCGAACATGTCGATCCGGCCGCCGTCGTTGTCGTGTTCGAGATAGCTGTAGAAGCGGTTGAAGTCCAGCGGGCGGCCTTGGAAGAGCCGCACGTCAAGCCCGATACTTGCCCAGGACTGGATCTTGAACTGCGTGAGGAAGTCCTCGTCCTCACCGGACATCACGGCCCAGGTTATCACCAGCGGCGATCCGTCCGGGTTGTCGCGGAAGCCGTCCCCCGTGGTGTCGGTGAAGCCGGCTTCGTCAAGCAAACGGCGGGCGCGTTCGGGGTTGTACATATGCCCGGGAACGTCCGCGTCCAGCACATGCGCGTGGAACGGAGGCACCACCGACGCGGCCGGAAAACGCAGCCCGCCGTACAGAAGCCGCCCCAGCCTGTCGTGATCCACGGCGTAGGCCAGAGCGCGGCGTACATATACATTATCCATGCCGGAAGGCCGCATGTCAACCTCTCGCGCGTCGGAATCGAAAATTCCGAAGCGGAAGCCCGTGTAGCTGTAGGCCGCGGAGGTGTCCGCAAGGAAGGTGAAGTTGGACGGCTCGCTGAAGTTCATGAACTGGCGCGGCGAAAACGCCGAGATATCAAGCCGCCCGGAGCGCATGGCAAAGGGCACAAGCTCCGGGTGGATCACCTGTGCGTTAATGCCCGCGATCCTTGGCGCGCCCTGCCAATAGTCTTGGTTGGCCGGAAGCTGAATGCCTTCGCCGGGGATGTACGCGCCCGCCGTAAACGCGCCCGTGCCCAGCATCTTGTGCCGCGCGTGGGGGTGGGCGCTCATGTCCGCCACGCTTATACCCTCGAAGTGGTGCCGCGCTGTCGGCCAGAGCCACATGCCGGAGCCGTAGAGATTCATGGGCGTAAGCGCGTGGAAGCGTTTGGTGAGCGTGCGCCCGCCGTCCGACACAACAAGGCCGCTGATGTGATCCGCCGTGCCGGAATGATATTCGCACACGCCAACAACATTGGTGACGGCCGGCCCGAAGCGCGCGCCGTCATAGTCCGGGTGCGCCAGGATCTCGTAGGAGAACACAAGGTCGTACATGGTGAGCGGCGTGCCGTCGTGCCACCGTACATCCACGTCATGCCGCAGGGTCAGCACCACAGTATTGTTTTCGGCATCCGCCTCGAATGTGGCCATGCCGTCCCGGCCGAGTTCCAGGTTTTCGCCGGTGGAGAGAACCGTGTCCATCAGCCTTTCGCCCACCCAGCCGTCGATGGTGTCCGCCGCCCAGACAGGGTGGAACATACCGCGCAGGGGCGACGCGGTCATCAGGCCATAACCGAGGAAGCCTCCGTCAACTGGCGGGTTGTCGTTTGCCGTATACTTCGGGAAGCGCGACAGCACGGCCTGCTTGCCAGTGAGGGAGGTCTGCGCGGTGGGCGTGTTATGCTCGTATGCCGGCACGGCGAACTGCCCCTCACCTTGGAAGCAGGACGAAAGCAGGACGGCAAGCGCGGCAAATGCCGCTGTGACGACCAGCGAAAACTTGAAGATGCTCATAACGCGCCTCCCTAAGTATTTGATGAATCCGCGGCGCGGCCGGCGGCCTGCCCCACAAGGTACACCGACAGCATCATCACAAAGACGAGCATGGCCGCCGGCAGCCACTGCCACGGGCGCGTGAGCATCACCGTAGGCACGGCGGCGTAGGATATCAGCGTGCCGAGGCTTGGCGTGCCTATCGGCAGACCGTAACCAAGGAATGTGAGGCCGGTCTCCAGCCCTATGTTTGACGCAAGGGTGAGAGTCATGTTCACTGTGATAACGGGCGCGAGGTTCGGCAGAACTTCGCGGAGCATGATGACGGCGCGGGGCGTGCCCAGGGTGCGGGAGGCCGCAACATAGTCCAGCCCGGCCTGCTGCAATGCCTTGGCACGCAGAAGCCGCGCGCGGTCCGCCCACAGAAACGCCGTCATTATCAGCGAGAACTGCCACACGCCGTAGTCTCCCAGCATGGACAGCACCGCAATGATGATGAGCAGTGACGGCAGCATCAGGAAGAAGTCCAGCAGGCGCATCATGGCGTTGTCCACAATGCCGCCCGCGAAGCCGGAGACCAGCCCGTAGAGTATGCCGGCCGCGCCGCTTAGCACAGTCACCGTGCCGGCGATAAGCAGGGAGTTTCGCGCGCCCAGCATCAGCCGCCCCACCATGCACCGCCCTGCGGGATCCGTCCCCAGCGGGAAGGCGCGGCTTGGCGGAAGGTTCATAAACTCCGGCACCACGAAACCCGCGCGGTATTCGTCAATGCCGGCGGAGGCAAGAAACGCGGCGGCGGCGATCACCGCGAACATCCACAGCCCGGCCACAGCCGCCCTGTCGCCGCGTATTCCGCGCCATAAGTCCAACATCACAGCGTCCGCCTCCTCTGTCACTTAATCCGCAATCACTTAATCCGTATCCGCGGATCCACCACGCTGAGCGCGATGTCCGACAGGAACGAACCCAGCACCAGCAACACGCCGTACAGCACCACCAATGCAGTCAGCACGGAGAAGTCCCGCTGCTGTATAGATTCCAAGAACAGCGTACCCATGCCGGGATACGAGAATATCGACTCGATAAACACCGAACCGCCAAGCAGCATCACCACCATGGAGCCCAGGCTTGACGCAATGGGCAGGAGCGCGCCGCGGAAGATGTGGCGGGTGTAGAGCGCGCCTTCGGGGATACCCTTCGCCCTTGCGGCCGTCACAAATGCCATGCCGCGGATGTCCGCGATCTCGCTGCGCAGATACTGCACAACATACACCGATCCCAGCAGCGCGCCCGTAACCGCCGGCGCGATGCTGTGGTGCAGACGGCTGGCGAAGTAAACCGCCGTGCCGCGCCCCAGGCCGATGTCCACACTGCCGCGCACCGGCACGATGTCCAGCCAGAAGCCCGCCACAAGCACAACCGCCAGAGCCGGCACAACCGTGGGCATGGCGAGCATGAAGCATGTATACAGGTTCACGGCCTTTTCGGGCGCGCGGCCGTGGAACCTTCCCGCCACAAGCCCCAGCGGCACCGCAACGGCATACAGCAGCACAAGCGTCAGCACCTGCAGGAACAGTGTGTTGTACGCACGCCGCCCAACGATGTCCGCCACGGGCATACGGTAAGATATGGAGCGTCCGAAGTCCGCGCGCAGGGCATTTCCCGCCCAGCGGGCATACTGCACATACCAGGGGTCGTCCAGCCCATACATCTCACGGAGCTGCGCCGCACGCGCCGGCGGGGTGTCGGGCCCCACCATTCCCGTAAGCGCGTCGCCCGGAATGGCATAACCGATCAGGAATACGAGCAGGCTAAGCGCGGCAAGCTGCGGTATCAGTATCAGTGTGCGGTGCAGGAATGTTTTGCGCATATGGCACCTCCGGTAACGTTAATGCCTGGAATGGACGCGATAAGTTCGCGGGTGTAGGCGTGTCCGGGGTTGTGGCGGATGTCGTGGCGGGATCCGGCCTCGACAATGCGGGCGCGGTGCATGACCATGATGTTTTCGCACATGTGGGTCACAACGTTTAGGTCGTGGCTGATGAAGAGGTAGGCCAGGCCGAGTTCGCGCCGGATGTCCTGCATGTAGTTGAGTACCTGTGCCTGTACGGAAAGATCCAGAGCCGACACAGGCTCGTCCGCGACGATCAGCTTCGGGCGCAGGGCGATGGCGCGGGCAATGCCGATGCGCTGTCTCTGGCCTCCGGAGAACTCCCGCGGATACTTGCAGGCGCAGCTTGAATCAAGGCCCACCGTGTCCAGCAGTTCGTGTACGCGCCGCCGCTCTTCGGCCGGGGTGCCGCGCTCGAAGTTGCGCAGAGGCTCCGCAATGATGTCCAGCACGCGCTTGCGCGGGTTCAGCGAAGAATACGTGTCCTGGAAGATCATCTGCACGCCGCGGCGGTAGGCCGAGCGGCTTCGCCCGGCCAAGCGCGTTATGTCCTCGCCCTCGAAGAGGATCTGCCCGCCGCTGATGTGCGTAAGGCCAAGGATCGCCCTGCCCGTGGTGCTCTTGCCGGAGCCGGACTCGCCCACCAGCCCGACGCTCTGGCCCGGCTCCAGTGTGAAGCTGATATCGTCCACAGCCTTCGTACATCCAGTGATACGGCCGAACACGCCGCTCCTTACGGGATAAAACACCCGCAGATTACGCACCTCTAACAGTGACATAACTCGAACACGGCGTGGCAGGAGCATCTGACGTAATGCCCGGGCGAGACCTCGCGCAGGGCGGGCGCATCGTCGTGGCAGTCCTCCGGCATCCGGGCTATACGCCGGCCGAAGCGGCAGCCCGTGCGCGGCATGTTCTCAAGAGACGGCACCGCGCCCGGGATCACGTACAGCCTGTCCTGCCCGCGTGGCATTGCCGAAAGCAGTGATCGCGTATACGGATGCAGAGGGTTCGCGAAGATTTCGGCGCAGGGCGCGGTCTCCACGATCTGCCCGGCATACATCACGGCCACGCGGTCCGCCGTTTCGGCCACCACGCCGGGGTCGTGGGTGATCAGCAAGATGCTTGCGTCTATGTCGCGCAGAAGCTCCAGTATCCGCGCCTGGACGGTTACGTCCAGAGCGGTGGTCGGCTCGTCCGCTATCAGCAGGGCAGGACGGCAGACAAGCGCGGAGGCGATTACGGCTCTCTGGCACATTCCGCCGGACAACTCGTGGGGGTATTGCCAGTAGGTCTGCTCCGGGCGCGGCATGTCTACGTCACGCAGAAGCTGTGCCGCGCGGCCTTCGCGCTCTGTCTTTGTCAGCGAAGTGTGGTACATCAGCGGTTCGGCGATCTGTTCCCCAATACGCATCAGCGGGTTAAGCGCGCTTGCGGGGTCCTGGAACACCATCCCGATATGCCCGCCGCGGATCTTGTTCAGCTCCGCTTCGCAAAGCGTCAGCAGGTTTTGCCCGCGATAGCCAATATAACCTTCCACGCGGGTGCGCGAAGGGTCATGCAGACCTATGATGCTGTGCGCCAAGCTAGACTTGCCGCAGCCCGATTCCCCCATAACCGCCAGAGTCTCGCCCTCCGGAATGTCCAGGTCAAGGTCGTCCACCGCCGCGAAGTACTGCCCGCCAATACGGAACGACACGCTAAGCCCGCGTATCTCCATCAATTTCTTTTCCACACTACCACCCATTTCATATATTGGTAGTATGCGGTAAAATACACGCCACTATGCATCCGCGCGAAAATCCGGTATTGATAAATACGCCGAACCGGTGTAAACTGTAGCTATACTGTATTGCAGAGAAAGATGGTGTACCTGTGATAAGATTGATAACACCCGGCGACTATGACGCACTGATGAACCTGCTGCGCGAGGCCTTCTGGAACCTGTACAAACCCGGCTGCGAAGAACATTTCCTTGCCGATAAGATACTCAAGCACCCGGACTACATCCCCGAGCTTTCCTTCCTTATTGAGAAGGACGGCGAGCCGGCGGGCTGCATACTCTACACCCATTCAAAAGTTGCGGACGCCGGCGGCAACGAATACGCGACAATCACCTTCGGCCCCGTGTGCATCGCGCCGCCCCTTCACCGCCAAGGGCTTGGACGCGCCCTGATCTCCCACTCCATAGCCGAAGCGAAGCGGCTGGGCTTCGGCGCGATCATCATAGGCGGCTTCCCCTACCACTACCACACCTACGGCTTCGAGGGCACAAAAAAATACGGCATATCAATGCCGGACGGAAAGTTCTACACGGGAATTATGGCGTTGCCGCTGTATGACGGCGCGCTTGACGGCGTTCGCGGGAAAATGCTTTTCAGCGACAGCATGAACATCGACCCGCAGGAAGCGGAGGACTTCGACAAACGGTTTGCGCACAAGGAAAAGCTGGTGCTGCCGTGCCAGGCCGACTACGAACGGGCCGCCGCCGATATTGACGTAAACTGAGAAAGGGAGATCGTGTATGGCGAAAAAGAACAAGCAGATCAGCACGGCCGGGCGTAATGTTATTGTGGGTGTGGCTGTGTTCTTCGTGATAGTGCTGGGCTTCGTGATGGTAACGCCGCAGATAGACAACATCGCGATACCCGTCACGCCAGACCGTGAAGTCATGACGCCGCAGAGGCCGGGCATCGTGGACATTCCCGCGGTTTCCGCCACGGTGCGCGACAACAACGGCGAGATCCGCAACATCAGCGTATCCGCCGCGCTGGACTTCGACGAGCGGCAGGTGAGCAACTATGACACGGACGACCTCCGCGCAATCATCATGAACGCGGTGATGCAGCTGGACGGCGATCTGTTCGAGAACATGTACAGCATGGAAATGCTCTCCGACCACATACGCGGGCAGCTGGACATGCACGTAGACCCAAGCCACCTTCTGGGCGTACACATCACCGAAATAGAATCCGGCCACAACCCCATCATGATGGACACGCAGGACAATACGCCGCCAAGAACGCCAACCTGGCAGATGAACTAGCATCGTTTACTCAGAGGTAACGGAGGACTCGTAGCGGCCGGAGACGTGCTTGGCGTGGTAGTGCGTGTGCCGTGCGCCTTCGGCGGGCGGCGGCATAAGCGCGGACAGTATGCGCGAGTGTGTGAACCTTACCACGTCGTCGCGCTCCCGTGCCTGTGCTTCGTCCTGCGTGATAATCAGCTTTTCGGAGTTCATGTTCTCCGCCATTTCACGCAAGGCGCGTTCAAAGAGCAGGACAAGCTCGGCGATCTGCCGCTTTTCATCCTCCGTGGCGTAGTCGCGGGTTACAAAATTGCGGAACTCCTCTACAAGTTCCTCGATATCCTCATAGGTGAGGGTGTGCAGCCCGCGCAGCATACGTTCCTTCCATGCCTGTATCGCGTCGGCGAAGCTGTATTCGCCTTCGATCTCGCAGGAATCTTCAAGATAAGGCGCGAAGCCGCTCACTTGCCGCGCCGTGCCTGTGTACGTGCCAAACCCATAACCGCCGGCCAATCCTAATCCGATACTTACTGACATACCTTCTCACACCTTTCGAACGTATATCGGCAGAACACCGCATTATCATTAGAAGTAGACCCGCACGATCTGGGTGATCTCCGGGAAGATGTGGGTGAACACAAATTGCAGCAGGATGTACAGCCCGCCAAGGAAACACGCGATGCTAAGGATCTTCTGCATAAGCGGGGTCTTTGAAAGATCCACAAAAAGCTCCACAATCGACTGCACACACGATATCAAGAATATCTGGCCTATCAGTATCATAAATTCGCGCATAATGCCCCCCGCAATAAACTATTTGTCTAATCACTCTAAGTATAGTATAATGGTGTAAATAATATGACCTTGGAAACGGTGCCAAGAGCGAGGGGATACTTACTAATATGGAAAAACACACATACAGGCTCGTAGCGTCCGATCTGGACTCTACCTTGATAACGGAAGAGCTGCGGCTGCCGCAGGCAAACATCGACGCGGTGCGCAAAGCCAGAGCAAAGGGCTGCCACTTTGCCATATGCTCCGGGCGTTCCTCCGCTTCGATACTGCAGTATGAGGAACAGCTGGGATTGATGGAGCAAGGCTGCTACGGCATCAGCTTCAACGGCGGAATTGTATACGAGACACCAACGCGCAACAAGATCCGCGACATACGCCTGGGCAACGAACTGGCCCTGGAGATATCCGACGAGTTGCAGGACTTCGGCACAAACCCATGGATCTACGCGGGCGACATGCTCTACGTGGTGGACGACAACAAGTGGGTGAAGGAATATGTACGGCGCGTAAGGACAACATACACCCTGGTGGAATCGTTCAGAGAGATTGAGGACGAAGTGTCGAAGGTGATTGTCGTGGACAGCAACGAGCGGCTTCTTCAGCTGGAAGCCCGTTTTGCCGACCGTTTAGGCGGAAGGTACAACGGCTTTTTCAGCGCGGACTTCCTGTTCGAGTTTACGGCAAAGACAGCCACGAAGGGTTCGGCCTTACTGTATCTGGCCGAATACCTTGGCATACCCGCCGCCCAAACAATCGGCATCGGCGACAACTTAAACGACGTACACATGATCCAGGCCGCCGGCCTCTCTGTGGCCGTAAAAAACGGCCGCCAAGAACTGAAGGACATGGCCGACTACGTAACAGAGCGCGACTGCGGCGAAGGCGCGGTGGCGGAAGTGCTTGAAAAATTTGTACTGTAAGCTGTATGGTGAAGACATGACTAAGAACTTTAACATAGACGAAAACTATATTTCCGGCCTGCTGGAACGCGGCAAGAACATCGGCGGCGACCATATCGGCAGGATTTTGTACCGCGCCGAGGCTCTGGCCGGGCTTAGCCACGCGGATGTGGCGGCACTGCTTTCCACGCGGGACGAAGGCCATTGGCAGAAGATCTTCGAGATCGCGGGAGACATAAAGCAGAGGGTCTACGGCGACAGGGTGGTGATGTTCGCCCCGCTGTACATCAGCGATTATTGCGTAAACGACTGTATATACTGCGGCTTCTGCGCGGAGAATCCGCGTGAGCGCAAGCGGCTTAGCATTGTGGAACTGCGCGGCGAGATCCGCGCGCTGGAGATGATGGGCCACAAGCGGCTGGCACTGGAAGCCGGTGAGGATCCTATCAACTGTTCGCTGGACTATGTGCTGGAGTGCATTCGCGAGATCTACGGCATGAAGTTCGAGAGCGGGGAGATCCGCCGCGTGAACGTAAACATCGGCGCGAGCAGCGAAGAGGACTACCGAAGGCTGCACGCCGCGGGCATCGGCACCTACATCCTGTTCCAGGAAACATACCACAGGGCAAGCTACCGCCAAGTACACAGATCGGGTCCAAAGGCGGACTATGACTACCACCTGACGGCCTTCGACAGGGCAATGCGCGCCGGCATTGACGATGTGGGCGGCGGCGTGTTGTTCGGCCTGTATGACCATGCCTTTGAAGTCATGGGGCTGATGATGCACAACGAGCATCTCGACAGGCAGTACGGCGCGGGCTTCCACACCATATCCGTTCCGCGCCTGCGAAGTGCCTCCGGCAGTGTGGACACCATGTACCCCCACGCGGTTGACGACGAAACCTTCGCGCGGATCGTAGCCGTGCTGCGCCTTGCCGTGCCGTACACCGGTTTAATACTAAGCACGCGGGAATCGCCCGAGATGCGCAGGAGGCTGATAAGGCTGGGCGTATCGCAGGTGAGCGCGGGTTCGGAAACATCCGTGGGCGGCTACAATGCTACGGCGAAGGACGCGGAGCAGTTTAACACCGTGGACCGCCGGGGGATCGGCGAGGTTGCCAAGTGGCTGATGGACGAAGGTTTTGTGCCCAGCTTCTGCACGGCGTGTTACCGCCAAGGGCGCACCGGCGACAGGTTCCACGAGCTTGTGAAGGAAGGCAGGATCCGCGACGTATGCCTGCCGAACGCGATGTTTACTCTGAAGGAATATGCTCTGGACTACGGCGACGCAAGCTTTATGGCAAAGGCCGACAAGCTGATATCCCGCAAACTGGAAGGCATCGACGATACCACGCTTAGGGCGACAATTCGGGAAAACCTGCGGAGGCTGGAAAGCGGCGACCGCGACGTGTTCCTGTAAGAGGCCGCGCAAAGGAGAATACATGCACACTACACCACGCGGAATGCGGCGGCACGTGGCCATATTCGGCGAGACAAACTCGGGCAAGTCGGCACTGTTTAACGCGGTGCTTGGCGCGGAGGCGGCCATAGTCTCCGACGTTTCCGGCACCACCACAGACCCCGTGGTGAAGCTGATGGAGCTTCTGCCGCACGGCCCCATAACCTTGATAGACACAGGCGGCCTGGGCGACACGGGCAGCCTGGGGGAACAGCGTATGCGCCGCACGCGCGAGATCCTGGAGGGCATCGACTTCGCCCTGTATGCCATCGACGCGGCAAGCTTTAACGAAGAGGTCTACCACGACATGCGCTCGGCCTTCGAGCAGCAGCGCACCCCGCACATAGCCGTACTGACAAAGAAGGAAGAACAGCGGCTGGAACAGCTTGCCCTTCTCACGAAGAAGTACCGGAACACATGCGTTGTGTCCGTGTACGACCAAACCTCCATAGACGAGCTGAAACACCGCCTGTGCGAAGAACTGTCCCGCCTCGACACACCCTCACCCGACGGCGCGTTTGGCCTTGTGCCGCCCGGCGGCGTGGCCGTGGTTGTGGCGCCCATTGATTCCGCCGCGCCGTCAGGCCGGCTCATCCTGCCGCAGAACCGCTTCATACGCGACTGCCTGGACAACGGCGTAAGGGTCAACTGCACCACGCCGGAGTATCTGGAGGCCGTGCTGCGCGAATCCGCGCGGGTGGACATCGTAGTGACGGACTCACAGGCTTTCAAGGAAGTTGCGCAGATCATTCCTGACGACATGCCGCTTACGTCGTTCAGCGTGCTGGGCGCGTATGAAAAGGGAGACCTGGGCGAGTTTGTGCGCGGGATACAGGCCGTGAGCAGGCTTACGGACGGCGCGAAGATTCTTGTGGCCGAAGCCTGTACGCACAACGCCACCCACGAGGACATCGCCCGTGTGAAGCTGCCCGCCCTGCTGGCCAAGCTAAGCGGCAAACAACTCACCTTCGAATACACGGCGGGGCGCGACTTCCCCGCGCAGCCGGGCGATTTCGCCTTGGTGGTTCACTGCGGAAGCTGCAACCTGACGCGGCGGGAAACCTTGGCAAGGCTTGAACGCGCCGCACAGGCCGGCGTGCCGGTGACAAACTTCGGCGTATTGCTGGCGCACGGCGCGGGTATCCTGGGACGCGCCGTTGAACCCTTCGGCGTGTAGTATGGACTACGCAGAGTATCCGGAAGCACACGCCCGCTGTACGCGTAACAGGCACAATCTTGCAAACTCCGCCCGCTGCGGGTGCTTCTACTGCCTGCGCATCTTCACCCCGCGCGAGATATATGATTGGTGCGACGAAGGCGAGACCGCGCTGTGTCCGTTTTGCGAAACAGACGCAGTTGTCTGCGAAACGCCGGATTGGCCGCTGAACGGCGGTGTGCTTGAAGAAATGCGCCGCCGCGCCTTCGAAGCGAGGACTGAATAAGCTGCGACTAAATGAGGTAACAACGATGCGAGATTACAACATATCGGAATGTTCGCACGGCGAACTGACATCCATCATAGAGGCAAACTTTGCGTCGCCTGATCCGTATCTGTTCGCGCTTGCGCGGAAGCAGTCGCTGAAGTTTTACGGCGGGCGCGTGTTCATCCGCGGCTTGGTGGAGGTCAGCAACTATTGCCGCCGCGGGTGCCTCTACTGCGGCATAAACCGCGACAATACGGAGCTTACGCGCTACCGCCTCACGCCGGAGCAGATTCTGGAGTGTTTCGCGCAGGGGCACGGCCTTGGTCTGCGCTCCTTCGTGATGCAGGGCGGCGAGGATCCCGGTTTCCCCGACGAGGTTATGACGGACATCATCCGCGAGTTCCGCCGCCGCTTTGCCGATTCCGCCCTCACCCTGTCCCTTGGCGAAAAAAGCGCGGACACCTACCGCGCCTTCCACGAAGCCGGGGCGGACAGATACCTTCTGCGGCACGAAACGGCCACCAAGACCCACTACGACTGCCTGCACCCCGCGGACATGGACTTCGACGAGCGCGTGCGCTGTCTCTACACCCTTAAAGACGCGGGCTTCCAGACCGGCGCGGGATTCATGGTGGGTTCGCCCTTCCAGACCATTAACGATCTGGCGCGGGATCTGCTGTTCCTGAAAGAGCTGGACCCGCACATGGTGGGGCTTGGGCCGTTTATCGCGCAGAAGGACACCCCCTTTGCGGACTATCCTTCCGGCGGCGCGGCGTTGTCCCTGGTGATGCTGGCGCTGACGCGGCTTATGCTGCCCAAGGCGATGCTGCCCGCCACCACGGCTCTGGCCACGGTGCTTGGCGGCGACCGTAAGCCTATGTTCGACGCCGGCGCGAACGTGGTCATGCCGAACATATCGCCGCCGGAAACGCGCGGGCTGTACGCCCTGTACAACGGCAAGCTCTCCGCCGGCGCGGAATCCGCCGAAGGCCTTGCCGCTCTGGCCGCACAGATACGCGAAGCGGGCTACACCCCGGACTTTTCCCGCGGCGACCACGTAACGGAAGCGCGAAAACACTAATTGACACACGGCATTGTGCCGATATACACTTATTAAGGATATCACGGAACACGGAAGGAGCAGCACCATGGACATCGCAAAACTCTCGATGCAGATGGCGCAGGCGGATATCGCCCAACAGCTTAGTATCGGCATGATGCAACGCGCCATCGAAGCGGCGGAGACAAACGGAGACATGCTGGCCGACATGCTGGACAGCATACCCGACGGAAGCACATTCAGCGCGAAGGTTTAGGGCGTGTTTGAAAACCCCATTCCGGCGGGTTTTCAAACACGCCCTAAACACTACGCGTAACCGGGGAGGTCAAGGATGAAGTTGAATGGCTATAAGCGTTGCGCAGGTATAATACTGCACCCCACAAGTCTGCCGACACCCTACGGAATCGGCGACATAGGCACGGCCGCACACGGATTCCTTGACTTCCTGCACAGCGCGGGTATGTCGTACTGGCAGATTCTGCCGCTTGGCCCCACGGGCTGCGGCGATTCTCCCTACCAATCCTATTCCGCCTTTGCGGCTAACCCCCTGCTGATCAGCCCGGACGGCCTCTTGGCCGAAGGTTTTATCACGCAGGAAGATCAACACGCCGCAATGTGCGGCCGAAGCGACCGCGTGGACTACGATGCCGTGCGCGAGGGCAAGACCGCCCTGCTCCGCAAGGCCTATGCCAACTTTTCGGCCGACAGGCCAGACTACGCGGCCTTTGCGCGGGAAAACGCCTACTGGCTGGACGACTACGCGCTCTACACGGCTCTGCGCGGCCATTTCGCCCAAGTGCGCAAGCACAGCAAGAGAGCGGACGACTATCTCTGCTACTACACGCGTTTCTCCGAGATGTTGTCCTACGAGGACATCCAGGGGCAGTACGAAGGCGCGGTCTGGACTTCATGGCCGCAGGACATCCGGGAGCGTGAAGAGACTGCGGTAACGCGTTATACGCGGGAGCTTGCCGGCGAGATCACATACGTTAAGTTCGAGCAGTACCTCTTCCATTCGCAGTGGAAGCGGCTGCACGAGCGGGCGCGGGAGCTTGGCATATCCATCGTGGGCGACATGCCCATCTTTGTGTCGATGGATTCCGCCGACGTGTGGGCGCACCCCAAGCTGTTCGACATCGGCACATGCGGCGTACCAAATGCCGTGGCGGGTGTTCCGCCGGACTATTTCAGCAGCACAGGCCAGCTCTGGGGCAACCCGCTCTACAACTGGGGGCAGAACGAGCTGACGGACTATGTTTGGTGGACACAACGCATGAAGAAGGCCTTCGAGGACTGCGACGTTCTGCGCATAGACCACTTCCGCGGCTTTGAAAGCTATTGGCGCGTGCCATACGGCGCGGAGACCGCAATACACGGCAAATGGGTGCCCGGCCCCGGCGCCGCTCTATTTAACGCGGCGGAGCGCGAGCTTGGGCGTTTGTCCATTATCGCGGAGGATCTCGGCGTTATCACGCCGGAGGTGACTGCCCTGCGCGAAAGCCTGGGATACCCGGGCATGGCGGTGCTGCAGTTCGCCTTCGACAGCGACGCGGCCAACACCTACCTTCCCCACAATTACGATACATCGGCCATCGTGGCATATACGGGAACACACGACAACGACACATCCCGCGGGTGGTACGAATCCGCGCCCGAAACAACCCGCGACCGCTTCCGCCGGTACCTAAACGTTTCCGGCGACGACGCGGCGTGGGACATGATCCGCCTTGCCTTCGGCTCCGTGGCCTCTGTGGCGATAGTGCCTCTGCAAGACGTATGCGGCCTTGCAAGCCACGCCCGCATGAACACTCCTGGCATCGCAAGCGGCAACTGGCACTTCAGATGCACGCCCGAAATGCTTGCCCCGCAGTGGGCGGAGGGTCTGCGCTACCTGGCGGGCATCTACAACAGGCTGCCGGCGCGGCCGGACAGCGAAGGGTGATACCATGGTTCTATCTCCGGCGCGTTCGCGCTTAACTGAACACCGGCGGGTAGTGGTGAAGGTCGGCACTACCTCGCTTACATATGCCAACGGGCGGCTGAATCTGCAAAAGTTCGAGGCGATATGCCGGGTGCTGTCGGATCTGTGCAACCAGGGGCGTGAGATGATCTTGGTGACAAGCGGTGCGATCGCCGTGGGCGCGGACACCCTGGGGCTTAACGAACGCCCGCGGGATATCAAGGGCAAGCAGGCCGCGTCGGCAGTGGGCCAGGCAATGCTTATGCAGATGTACCGGCAGTTCTTCTCGCTCTACAACCGCCGCACCGCGCAGATACTGCTGACGCAGGACGTGCTGGACGTGGACATCCGCAAGACCAACGCCCGCAACACCTTTAACGCGCTTATGTCTATGGGCGTGGTGCCGGTGGTAAACGCCAACGACACCATCGCCACGGAAGAACTGGATGACATCAGCGACAACGACAGGCTTTCGGCGCATGTCGCCGTGATCTCGCAGAGCAGTCTGCTGATAATGCTATCCGACATAGAGGGGCTGTATAACGCAGACCCGCGGACAACTCCCGGGGCGTCCGTATTCCGCGATCTTTACGGCATCACGCCGGAGGTAGAGGCGGCGGCCGGCGGCGCGGGTTCCGCCCTTGGCACGGGCGGCATGTCCACGAAGATACAGGCGGCGCGTATCGCCATGGGCGAAGGCATCGACTGCGCCATAGCCTCCGGCGACGACCCCGCCGTGCTGTGGAAGCTCCTGGCCGGCGAATCTGTCGGCACGGTGTTCAGCACATTCCAGCAAGGAGGAGCGTAGCATGTTAGACCTTGAACTTATCGGGCGCACGGCCAAGGAGATGGCGGCCTACACAGGCAGGCTGGGAAGCAGTGAGAAGGACGCCGTGCTGGCGGCCTGTGCCGACGCGCTGGAGGCGCGGTGCGAAGAGATACTGGCGGCCAACGCGTTGGATCTGGCCGCCGCCGACCCCGCAAAGGCCGCCTTTCACGACAGGCTGACACTGACGCAGCCGCGCGTGGCGGCCATGGCCCAGGGTCTGCGCAAGGTTGCGCGGCTGGACGACCCGGCGGGCGAGACGCTCTACATGCGGACTATGCCGAACGGGCTGCAAGTAGGCGAACGCCGCGTGCCGCTGGGTGTTGTGGCGATAATCTACGAGGCGCGGCCAAACGTAACGGCGGATTCCTTCGGCCTGTGCTTCAAGGCCGGCAACAGCAGCATCCTGCGCGGAGGCTCCGAGGCTCTGCGCTCCAACACGGCAATCGTGGCCGTGCTGCAGGACGTGCTGGAGCAATACGGCCACCCGCGCGAAGCAGTACAGCTTATCACCGATACATCACGCGAAGCCGCGCGCGGCCTCATGACCCTGCGGCGTTACGTAGATGTGCTGATCCCCCGCGGAGGCGCGGATCTCATCAACACTGTTGTGGCGAACAGCACCGTACCCGTTATCGAAACCGGCGTGGGCAACTGCCACATCTTCGTGGACGAATCGGCCGATCTTGAGACCGCCGCGCAAATTATCATCAACGCCAAGACCCAGCGCCCAAGCGTGTGCAACGCCTGCGAAAAGCTGCTGATCCACCGCGGTGTGGCGGCGGAGTTCCTGCCCCGCATATGCGCGGCCTTGGCCGAAAAAGGCGTGGAGGTACGCGGAGACGCAAGCGTGTGCGAAGCCTTCCCCGCGGCCGCAGCCGCAACGCAGGACGACTGGCCGCGCGAATATCTCGGCTTGGTGATCGGCATAAAGGTGGCGGAAAGCTTCGACGACGCGGTGCAGCATATCCGCGCCTATTCCTCCGGCCACTCCGAAGCGATTCTTACGCGTGATTACGCCCTTGCCCACCGCTTTACGGCGGAGGTGGACGCGGCGGCGGTCTACGTAAACGCGTCCACCCGCTTCACCGACGGCGAAGAGTTCGGCCTGGGCGCGGAGATCGGCATAAGCACGCAAAAACTGCACGCTCGCGGCCCCATGGGGCTGAAGGCTCTCACGACCACCAAGTTCGTGATCTTCGGCAACGGGCAGTGCAGGCTCTAGGGAGGCTATATATGGCAAAGTTCTGGAACAACGAAGCTATCGACTGGAAGATAGAATTTACCTTCGACGGAGAGGCCAATGTCCTGCGCAAGCCGAGCATACAGCTCACGGCCGTGCCGGGGCGTGCCGTGATGCAGGCGGATCTGGGTCAACGCGGCAATATCTGCGCGCTTAGCGTAAAGAGGGGCGTTGCCGCCGCGCTTAATGAGCTGAAACGCATCGGCGCGGAAAGCGTGCTGGTGGACGCGTTTGGCCTGACGGAGCTGATGGGCGCAGACGCAATCGACCCGCTTGTGATAGGCGCGAGGCTTGCGGCGCACAAGCCCATAAGCTTCAAGCAGGGCAAGGAGAAGGAACAGGACGAGGACGACAACGGCCTGTGCGTGTACATCGCCTGTAACGGCACAGATCAGGAGCTGGACGCGATAGCGCGGTACAACGTTGTGGCCGACGGCCTGTGCATTGCGCAGGACATGGTGAACACGCCGCCGAACAAACTCACGCCCGATATTATGGCGCGGCAGATCGCCGAACACTGCGCAAAACACGCCATCCCCTGCGATGTGTTCGACGAAAAGTTTATGACACAGCACCGCATGGGCGCGTTCCTGGCCGTGGGTATGAGTTCCGGCAACATGCCGCGTATGATAGTCCTGCGCCACATGGGGGACCCCGCAAACCCCGGGGATATCACCGCGATAATCGGCAAGGCCCTCACCTTCGACACCGGCGGCTACAACCTCAAGCCCGGCTCCGGCATGAAGGAGATGAAGTGCGACATGGCGGGCGGCGCGTCGGCCTTTGCGGCTGTTATGGCTCTTGCGCGCAACAATGCAAAGGCCAATGTTGTCGCCGTGATACCTGCGGCGGAAAACCGCGTCTCCCGCGAAAGCTTCCTGCCAAGCGACGTGCTTCACACAATGTCCGGGCGCACCGTGGAGGTCATCAGCACCGACGCGGAAGGCCGCCTGTGCATGTCCGACTGTATGACATATGCCATCCGGCACGAGAAGGCCACGCGGCTGATCGACATCGCGACCCTCACAGGCTCCGCCGTGGCCGCCTTGGGCAAGAAAACAGCGGCCACCATGTCCAACGACGACGCATTCTACGGCCGATTCCTCAACGCGGCCAAGCTTGCGGCGGAACAATATTGGCGTATGCCAAACCACGACGAATACTACCTGATGATAGAAGGGCAGATTGCCGACATCAAGAACGCGCCGGAGGACGGCTGCGGCATTATGGCGGCCGGGCTGTTCATGGAGTTTTTCGCCGAAGGCCTGCCGTGGATACACATGGACATCGCCGGCACCGCGTTCAGCGCGAAGCCCGGCTATGAATTCCACAAACCCGGCGCGACGGGCGCGGGTATGCAGACGCTTTACGAAATGTTCGCCGGGCGTATTTAGGGTGGTTATGCGGAATTTGTTCCCGGACCTGTATCTCGATTCGGTGTACGACATAGACTATAACTCGCTTGCGGCGGCAGGCATCACGAACCTGATCTACGACATCGACAACACCCTGGCGCCCTTCGACACACCGGAGCCGTTCCCCCACACGCTGGAGCTGTTTGCCGCCCTGCGCGGGCAAGGCTTCGCGATAGCCCTGTTGTCCAACAACAAGCTGGCGCGTGTCGAAGGTTTTGCCGCCGCACTCGCCCACCTGGGCATAAGCTATGTGGCCAAGGCCGGCAAGCCCGGGCGCAGGGGGCTGGACGCGGCAATGGGCGCGATGGGCGCAAGCCGGGGCAACACCGTGTTGATCGGCGATCAAGTATTCACAGACGTGTGGTGCGCGCGCAGAAACGGCGTATACTCCATACTGGTGAAGCCGGTAAGCCGCCGGGACGAGCCGGCGGTGAAGCTGAAACGCCTGCCTGAGAAGCTTGTACTGTACCTCTATACAAAATTATAAATCAGGAGTGGAGCCAATGTTTGAGTCGTCTCTGGTAGTCAAGAACTATATGGAAGTCTGCGTGCAAGACACCATGAAGGTGGTGCTGCCGCGCATGAGGGCGTGTCAGTGCGAACACTGCTATTCAGACACAATGGCCATCGCGCTTAACGATCTGCCGCCGCGCTACATCGTCACCCAACGCGGAGAACTCTACTCGAAGCTTTCCAAGCTGCGCCAGCAGTTCGACGTTGACATCGTTTCGGCGGTGACGAAGGCTATCGTGATAGTCGAACGCGCACCGCGGCATTAGAGCACATTCGGATACACAACCCCAACCATTGTGAGACCGTTAGCAGGTGCTGTCTGACCTGCTTTTTTTCTGTCCCGCGAGAGCAGGATCGCGGGGATGCGCTCCTGCGGCAGCTTGCCCAGCCCCACATCCGCCAGGGTGCCGGCGATAATGCGCACCATGTTGTAGAGGAAGCCGCTTCCCGTCACGCTGATGCTCACGCGGTTTGCCGTCTCCCGAAGGTTTATCTCGAAAATGGTGCGCACGCTTGTTGCGGCACTGCCGCCGGACGCGCAGAAGGCCATAAAGTCGTGGGTGCCGACGAAGTGCGCCGCCGCTTGGCGCATTGCCGCGGTGTCAAGCTCCCGGCGGATCTGCCAGGCATAACGGCGGGCGAAAACGTCCGAACACGGCGAGTTGTCGATCTCGTAGCGGTATGTCTTGGAGGTTGCGTCAATAATTGGGCAGAAGCCGTCGCCAACGCGCCGCGCCGACATTACGCGGATGTCCGGCGGCAGGAGGCTGTTCAGCGCGAGGGGCAGACGATCGAGGGGGATGCGCAGATTGTCGCAGACGAAGGCGCAGGGCATGGCCAGAGCGTGTACGCCGGCATCGGTGCGCCCGGCGGCGGTAATAACACGGAACGCGCCGAGCCTTCGCTCCAGCGCGTTCTCCAGAACTTCCTGTACAGTGTGCGGGGTATTGCTCTGCCGTTGCCAGCCGCTGTAGTCCGTGCCGTCGTACTGTATTGTGAGCAGCACCGTCATCAGATCAGGCCGAACTTGGCCATCTCGCGCTTCAGAACGGCAAGGCCGGCCTCTGTCATGTCGCACAGCGGGAGGCGGAACGCACCCATGTTCATGCCCATGAGGTTCAGCGCGGTCTTTACGGGTATCGGGTTTGTTTCGCAGAACAGGGCGCGGACGAGGCCCATTGCGCCGATCTGCATCTTGGCGGCGGCGGCTGTGTCTCCCGCGTGGTACTTGGCCACCATGTCGCGTGTATACTGCGGGATGATGTTGCCCATGACGGAGATCACACCAAGGCCGCCCAAGGACAGCACCGGCACGATATGGTCGTCATTGCCGCTGTAGATGGGGAAGTCCGGCCCGGCCGCTTCGGCCACTTCGCCGATCTGCACGATATTGCCGGAAGCTTCCTTCACACCGGCAATGTTCGGGATCTTGACAAGCTCCGCATAGGTTGCGGGCTGGATGTTGCAGGCCGTTCGGCCGGGAACGTTGTAGAGTATCGTAGGCAGGGCGGCGGCCTCTGCAATGGCCGCAAAGTGTTGGACCAGCCCGCGCTGTGTCGGCTTGTTGTAGTATGGCGTAACGGCCAGACAGCCTTGCGCGCCGGCCTTCGCAACCTGCTTCGCCAGGTGGACGGCGTGGGCGGTGTTGTTGGAGCCTGCCCCGCCGATAACGGGAACGCGCCCGCCGCTTGCCGACACGGCACACCGCACAACCTCGAACTGCTCGTCGTCACTAAGCGTGACGGATTCGCCCGTGGTGCCGCATGAGATGATAGCGTCGGTGCCGTTGTCGATCAGGAAGTTAACGAACTTCTCGTAAGCGGGAAGGCCCAGGCTGCCGTCTGCGTTAAAAGCCACGCACGCCGCCACGCCGCTGCCTGTGAACAATGCCATATTAAATTCTCCTCTTATATGAGTTCGGCTATCTGCACGGTGTTAAGTGCCGCGCCCTTGCGGATGTTGTCGGCCACGCACCAGAGGTTTAGGCCAAACTCCACGCTTTCGTCGCGGCGGATGCGCCCTACGAACACTTCGTCGGTGCCGGAGGCGTTCAGCGGCATGGGGTAGAGCCGGCTCGCCGGGTCGTCCTGTACCACAAGCCCCGCGCCTTCGCGCAGAACCTTGAACACGTCTGCCATGTCAAACGCGCTCTCCAGCTCCACATTCATGGACACGCTGTGCGAGTTCAGCACGGGAACACGCACGGTGGTGGCCGTTACGCGCAGGTTCGGCAGACCCATAATCTTGCGCGTCTCCAGCACCATCTTCATCTCTTCCTTGGTGTAGCCGTTGTCGGTGAACACGTCTATCTGCGGGATAAGGTTGCCCGCTATTGGGTGCTTGAAGTTTGCGGGCGGCTTGCCCAGCAGCCCCTGCTCCAGGTCGGTTATGCCGGCCATGCCCGCCCCCGACACCGCCTGATATGTAGAGAACACCACGCGCTTGATGCCGAAGGCGTCCTGCAAGGGTTTGAGGGCGACTACGGACTGGATCGTGGAGCAGTTGGGGTTCGCGATGATACCCTTGTGGAGCTTCGCGTCCTGCGGGTTCACCTCCGGCACCACCAGCGGCACGGCTGGATCCATACGCCAGGCGGAGCTGTTGTCGATGACCAACGCGCCCTTTTCGGCGAAGATCGGCGCGAAAGTTTTCGAAATGTCGCCGCCGGCCGAGAACAGGGCGATGTCGATGCCGTCGGCCGCGCCTTCGGTCAGCTCTTCGACGATAAACTCCTTGCCGTTCACAACAACACAACTTCCGGCGGAACGCGCGGACGAAAACAGGCGCAGATCGTCGTACTTAAAGCCGCGCTGTTCAATCACCTTGATAAACTCGCGCCCCACGTTGCCAGTTGCGCCTACAATTGCTAAGTTCATATGAATCCTCTCCCTGTCAATGTATGTGGTGTGGTGCTATTTATATGACGACAGCCGCAAAGATGATGTACATAACGACCATCAGCACGAAGCTTGCCGTAACAATGCGCCCACTGTCTCTGTCTGTGTCCGCGTCATTTCCGTAAGGCGGCAGAGCCATTTCGCCGGTGTCCCGGCTAACGGGCGGCGTGTTGTCCGCGTAGCGCGTGCCGAACTCCTCCCGGAAGAATCTGCGCTTGTTGATGTCGCGGAAGGACTTCAGCAGGATGATCAGCACAGGCGTGAATATTGCCGCGATAATGCCGTAGGATCTCAAGGATGTCAAGAGCATGTCAGGCGAGGTCATGTCCGGTATGTACACGGTTTCGCCCACGGCCTGGAGATAGACTTGCGCAAGGAAGCTCAACAGCACCTGGGAGCCGTTGAACACAAGGTGCGCAAATATCGCGGCGAAGATGCTGCGCGTGTAGATCACCAGCAGGGCAAAGACGTAACCCAGCAGGAAGGCGTACAGGAACTGTATCGGGTTAAGGTGGAAGATGCCGAAGAACAGGCCGTTGACCAAGGCGGCCTTGTGAGTGTCCACATTACGGTAATTGCTGAGGACAACCCCGCGCAGGGCGATCTCCTCGAACACCGACGGCACCAGCACGATGACCACAAAGGCGAAACCCAGGCCGGTGCGCAGTACATCGCCCACAATCTCGCCCACGTTGTTGCCGATGCCCAGAACCAGCATGGTGAGGACGGCAAGCATACTGGCAAGCGGCATGACCGTAATGGTGATCAGGGTGATCATGCCGAGGTTCAGCAGGCCGACGGGCCTACACGGGATAACGTCGCGCACCCTCTGCCCCGTCACGGCCAGGTAGACCGCGAAGGGCAGCAGGGTGACGCTTATCTGGCCGATCACCAGCGGCACCCCCGGCGCGAACATCAGGCCGGCCGCGCCGACACCCGCTTGGCGCAGGAGGTTCGCCGCGGCAAAGACGAAGAAGATAAACGCGTTGCCCAGCAGTATGCTGAGCAGCATGTAGTTGTTGGCGACGCGCGGCGAAAGCTTGGGCATAGGTCTACCTCGAAAGGGTCACGGCTTGGCTGCCCATCTGCTCCCACGCGGCTTGAAACGACGCGCGGTTTGCCCTTGCGGCATTGCCCAGAGGGTCGTTGAAGAACACGGTGTTGTTGTCGAAGCCTGTGATAACTACGGCGTGCATACGCCATGTGGCGCGGTGCTGGCCTTGGGGAGTCTGTGCCATAAAGAACTGGTACTGCGGCAGATAGTGGAAGCGTGTGTTAGTGACGATCCACACGGGGATGCCGCGCACCACGAACTGCAGAAGGTCATCAAACTCCGCGCCCGTGAGGTCCACGGCCTCGTTTGGGAAGTAGCTGCGCAGGAGGTCGAATATCGGGGGGGCGTATACGCCGTAGCCGAACTCCGTTATGTCGTGCATATTGCCGATGAAGCCGTAGTTGGGGTCGCCCATGTAGACCCGGCCGTTGGCTATGCCGCCCGGCGTGGGATCCCTGCGGACTTCCTCCGCAAGCTGCATCTTGTCTACATCCACCCCGCGGAAGTTAAGCAGCATCGCAAGGGACGTAACCTCACACCCGCGCGGCAGGGCCGGCAGCTGGTAGATCATCGGCACACCGTATATCATATGTGCCGCGGGCATGTTCAGTTCCGCCTCCCGCGCCCATAAACGGGCTTGATCGCGGCGGTGGTAGATGTAGGACGCGGGATCCTGCCGCGCGTAGGCCACGGCCTCGCCGAAGTTCATAAACTCTTCCGACCGGCCGCCTTCGCGGAACACAAAGAACGGCGGATAGTTGTCCCACGCCGCGCCGTTGTGGCCTGTTCGGCGGATGAACACATTTTCAAATCCGGCGGAGGCGGCCTGCGCCTGCTCCATCGTATCAAATTCGCCAAGCAGCATCCCGGCGATAAACACCTGGAACTCGCCGCGGTCGAGGGGAGCGGGCGGGTTTGCCAGCAGCTCGGCATAGATCTCGCGGGCTTCCTCCATACGCGCCAGCGGAACTTGGTTGACAGCATAAACAGCCTCGCCCGCGGCGGCTTCGCCCCGGGGAAACACAAACATAACCAGCGCGGCGGCTGAAGGTATCACGATTGCCGCAGATATTACGATCGGTATCAGGAACTTCTTCATAGCACCACACCTCTATATCAAATATTCTACACAAATTATCCTAGGGCGTGTTTGAAAACCCGCTTTCGGCGGATTTTCGAGTGATTTTTTCGCTAGACTAGGAA
>Ga0131853_10005120_pt1 | contig 23603 bp, 13 predicted proteins | sample TergutLab28metaG_FD_92764 | JGI IMG/M metagenome (GOLD analysis project Ga0131853, IMG submission 92764) | Labiotermes labralis P1 segment gut microbial communities from Petit-Saut dam, French Guiana - Lab288 P1 (version 2) (version 2) | ecosystem: Host-associated > Arthropoda: Insects >...
AAAAAAACACCAAAAAAAAATTTTTTTTTTTTAATTTTTAAGATTTCAAACAAAAAAAGGGGGATGTCCCCCCGGAAAGTTGAAGGGAGTTGCCACCCCCCCCCCCCCTAAAACACAGTGTAACATACTGCAGAACAGCTGTACCTAGTTATTCCCTTTGGATGTAATCTCTACCCCCTTGTAAGATTAACCAACAAGGTTTTGATTTCTGAGAATTCAGCAAAGGAATGTGAAGATAAAACTTACAACCAAGACAATAATTACATGTCAAACTGATGTATTTGTTATATCTGAAAGAAAACTTGTGACTTCTGATATTAAAGTACTGTAATAACAAAAACATATATTGAAACAGATCTGTAACATATACAATAACTTAGTCATCGGAGTCATTTGCCATTGCTATAAAATGGATCAGAAAAAGCTCTACTATCGTTCAACTATTGTGGACAAACCAAAAATCCAAATAGAAAGTATTCAAGCCAAACACATATTCACCACTGACATTTTAGTTACCCACCGTGCACCTGATAAAAGTGTCTGTCTTCTGGGGCATAATGGTGCCCCCAAACTGTTTGTTATGCTTCTGATAATTGTGGCCAGTGTTGAAACGTCATTTACTTTTTATTAAAGATAATAAAATACTACAACAGAAATTTGATATGCCAAACCAGGCTACACTATCTTGCTATTCAAGATACAAAACACCCACTATAAAGAGTAGCTAGAATGGGCATTAAAGAACTTATCAATAATTCTGCAAGAACAGAAGAAGATTAGAAAACAGGATACACACATAATTAGACAATAATTCGTTGTTAACACCCGATATTGCAGTCGGCTGTCCTTGGAAATAGGAATCAACAACTAAATAGTTTCAACATAAAGCAAATTATGTGAAGTACAAAGGTGAGCTGCATTGAATGGAAACAATGGAAATACTGGGTGAAGTTGGAACAGGTTTTATTGCCTACACCATTAAGGAAGAGGAGGAGGAGGAGAAGAAGAAGAAAAAGGAGGAGGAGACGAAGAAGAAAAAAGAAGGAGAAGTAGAAGGGAGAGAAGAAGAAGAAGGAGAAGGTGGAGGAGGAGGAGGAAGAGAAGAAGGAGGAGGAGGAAGAAGAAGAAGAAACGGTTTGCCTGTTGTGGATCAGTATTACAGATGACGTAAAGCGGGGTTATCGGAAGAAGATAAGTCGTTCAAAAACACGGAACGCCTGAGCGTTCCGGAAAGGGCTTAGACTACGTAGCTACTTCATACGTACACACATCTGAATATGCAAACCGAATTTAAGCCGAATCCGAATGGTGGGGGTGGTGGCGAGGAAGAGCAAGAAACAAGGCAGCAACAAATAATGTAATATTAAAGCGCATACGTCTAACCATTGCTGCCGAGGAAAAGTAATATGTATTAAATATTCTGAGCGTGCGTCTGTAGCCTTGGTTATCAAGTATGCAAAACGCATGCGCCGTATTATATTGTTATCTGTGTCCTGTCTGGCTCTACCATATTTTTCCACATTATCTCATAAACGGCACGATTTGCGGAATAAAAGTTATTGAACATAAAATACGTGTTTTGATTTTCTCTACAAATTTTCTCTAAAACAATACTTTTTCTGAGAAGAACTGAAACAGTTAACGTAAATGTGCATAGGTCTTCATGAAAGTACCCGTTATTCTTGTCAGATTTGAATGAAAGTTGAATTTTCTCGATAGATTTTCGAAAAGCCCTCAAATATCAAACTTCATGAAATTCCGTCCATTGTGAACCGAGTTGTTCGATGCGGACGGACAGACACGATGAAGCTAATAGTCGCCGTTCGCAGTTTTGCGAATGCTCCTAAAAACTGAACCAAAATAATGTATTTCTTCCTCCCCCCCTCCAGTACACATTATCTAATGTTTTTTCCCCCATAAAAAATTCAGTTTCATGTATCAATATTCCATAATCAAATTATGACTATTCAGCCACTTAGAAAATTCGTCATTATAAAATCTCGCCTTTGTACACTGCTGCCTGTTTAATGCATTTCACGTCGTCGCATCTTATTTCTTTAAGACGAAACTTAACATGAATATTTTAAAAGTCTAGGTACATGAAGGAATCCTTATCCACAAAAATGAAGATAAACTAAATCTGCAAATACAGTTCGTACAAAGCGGATGGATACAATGCGTAAAAAATTAAATATTGTTCCTCTGAAGCGTTCTCAGCTGCATTCCCTTCGTCCGAAATTGTCACAAACTGAAGAAAGAATACAGGTAAGTGGAGGCTCAAGGCTTGGCGTGAACATGTATTATGATTTTGGCTTGAGTATTCAAATGCCTCTGATATCTGTTAACAGTAGAACACCTTCCAAACACCGGCACTCAATTGTACTTCATTCTGAAAATCTTGATGTGGTCTAATTTTAAAATATTTTCTCTGATCGTTGCCCTAGGATTCCTTTATACTTCGAAAAGTTTGACCGAAGGTCACAAAGGGCGGTTAGCACTTGTTTCAGTGATCTCGGTTTCGTATTTCGTTCAAGAACTGGCTAACCTAGCTTATTACTAGTGATTCTTCCCACTGCTCCCGAAGATTCCTGATACACCGCAACTTGATGCAAGCCATGTCAGTTTCCGTACACATTATTTCCAACTAATCACACCCACTCAGCCTATCATTTAAAGATGCGTAACATACCACATTCAGACTAAAACTCTTCTTCACATAAACCAAGAATAAATCAGAAATGCCCGAAAAAATACACAACGTCAAATTCTCCTGTCACTTCTCTTGCAATTTATTTGTGCTACGTCACACCAAATATTTTGTTAAAAAGCTTCGTTTCATCCTTTCGACAAGACCAGAAAATTCTATTCCTGATTGAATGGTGTAATTTTCAAATACTTTTGCAATTTTGTAGCCCTCGTTTATGTTAAATATCTTACACTGCAGATAATGACTCTCCTGGTGACTCATCTAACATTCATTCGAACCCCGACATACCGCCACTGCCCTTTCACCGTAATTTGTGGTGGTACGTCGAAGGTAGCGGTAAAGCGAATTACCTTATAGTATGGAATTTCTGTTCACAGACTTTCATGGGTGCCAAGCGAGGGTGGTGCTATTTCGAGGGGAGGAGGTGGGGACAATATATTTGGGATTGACCGTACATAAAATGCGAGCTTTTGCGCTTTTTCAGAGGTACAGTTCAGTCTGAGGTCTTCGTCCCTTCAGGATATTGCGCTGCCCAACCCGATGATTTTTTTCTACGTTTCGAGGAAGTGTATTGATCTCATTTTCAACTCTCGAAAGTCTGATGCAAGTCCATTGGACAATGATCAGTGTTTCTGTGCACGCTGCCGGCGAGAAATAACATCCTAACTCATATTGCCAGATTGAAATATGCCCTACAAGCATAAGGAATTACTATTCATTCACTAAGCTTCTAAGATGATCCACGGATTGAGGAGTACTTCGCAAGAGATGCGTGGAAGCAAGAGCAATGTTGTCATTGATTGTGAAAAAAAAAACTCTAAGTATGGACATAGCACAGAAATTTATGAAATTCCGAAAGTGAAAACATAAACACAGCAAATTTCAGTCGGAAGACGGATGTTGTATCAGCTGAATAGACGTTCAAAATAAAACACAAGATAGGTTTGAGAGCAGAATTTTTTTTCAAACTCGAGACTGAAGCTATAAAGAGATAACTTCCGATCTTGATTGTTCTTTTTTTTTTTTTTCCAGGCGATTCGTTTTTTAAATATTGTCGCAGCGATGGATTTACAATATTACTAGGGCTTTGAAACCTTGGGAATTCCGTCAGAAATAAAGAGTTTTAAACATTCGGTGTTAGTGTTGTTTCTACACTTTTCATCTGCAAATAGTTTGGACCTTTTCTAGCTTATTCATGAATATAGTCTTGCTGAATGTTATACAGATTTAGCCCTCGAGCATGCATGAGTAAGGAGGGGTTAACAAAAATGTCCATGTTGTCAACATAAAAAGAGGTAACGAATAATATTAATTCTGATGTACTTATTTATAAATCTGTCTCACAGAGAGAACGAAAAACGCAATTGTAAAAACTGGTCCAACCTGATCTAGCTTCATTGTGTAACACTTTTTTTTTTAAATTGCGTTAAATGCTGACTTCCTTCTGCATTAGTTGATTGTGTGCACATCTCGTGACTAAAATCAACGGCGTGTTATGGTTAGTCTTCTTATTTTAAAAAATTACATTTTTTACAAAAAAAAACCATGAAAGTATAGGGGGTGAAATTTTATATTTTCGATACGGGCGAAAGAAATATCTAGTTACGTCTCTGTTCTGGATGGAGTGAGGAAAACCACGATGAAAACCCTCAGCAAGGAGAGCTGACAACCCGACCAAACCTCAACCTGTTTGGCGACAAATATCTCAGAAGAATGCGGTAGATACCCACGTTTGTACGACGACCCATTTAGACAATGGATAAAAAATGAGGTGAGCTTCACTTAAAAATGTGGATTACATTTGACCTGAAAGAAAGGAAGTATAAAGTTATGAGACTGACTTCAAGTGGCTCAGTGTAGGATATACAGTGACGGGTTTGTAATAAACCTTGGGGCTCCATAAAGGCAATGAATTATTTGACCAGCTGAGCGACTACAGATTTCCCAGAAAGCATGGATCAGAAGTAGGCAAGAAAGATTATTCTCAACGGAGTTCATTTAATGTTTTTTAGTGTAAAATGTAACTGAAGAGGAAATCTTAAGTTTCCTCGGCGAGGCCGTATTGACAGCAGCAGTAACCACGTCCTCAGTCAATCCCCCAACCCATAAACATCTAACATTGCATAAAGCGTTCCTTCATGTTCTCAAGAATACAGAGCTAAGAAATATGGCATGATGTAAAATGGGGACTGACGTTCACTTTTGATCATAGTCCAAGATCGTTCAATATATTTCAGCAGAGACGAATACATGTGTAACGAAGCGATTGCCACGTTGGCGAGATCTGAGGTTCTCAAAGAGATGATGATGATGACGACTGCTGTCTTATGGGATATGGCGATGTGTATATTTTTATAGTGGTACAAATGTTGACTGCCCTGAACATGTAGACAGCAAGTTCGTTCGAAACGTTTGTGCGTATGTACCGATCCACACGGTTGTTTCCCAGTAAACAGGAATGGTCAGATTTATCCTTTGTTCATTAATTTTCCATGAGTTGAGATAGCTTAGTACAACTACAAGCAATGAGCTGGACAGCCGGCCAGCGATTCCTAGCAGGTACTTCTTATCCATCGGGCTCTTGGATCCACACAGCGTCACCAGTCTACAAACCTAATAACCTACAGAAGTGCATCAACCAGACACTACCTCCCTGGCGGTAAAAGCGGCTGGAGACAGTGGGTCCCAATTTACTGCCGATGTATTAAATGCTCGGAATTGTATCCACATACCCTACACTACTTCATGGCGTACTGCTCCAACACAAATTTTGATGTTTTCTTGACCGTGCATCTCAGTATAATCTTAGTAACTGACCAACTTAATGCACAAATTCTTGTTTTATAATAGGTTTGTTATACTCCTCTACATGTTTCAAGCACCATTGTGCTCATCATCAAGAGGTCAAAATTGTATTATACAGCATCTGTGCACCGGACGGCCACCTACAGTGTGATGATACCAGATGCTGCATAATACAATTTTGACCTCTTGATGATGAGCACAATGGTGCTCGAAACATGTAGAGGAGTATAACAAACTTATTATAAAACAAGAATTTGTGCATTAAGTTGGTCAGATACTAAGATTATGCTTCAAAACAGGCTACATTCTAGAATCAAATTTTGGTGTGGCTGCTGCTTCTAAAAATTCAGATTTTTACTTCTTCAAAGAACGTCGGCCTATTTCACATTGATATTTTAGTCTTACTTTATTTTATGTCGCAATTTGAACTGCAAATAAATCATGAAATAAGTGTGCGAAGATGACTATAAATGGAGAAAAAGTATGGATTAAAAAGGAAATGATCGTAGGCAATTTGAAGTTGCTATTCGTGCTTCAGGTTGCAGATTTAAAAAGGCCACAATAAAATTTAAACCGCTCATAAACGGTGTATTCTCCGGTTGAGAGTTTAGTCAGTTAACCATCATGTCAGACTTTTCAGTTTCATTGTGCATTGGGGTTTGATGTTCTTACCAGGGCAAAAATCAAACAGCAGTTCCTCCAGTTGATATGTAGGTATGAGGCCCAAATATTGTCGCTGTTGGGAGTAAAACCCCTCTTCAGCAAACTGACTAGATGCCACTCGAAGAGAAGACAAAGGTACCATAAGCAGAAGTATGAAAGAAGGAGCACAGAAATCAGACCAGCAGCACAATCCACAAACACTGAGAGCGCAGCATAAACCAAGAGATACTGAAAGCTAAGACTTGAGTCCGAGCACTTTTATGACCTTTTAACCTCGGAATAATATCGAGTAATCGCGTGGCAGTGATCCGCTTTACTGTGACGTGTTGTTTTTAGTTTAGGAAACCAAACAACACATTCATGACGTTAGTAAGATAGTGCTCAATAGCAATTTGATCCCTCACAGGCTTCACGCGGCCATTATTGCGTTCCCATAAAATATCTCTCAAGTTATAGAACGCACAAATTTCGATGAAACTGATGGGCACCTAGCTGCGCATATTTGAGGGGTTGGAGGGGATATGGGTCGGTGTTGGAAACGTATATCAGTATTTTTTTCTGGTCTCCCTTTTTATGCGAGGAAGTATTAATTGGATGATTGCTGCTTGACAACAGCAGACACTCCTTGAGTGATAAACTTGACGCTTAGTCGCCAACTCCGGGGGGAAAGCCCCTGGCACTCACTGGTTTGGGGAATGGGCGACGAAGAGAATCCGGTCTTTGTCTAGATCACATACCGGCCGATGGTTCCATAGCTCACAGCCGGGTCCCAGTGTCTTTCTCTTCTTGTACCATCAGGTCGATTTGAAAGTGAACCTTTTCTACTCTGTAGACATTTTCTTAAACATCCCTTCACACACACTGTTAGGAAACCTAATGTCACAATCCAAGAAACCACATGTAGTAGTACAGGAAAATGTGGAAACCAGCCCGTGCCGCTAGTGCGGTAATTCCATGTCTCGTGAGTTGGCACGGGGCATGTTAACATTACTAACGCTTTTGGAGTACCTGATTTAATGCAGTGTATCATCTATCCTAACTCCTAACAAATGCTAGAATAGCAGGTCTACCGTGAATAGGCTACAACCACTACTTCCTTCATAATTTCGAGCTTATTCTGCAGAATCATTCTCTCTTTCGACGCAAAATAGCAATATGGAGGTGCAGCTTCTTACGAGGTATGGGTTTCAAATCTAGACCCCGAGACCCGTTGTCCTCGATCACGATCTTCGAGGTTTTCGTCCCTAAAGGAAATTCTAGAAATGCACCTTAAAACACAGTTCACAGCTATAATCGTCCCACCTGCCGAAGACAACCGATCCAAATGAAACAACCGCTGTCAGGTTAAGTCCTCAAGCACAAACCAGTTTCACATGAATTCACTCTAAAATCATCGCAGTTGGACAAAACGGAGGAAACGAAAATTACTTACATTGAAATGCGTCTTTGTCTACGCATATCAGCAACTGTGAGTTGCAGCATGAATGCTCTATCGTACACCAAAATTAACACGTCTCATTTCACTAACAAAAGTACGTCGGAATGCATGTCATTTCCGATATTACATTCATTACTAATCTAGGCGTTAATATAGTCCTGATACATATGGCTATATATCTTAGCCAGGCACCGGTACATACACATAAACCCAACTTCGTAGGTACGAAATGTTTCTCACAACGCTAATAAATAGCAGAAATGCTTTTTAGAGAATCAAACTGCTCCCTGTGTATGGTTAACATAACCAGGACTCTAGATTATCGTCTTCTAGCAGCCCTGAGAATGGTAAAGGCACTACCCGCATATCGTACGTACTACAGCGCAGGCGGTCAACTTTTGGACTCGATGCTTACTCTAAACATAGAAAATCTTTCACAATCTACCATAGCATATAATGTATTAATATTTGGTCAACTAGACAAATAAATGTAAAATTTCAAAATAACATCAAACATATAGAAGAACAATAATTGATTCATTTATTAAAAATTGATACTTTTAAACTAGAGCAATTTACTATAATTAAAATGTTTTTCATTAACCTTCCTATTGCGTAGTTGATGCACGACACTGCACAACTTGTGATACCTTATTGGAAAAGGGTTTATAATTACTTAGGCACAAGTGAAGGCAGTATTGTAAATTTTTTAAATGATAAAACGTCTTAGGTATCTTGATTTATCTTCATCTTGGAGGCTTCTTCACAGAGGCAGACTGATCAAAAAAAATGCAGTCAAACGAAGCGCTAATGGTCGTGCGGAGGAGGCAAGGAAATTTTGATAAGATACCATAAAAGGCTGTCGTGCTCGACTGTCTCGCCACCTCTGTAGTACAGAAAGTCACACCCCAGAAGGCAGCAACATTAGCAACGCAGCGTCCATCCCAAAAATTGCCACAACCAAAAGTATTTCAAGTAAAAGTTGTAAACCTTAAGTAGACCACACATTCTAGGTTATAGGCTATTCTTTATGGTGGGCATTTTTTTACAGATTAAACATTTCAATTCATGGGTAATACAGTGCGATCGAAAATTCATGCAACCCACACATAAATATTCATTGATTGTTGTAACTGATCTCTGATCTAACACCACTGGACTTGGTGGAGTAATGTGTTTTAAAGAGAATGTTTGTACAAAGAAAGCACCCATGTTTGAAGAACGGAAACAAATACTCTGGTGTGCATTTCAAACAGCACTGAAGAAACTCTTCGCCGAGTTTAGTCAAACATGAGAACACACATGAACACATGCATTGCTGATATTGGTAGATGTTTCCAACATAATATAACATTGTTTTTCTTTCTTTTAATGCACTTTTTCACAAATAAAACATGTTTCAAAAGACACATTACATGCCTCTTCCATCTCTCTGTATAAGCTGATTATTGTATTAAATTAATATAAACAGAATACAAATTGCACAAGTTTCAGTGTAAAGACGCAGTAATAAATATCGAAGGCTGCTGAGACGGTAACATGCGAATGAGGAAAAACGACATAAATTTTTTACTTTATTCATATTGTTAAACAGAAGCATGTAAGCTTCTACCCGTTGGGACAGACTATACTCATAAAATTGTTTACATATCACATGGGAACCAGTCCACCTTCCTAAATATAATGTTCTGTCATTTGTTTTTGTTTTCCCAGAAAACTGGATACAGTACAGTAGTAAAACGGCATATCAAAGGGGTCATTATCCTCAGAGGATATCAAATTAGGTCGTCAACATATAGCTACGAATCATTCATTCATAAACAAACAAAATAACAAGGGTGTAAAAAGTACAAAAGCGTTGTGTGCTCAAATTGAATACTGCATTTATACAAACACTTCATCATGCACAAGTTCATGAAGGGCTAATAAATTCAGTAACATCAAAGTTTTATCCGCTAAAGTTTTTCACAACATACACACATAAATCCATCTGTATCAAACGGACTCATCAAGTTCACATCACGAAATCTTTATTGCTTCGGTTCTAGTCATGACCCTCCTGTATAGTTTAACACTAGGTACTAGAGTAAAACAAACGTTTGAATGTCCTTAGAATAGGAGTTCAAAAATTTTTCAAAAGTCTAGAAGGCACCTTAAAATTCTATGCGCCAGGAGGATGACATCGGGCATGTTCCGTACTGAGGACGCACACAGATACTATGCGCCACTGTAAAACAGGTGCTGAACTGGGTGACCTGGCCCCCGGAATTTATGCACCTGTGCTTTAGAATTATGCAACACTGATCTGTGTTCATGTTGGTTCCTGGAGGAGAATTTGGAATGAGTAACTCCAAAACAGTATCTGGACATAACTGAGATCTGAATTGAAAAGAAAAAGTTTATTTCTGTCACTTATTTCAACCTTAAGTATTCCCTAATTACTAACACAATTTGTTATATGAAAAATTGTGCCACCACATCATACCAGTGCAAACTGCCAGAGGAAAAGCTCAACAACAAAAATTTTAAAGCTGCAGACAAGATCTATGAAATCCTGTTGCTATTGCTCAGATTCAATTAGCATATCTCACACTGTATTTGCTCTCTCATAGCAGGTGGTGGCCTGGCATTTCATCTGCTGTTACTATGAACCCAGTGAGTTCTGCAAAGAGTAACTTGTAAACCCTCCAAGGAATGAAGAATATCTCTCTGCCTTATTACACACACACTCACTTATAATTCTGGTTGATAGCCTTGGGCGGCAAACTAAATTCTGAACTTTCTTCCCTGCCAGTCCTGAGGGTCATCTGATTTCATGATGACCTCGCGCTAGAGTAGGTAAACATATTCCATTTCACACAACAAAGTCTACAGCTCAATTTATACTGCCTAGCAACTACCACAGTCAGATATATAATTTAAACCTGATACATAATACCACAGTCAGGATTTAAAACTATACCATTACTTAAATTTCAAAATATATTTGTAAGTTTTCAGTACAAAGATTGTGGTAAAGGTATAAAAAAGGTAAAGCTGTGCCTGTCCATGCCATGAGGGCACAGACAGGGAGCAGAGGTATAGCACCACTCATCCTTAACCTTAGAACTTAATGGAAGCAAGCAGTCAACTTCATGCCCAAGATGCATTACACCTGGGAAAGAACCCTGGTATCCACCAAGTAGAAGGCTAGGTGGGTCCCAGAGCTGGTCTGGACAATGTGGAGAACAGAAAATCCGTTGCCCTTGCTGGGATTCAAACACTGGATCATCCAGTCTGTAGTCTAGTTGCTATACCAACTACACTAACCTGAATCCCAATATCAATGGAGACAGTTATAAAACGCACAGCTTGTTTCATTATCTATTCTGCACCGTCTTCCCAGATTTTCTTGTTTTAGCAACCCCTAGCCTTGAAACTAGCATACTTGTTTCACTGAACGCAAAATTACACTGCCTAATCAACGATGAAAGGAGGAAAACAAAAAATCAACACTGCTGCCTGAGGTCACAGTTTCCTCCCCTCATGAAATTAATAGCAAGTATTTCCAACACATACATGTATTAATCAGTCTAACAAAACATTACAACCCAATTTTGATAATACTTCCATACAGGTTAAAGACGAATCAGTAACACTACAAATTCCCTTAACTAGAGGTATAGTGGAACCTTTGCTAAATAAAGCCCCACACCATGAGAGCATGTGGGAACAGGAGGTACAAATCTTTGTATACTTAACCTTGGCACTACCACAGGTGAGCAGTCAGTTTCACTCCTCTCCCATTCTGCCCTTGGTAAAAGAACCTCCATACTCATTACAAGGCTGGGTGGGCACCAGAGATGCTCTGGATGCTTTGTAGAAGAGAAAAATCTCCTGCCTCATCTGGAAGTTCGACTCCAATTTCTTGGCCAATCAGCCTGTAGCCTAGTCACACAATTAATGTTAACTTTCCCAACTCAGTAACAGATTCTACACATCATTAAAATAAAATGGATTATGTTTGTTCAAATTCAATCATTCAATGTATGACAACAGTCCAACACTTAAGACATGTATGACGGATGGATGGATGACATTACTATTGACAGCTGACCCCTGCCAAAAAATTTATTCATATGCTAAAATGTATGAAGTTTCATAACAAGAATAAGAGATATTTCCTTTCCACTTCATCATAAATTTCTGTGCCCAGTTATATACACAACTACCTCCTGCCCTTCCCTCTACTAATTGATTAGTCCATTTAAAATCTTTCACTTTTTCTAGTTGGTCAGTAACAATGGTGGATCAACTGCAAAAGTGAAAGGCAACCATGTAATGAACTGGAAAACATTGGCACTGCAACAGCTGTGGCCTAGTTCAAGAAATTATTCTGAGAAAAACCATGGACAACATTAACGAAAACTAGTAACCTGAGTGAGAGGCAAACTAAGTCCATTCTGAGCCCAAGTCAGGCACTTCCACCAAAGAAGAGGAAAATGCATCAGAATTGTTACGCTACGTGCAAATTTTTGAAACTGTCAAAGAAATAAAGAAAAACCTGCAGTGCAGTTACATCCACAAACAAACCCAAAACTCACTTATCAGCCATCAGCATATGTTCAAATGCATGTAACCCAGCAATCTACTAGGACAGAAAACAAATAATTAAAGATTCAACAACCATATGCACAGAAAAATGATGATCAGATTATGAAGTCTGTAATTGTTTTTATAACTATGGCAGACAATCATAAGTAAATGCCAACAATAACTGCCACTTCTTTTTTTATTTTCCAGTGTTGTACACCCACACAATGACATCCTTTCACACATAAATATCACAATTCCTAAGGATATCAGTGAAGGACAGTCAAATAAATAATATTACATGTCTCTTCCCTTACTTCAAACTATGAGCTGTTATACATTTACATCCTTGTATGTACAAAATACTCTGATTTTACTTCAATCACTGAAGAAATGATCATGGTGGGTAACTTATAAAGGAAGTTCTGTATCAATCTGTCAATCAATACAAGCTATGATATGGCAAAACAGACAGTAATCAACATGGGTTCTTAAATCCCCACCTGCAAAAAATAGACTCTTAAGCTTCCTTGTTGCACTTTTACAAAGATCATTTTATTATTACACATTTCTTCCAAAACATGGTTCGACATTTCAGGACTGGAAAAGTCTGTATGTGGAAACAAGTGGACAATCACTAGAATGGCCAAGGAATCTGTGAAAGGACCAGGTAAGACAGAATGTGATGTATCAAAACAAAAAGGAAAACAAGGATGCAGTTGTGAAAATTTGGAAGAACAGACTCCATTGCAAACTTCAGTGCAACAGATGTCCCACGTAATATGGACAAGAAAATGACCAAGGTCCTTCTCGGTAACTGTGAGCCTACCTTGTGCTCACCATATCAATACAATGATTGCTTAACAACAAATGTACAATTCTGATCAAAAATAAGTGTTTACAAATACTATTCACTGCTCATAAATGAAATATTGCACTGATTAAGTAACTGTGTTAAATTTGTACTATAAAATTACATGAATTCAGAAACAATTTAGAGCAAATTCATCAATATTGTACTTACACTTGTGGGGCAATACTGCAGTGTTAAAAGTGCACATTTTGTGTAGTGACAATACTGAAGCTGCTTTCAGAACTTAAAGACTAGTTACATGTACAATGTTAAGATGTATAGTCAACAAGGGCATCCTACATGAAGATTGACATTAGAGGTTAAATTCATACAAAAAGCTGCATTTCAACAAACTAAATCACCAAGGAGAGACTGAAATGCTGTAAACATTAACCTCACTTGCTCTACAAAATAAACCATATCATGACTAATGGTTATGATGAAAGAAATCTATGTATCTGTTGAACTCACGATTCTGCTCTCCTGCAAACATCATCCCCCTCCCATTTTAATAATCATTGACAAACAAGTGAGTACACAGGACGCAATAATTACTGGCAGCACACAAAATTTCAGTCCTTAGTTCATGCCATGGACTCTAACGAACAAGGACTACAAATAGAATTCTGTTCAGACATTACCCGTTTAATTCACTGAAGACTTAACCCTCTTAGAGCCAGCCTCAAAGGGTTTCATATACTAGCAATATCATACAAAGGAAATGTGGCAACAGTTGCCAATTGCTATGCCAGTGGCACAATAAGCAAATGCGGTGAAGGCTGACTGGCTAGCCACCCGTCTCTCCACGAGTAATATTTTAAAAACCCAACAGAATCAAAAAATAAATTGTACAGCATCATAACATATAACATATCAACTACAAATGGGTACAAATTTAAACACAAGGAAGACGGCATTATGAGATAAAACCCACAACTGGCCCTTCATCTACAAGATTCAAATTTCACACTTACTGATCCTTAACAGTACCACAAACCAATACTGGAAAAAGTAATGTGTTAAAACAAATAATAGAAACCTGAACTTCATTTTGTACTGACTGAGTATTAAATTAAATTTCAGTACTGATGCCATCCTGATTATACATTATTGCAGTTATGTAAAATATGTGATGTGAATATCAGAATACTTACCAAGCCCAGAATGATGTCAAATAGTTTGAATGTCACTAAAACCACCTCTAACATAACAGAGACAATCTGACAAAGCATTATGCAAACCAACGTTAATACTAATAAAATCACGTGCACCTGACCCTTAATATGAACGTATGGCAGGCGGAACACTAGCACATTCCTGTTCATCCAAAGTGGTATCTATAACAGGTCTGAATGTGATCTGGACCTAAAAAGAAAATACATGTATATTAAAACTGCACCTTGCTCATGGGTAAAAAATGAACACTAAATACGTGTCAGTCATAAATAAAGTAGATGACCAACTAGATGCAACAATAACAATTTACTGATCTTCAAATTAGCTCAACATGTTTTGGGCAAAGAATTACCTGAAACATGTTTAGCTAATTTGAAGATCAATAAATTATTATTGTTGCATCTAGTTGGTCATCTGCTTTATGTCAACAATGCACGGTCAAACACATCAAATTTACATGTCAGTCACTAGAGAATGTTACTTACATCACCGGTCTTGGGGTTGATGGACGTCAGTGTGTGCTTTCTCCAGTGCTGGTCAAATGGTCGCTTTTTCTGTGACTCAGTTGGTTTTGAGTAGTCATATTCATCAATTCTTTCCTGTACAACATACATCTTTCATGTACTTAGAATTTTTTCTTGGACAGGAAGGGGGTTCTAACATCTGCAGATGCAGTCTAATTTGACCTAAAGTCCATTTATGAAATCAGGGAATCTGAGGAACAGATTCTGTTATTCCATTAACAGTAACGTTCAGCAAAGAAGCTGTATCATGAATACTTAATATACACTGCATACCACAGAAGGGTAATTCAAATGCAAACTGCTACAAAAAGTACACACTTCTAACTGAACTCCAGTAACTTGCTACTGGTTAAGAATTTGGAACTGAAAACTAGTCGTACCCAAATAGGATAAGAGGCTTCATTAAAATATATATAAAGTGACACAATAATATGTTATGCCTTAACTCAGGCCTGCTGAGCACTTTTTGTCCTGTGGGAAACTTGCAACACTTGGTCCATATGCAGGTAACATGGAATTCAGTATAGAAAATGTGTACACATATACCTTGTGTATGATTCTAAACGTTATGTACAATAAAACTAAACTGACAACAAGAAAAATTTATAAAAACTGAAATTCATAACCTAGGCAAGGGCACCTTTCATTACAGCACATTTTTAAAAAATGAACCGATAATCAAATGAGTGCGTCCAAAAAGAAAGAGCTCATAATGTTTTTAACCTTCAAATGAAGTATGTTCCCATATGCAAGTGCTTGTTGAAAACACCCCAAGAAATGAATTTTATATAATATGTATATTTTGGAAATAAGTGTTTATTGCATTTTAAATACATGCTGCATAATTTCTGTTTTATTTTCCACAGCATACCATTTATTTCATAATTTAATCTTTTTCTGTTCAAATAATACTTTCATAAAACATGCACTAAAATTTAAATAATATTCACATTTTTTTAAAGCATTACCTGATGATAAATAGACAACAAGAATCTGACTAAGATACTAATTTTTGTATAATAAATTCTTTCACAAGAGAACCCATACAATGGTCACAAGAAATATGAAAATCAGCATGTTAACAGATATTAAATTCATGTAATATTGTGTTGTTTCCTTTGTTTTATTATAGCCTTGAGATTTTCTGACTAAAATCTGTTTTCTCCCACACATGCTGCACATACATGATGGATCATAACAGAATCCACATTCCATTCCTTATACCGGTTTTTGGTATGATATGCACATTTTAAGCAAATCAATAAAGTTCAGCTCAAGTTTCACACAAAATATAGATTCAGTGTACTAAGAACAAAAATCAAATCCAAATGACAACCTTATTACATAAATCAACTTTCATCTAAGTCCATTCAATGGCGTTGGACACATAACAACTACAGGGATGGACGAACATAATCTACATATGCTTTCACTTTGTGCAAAGAGACAGAAATAAAAGGAATACCTTGAAATCCTCACGTGCATGGGCGCCACGTGATTCCTTCCTGTTCTCAGCTGCAACAATGGCCTGCATCGCATTCAGCATGAGATTTTGCAGTTCCAGCGTTTCCACCAAGTCTGAGTTCCAAACCAGACTACGGTCGGACAACTTCAGGTCATCCAGATTCTTGTACAGCCCTTGCATTTTTTTTACACCTTCCTGTAGGGTTTCAGCTGTCCTGAAAACAGCTGCATGTGTTTGCATGGTCTTTTGCATGTTCAGACGCAAAGCTGCTGTAGGTACAGATCCATTTGCATGTCGCAGATGATCCAAATTTGCAATTGATGATTCTCCAGAATTCTGTTAAACATTCAACCACAGGCACATTATACGCCTGAGCATTTCTGCAGCATATTCTTGGATACGATATTACCACTTCATCAAAGGTCACTCAAAATTTCTCTTGGGTCTTTGTTGTATTGGTTTCACCACAACCAAGAGGATGGATAGCTAACACATTATAAATACATATTCCTGTACTGGTATATTAAAATAATGAGTACAGTACTCAGTTTGCTCTGGTACACAACACAGCTCAAGCAATGATATGGTCCATTTTGGATTGAGAACCATACATAATGCTTGAATACATAATGCCACAGACTAGAAGAACTTAACTATCTACTACAAAAATTATAATTTTATTCTGGACAAATCATACCTACTTTATAAGAAATGTTTTAAACCAAATTTTAATTATAACATTTCAAACCTCATGTATATTGTCAGGTAAGCGTTTTAAATCATATGCAAAAGAGAGCGGCTAAATTTGCAAATAATATAAATGAGTCGGGTTGGGAAACTTTGGCACATCGAAGATTAATAGCCCGAATATGCGCCTTTTTCAAGGCATACACAAGGAGATGGGCTTGGAAAGCAACAGACTTCTAAAACCATGCTATGTGAGCAGGGATGATCATAATCAGAAAATTAGGAATAGGAAACAAAGAAGAGATGGAAAATATTCCTTCATAAATAGGACCATTAAAAGCTGGAACCAATTACCTGCAGGCTTACTAGCTTCTTTCACCTGTAAACTAAACACATTTAGAAAGAGAGTTAAGAATGTAGTTACAAGCAAGGGAATTCAAGTGGGGATTGAATGTAAATAAGTTACATGATGTGAAGTGTAGTGATGTGGAGTGAATTGACGTGATTTATGTGAAGTGATTTTATTGAAGTGAAGTGAGTTATGGTGAAGTTCATGGGGATAAAAGTGCCATGTACCTTAGGGTGACTTTATACTGAGGGTACCTGACTATATTGTGAATATTTCATTTGGGTATATCTCATACTGTGTTTGTTTTAACTTGTACTGTGGTTGTTTTAACTTGTTTTGTTATGTGTGGATGTGTGGGTTTTGTAATGTGTGGGTGTTCTGGCAATATGCATACTTGTATTTAATGTGTTTTGTATTGATTGTACCAAGTTTTTCTGTATTGTTTCGTATACATATATTTATTCTTATTTGTTTTGTCTGTACTAGTGTGAGGACTACTGCCACCGAGTGACAGCTCACTTGCAGTTTAGTAGTAGTAGCAGTAGCAGTAGTGGTAGTAATAGCAGTAGCAGCATTAGCAGTAGTGGTAGCAACAGCAGTAGCAGTAGTAGTAGTATAGTAGTAGTAGTAGTAATGATGTATATTTTTTCTATACACAACTGACATCAACTGCATATCATACTACAGGTAATGAAACTTTGTAAACATTATTTCACTACTTGTAGCCGCTTTTAATCTTGGAACATGTACTCCCTGAGGATGGTATATTATTACTGAAGCATGTCAGAATAGTGTCTCTACTATCTGTATGTATTGGATATTGTGCATTTGGTTTATTTCACAAACAAATACATTGATCTGAAATGCACAGAATGGACAACTTTAAAATTCCCAGAATATGTACACTGTGATACAATTGCCATACTTATCAATTTCTATTGTGTCTCATAAAATATGTCAAGGTGTCAAGGGTATTTTACTTCCCTCCCTGCCAAAACAGATGACATGTGTAGTTTTCCAGCTCAAAGAGGTTTCCTGTTCTGCACTTCAGAACATCAGAACACTTTTGAGCGCCCAATAAAGTTGCCCCTGTACATGCCATGAAGGAACTTGGGGGGGAACAGAGGCAATAGCTCCACTCACTATTAGCCTGGTACTAGAAAAAGTAAGTGGTTAGCCTCATGCCCTGCAATTTTAGCCCTGGAGAAATTACACCCAGTACACACTGAACAGGGGACTGGATATGCCCCACAGCCATTCTAGACATCTTTGAGAAGAGAAATTTCCTGCCCCTGCCAGGATTCAAACCCTGCATCATCCAGCCTTGATCCTAGTCACTATAATGACAATGCTATCATCGTCCCCAAACACAAGTCACTTTATTCACTACTTATATTTCCACAGCTGAGACAAGCCCACTTTCTGAATCAATCAGTCAAGCCATTTGATGGAGTAAAACCAATATTTAAGAGTAATGCTACTTCTTCAGCCTTCTGCTTCAAAGTAGTTAGCTGAATAGCAACGTTTAAAGCCCACTTTTGGCACAAACATCCTACAAGCATGTCCTCAACTTCCATGCCTTTTGACATCCCTGATTTCTTCATTCCTGGCTGGGCAATTACACTCCACCATAGTAGCTTTGACTTGCTACCTGTAACACTGTTGAGAGTTAAAGGGGCATGCCAAGTTGCTTTCACCTTATTTGTGGTTGGGCTGCAACTAAGATTACTGTCATATACCTTACATATCTTAGTGCCTTGATGAATGACAAGCCTAACTTTCTATGTAAAATGGGAACTGTAAGGTATCTTAATTACCATATTTACCCAGATATGACAACCCTCTCCTTAATCTTCAATTCTCAGGGAAATATCTACACAGAACATGCTGAACTTTCCAAATGATTATAAGGTGCCTACACATTTTTTTTCTGATTATGGATTTGGTTAACTTGTAAGACCTTTAAACAGTAAATCTGTTCTAAGGTATCTCACACAGCAGTCCTAAGGGCTAGCAACTGGGAACTCTGAGGTCTGTAAGTAATAAGGCAGCTCTAAGATATAAAAAATGGCAAGCAAGAGAGGAAAAGACGATTCTGAAATATATAACTCTGATCCAAACATTAGTAAGAACTCCCAATACCAAGTTTAATAGAAATTCTATCATGGACAGCATGACTAATATACGTTCACAAATAAACACACCAAGCAGATAAACCAGCTTAAAATGACGTACAAGAAGGAGAAGAAGTTATGTAAACAGAATTTTAATACACACACACACTTACTGCTTTCAGAGAACCAATGGTTTCACTGGGTTTGTTTTCCTCTGCGATGGTCTTTGCACATGCACGTCCAAACACAACCAGATCCAGTAATGAGTTTGCACCAAGACGATTAGCACCATGTACAGATGAGCAAGCTGCTTCACCACAGGCATAAAGACCTGGCACAACTTTGTCCTTTCCTCCAGAAACAGTAAGCACTTGTCCTCTGTAATTGGTGGGAACACCACCCATATTGTAGTGGACTGTTGGAAGTACTGGAATTGGTTCACGTGTTACATCCACACCAGCAAAGATCATAGCTGTTTCCGAGATACCAGGTAGTCTGGTAGCCAGCTGCTCTGGTGGCAGGTGATGGAGCTGCAGGTATACATGATCTTTCTCAGGCCCACATCCTCTGCAATTATTATACTGCATTAATGGTCTTCCCTACACATTACACAGAACTTGTCCTCTCCAAGCATTTACCAAGAAACTGCATGTGGGTGTGTGTGTGAATGGATGCATGCATGCATCCAAGCACACATGCAGTGTTCATCTACATTAATATCCATTAGTTATTTTACAAGGTCTTAGAATGTTTCATACTCAGATTGGTTCACTTTGGGTCACACTGCAACAATTAGAAATATATCATATACCTGTTATGCATGAATAAGTTGAGAGGAGGAACCCTCTCCTGAATATTACATTGCAAAACAAAAAAATGTTTCATATAGTTAAATACAGCCTGTAGAAAATAATGCCATAATTTACAAAGGCTCAAAATTTGAGCATGTAGGAGTCATGTGATAAAAAGAAACTATGAAATTGGAAATCTGGTCCTGTCACATCTGCATGGCATATTCTGTGGTGTGTGCATGTATTTGTATAATCCTTAACCTCTATGTGGTGCAAGTTTACAAGAAGAAAACAATGATAAAAAGTATGCTGTGTGCAAATCAGGGCTGTCTTTTATTTTAGGCATTAATGGTAATTTCATGGCACTGTTGGTCCTGGTTTTTGACCATGATGAGACAGAATTGTTGGCTATTTTATGACTACCCTGTGACATTTGCAGATTCTTACAGTGCAAACAACCCAGTCATTCACGTGCTGTGCACTAGTAACGAGAAAAATGCAAATTAAACTGACCTCAAAACGGTTTAATAGTCTCACGTGGTGTGCACTATTAAAAAAAAATTCAAATTAAAGAGGCTGGAAAATGGCTAAGTTGTCTCAGATACATCACTGCCAATGCACTACACACAAATGAGGGATGTGTTCTATATATACTGATGATGACCATGGGGGTATAACTTCATATACATGATGGACACAGCAGCAGAGATCTCTGTAATGTAAGCAGCACAACCTACTACTACATGCCATCATCACCCTGTAGCAAGGTTCTCTTCCTGGGGGAACCAACTGCTTTGGTCACATTCTTCATTCATACATTTAACCTACCTTCCTTCTCTGATTTCAAGAGTCATAGATCTTGACACAACGTCACGAGAAGCCAAGTCTTTTGCTACAGGGGCATAACGTTCCATAAACCTTTCACCTTCACCATTTATGAGATATCCTCCTTCTCCACGACAACCTTCTGTGATGAGGCAACCAGCTCCATAAATACCTGAAGCACAGCACAGATCTCTTCTGTGTATTACAGAAGCATGACACTCACTTACCATAATTCTTCTCCTGTGATCTATTTATACACTCTGCATCTATTTCATGGAACTTTCAATAGCTAAATTTGAATTATTACTAATGAAAGAATTTGAAAGGATGTGGAAGGAGGTGGCCATGGCATAATTTTAGGCAATGATCTGGGCCTTTATCTGGTGGGACAGTTGAATCATGAGACACCTTAGGGATCACTGAACTGCAACACCCAGTCTTTTATTTTGATGACAGAGTCATTATACAATCCTCCCACTTTGATAAAATGCACTCACCTGTTGGGTGGAATTGTATAAACTCCAGGTCTTCATTATAAAGTCCAGCTCTAGATACCATAGCTGTACCATCACCTGTTGACGTGTGGGCTGAAGTGCATGAAAAAAATGTTCGACCATAGCCTCCAGTTGCTAGAACCTGTAAGATGAAGTAATACCAAGTCAAGTCATTTTAAATTCAATTTCACACATCCGTCGTGAGTCAAGACTATAAATAATTGATCCATGGGTTACTTATTACCCTATTTCAACTATTACATAAATCTGTTCAGTGAAACTGTATCACACCTAATTATTTACTGCAGACCATTTCATTGCCTGCACGTGACCTACCAACTGTTTCCAGTCCTACAACTTCTGTATTAATTTTTCACAACTGAAGACCGTCACAGAGGTGCTGCAGCAAAATGTAAACTTCAAGTGCAGTATGACAGCTTTTGTTGCAGTATAAAATAACATGCTGTTGAGTTAAGCAGTGAAAACCTGTGTAATGAGATACCTGAAGTGATGAACACAAGTCCGATAAATAATGAAAGTTCACCTGTACCAACAAGTTACTTTGGCCTAATTGTTTGATGGTTCATTATGAACTGTATGAATTTTTCTTTAGCAATAAAGTAACTGCATATCAAAGTTCCCCTGATAATATACATCTGTAATCTTAATAATTAAAATATATTAAATAACTGATTGGGCTCAAAATACAAAAGCAGATCCCAAAAATAAACCCCATTATTGCATTCTATTTTACTGGACTGGTGAAAAAATTCTTATGCAGGAAGCACTACACATTCTATAACATAAACAACAAGAAACATTAAACAGAAGTTCTACTGTATAACTATTACTTATTGTGAAAATTCATTACTAAAAAAATGGCAGCATGCACAAAACTTATGTTTCATCACCTTCTATACAGTTATGGGCTCTCTCTACCAAAAGATATTCAATTCTACTCTAGCCATTGATTAACGTAGTTTCAATAACATCAATGCAAGGACAGGACAAATTTGTTATCCCCATTTTTCAACAGTCTTTCATACTTATTTTCGTTGTTATACCGTGCATGTTGTCAAGTCACCCAATTATTTTACCAACCACTGCACTTATATATAAGTGCAGTGGTTGGTAAAATAATTGAGAGTATTTCATACATTTACATACATTATTCTTGTGAAAGAGAATATATATATAAATTAATTTCCAGTGTTTGAAGACACATTGTACATTCAATGGCATTTTAAAGCAAGCTCAGGTTATATCTGATTGATGCATGGTTTATTTAACAAAGCTGTCAGCACATCAGAGTACTTGAAGTTCAGATTATAACGTGTAATTACCGTGTTCTTTGAACGAAACCTGTGGATACTTCCATCTTCCAAACACAGAGCAATAACTCCACGACATTCACCATCCTCCATCAGTAAGTCAAGAGCAAAATACTCGACAAAATAGTTGCAGTCATATCTTAATGACTGGCCATACAAGGTGTGTAGGAGTGAGTGGCCAGTTCGATCTGCTACACAACAACACCGGTGAGCCTGCCCTCCTTTACCAAACTTCAGTGACTGACCTCCAAATGCTCGCTGGTAGATCTTGCCATCATCAGTCCGGCTGAAAGGCATTCCTGAAAATAATATAGTCCCTTCAGACCGTAATGTGAAAGACATATTGAACGTTCCAATCTTGGGGGAAAAGAATTGTTCATAACACTAGGTTACAAATGCACTTATTGTCCACTATGCACTCAACAGTTCTACATGCCTGCTGAACTATTATTTTTATTACATACATGATTCATGTAGCAATTCCATTTTTGGAATTTAGTATGTTACAAATGCCTTGCTTTCAGAGGCCATTTTTCTATATAATTAAGTATAAATTAATACACTAAGTACTAGGGTTTATCCACTATGATACTAATGGCACATTTCAAATAAATTAATGATATTGCAACTGTACACTGAACTCCAGGACAGTAAAAGAGAAAAATTCAGCAAGAGAGATAAAAATCTTACACTTACTTACTTACTCCATGGTGCAGAGTCCTTCTTGAGAAGCTAGCTGGTTTGCAGCTAGTCAAGAAATTCCCCGCATTTCATGGAACCCGAAGGTTCATTACCGCACTCACAAGCGT
>Ga0131853_10005121_pt1 | contig 23602 bp, 16 predicted proteins | sample TergutLab28metaG_FD_92764 | JGI IMG/M metagenome (GOLD analysis project Ga0131853, IMG submission 92764) | Labiotermes labralis P1 segment gut microbial communities from Petit-Saut dam, French Guiana - Lab288 P1 (version 2) (version 2) | ecosystem: Host-associated > Arthropoda: Insects >...
ACCATGGAAAAACCACTCGAAATCAGACTCATAGACGAGTTAGGTCGCGTAGTCATCCCCAGAGAAATTAGAGAAACACTAGGCTGGAAAGACAGAGACGAAATCAGCTTCCAAATCACCGAAAACAACGCCCTACTTTTACGCCGCGTAGAAAAAGAGTAACGCCTGTTACTAGCCAAACAAAACACCCAAATCAGTTAAGGCGCAGGTTTTAACTTGCGCCCTACATATGGTACAGAAGCATGGACGGGCAATGCGTTGGTTTTTCCGCGTACGCAGCGTTTAGGTAGATTCATGCGAAGAAAAACGCCATTTGCCAGGGTGACAACCCGCAGCAAATGGCTTTTTTCTTCGCATGAAGCTACCTAAACATCAGCGAAGTAGCGGAAAAACCAACTCATTGCCCGTCCATGCGGCAGCCCACTCATATCAAGGGGCTTGATTGAGGAACAAGTCGCCTAAAACACATGGCTGTCGGCTCATTTACGGCATAAATAAGGTATTTAGCCGTGCAGAAAGGAATCAAAAATAAAAGATGCTCAATCAATCGGGCATCCTTTATTTTTAGCTCCAGTCAATTTCATCGTGGCTTACTGTTTCCCCACGACGAATTTCATCCCGCCCCAAGCGTATAGCCTCTATTTCATCCGACATGGGTACTGATTCAGGGATGAATTTAATTAACACTTGATACAAAACGCCTAATTCGTTTGAATCTACTACATCAATAATATCACGTAGTTGCTGTCTGGTTGCTGTCATAACAAGCCCCCTTTCATTTTTTATAAGCCGCTCCTCTTGGGAGAACGTCTGTAATCTCAATTTTGCCGTCCATATCAAAAAGTATGCGGTAATCCCCAATACGAAGCCGATAAGCGTTTTTACATTCTTGCAATTTTTTTACGTCACCAGATGGGAGTTTTTCAATCGCTTCTTTGATATTTTGCTTAAATGGGTTGCTAATTTTGTTTATGGCTTTTGCCGCCCGCTTGGAATATGTGGGCTTCATTTTCACCATCCTTTTTTGCATAAGTTGCCCAAATTGCTTTCACTGTTGATTCACTCCATAATTGCAGTTCATGCAACTGGACATAGTGTAAATTATGTTCAATTGTATGCCTGTTGTGGCAAAGATTATAGCATGAATACAACCATACTTAAAATAATTATTTTCGTAGCCCCTTGACGAATGTGTAACCATGTAAACCCCACTATCCTAAATGCCCATCTTGTACAATTCATAAATAATAAGATAGAATACTATCTATCAAAAATCAAACTGAGGAGGGTTAAATCCTATGAGATTAACCAAAAAACTAATGGCTGCCGCCATTGTACTGATGCTGGCACTCACATCTTTTCCAATATCTGTGTCCGCAAGTGATGAAAACATTGACATCCTGCCGCTGATAGAAAGCATACTGGGCGTACCTTTCGAAGTGGATAGCACCCAGCATGTTTTTGAAATGCCTGATGGCAGGGTGATTCAATGGCAGTTTTTAGATTTGCTGGGGCATACCTTGGATATTTGGGACTTCACCATTAATGAAAGCGGCAATGTTTTTGAATCCGAACGTGGCGATGCACTCATTGTGGATATGGATGGTGCAATGTTTTTATATGTAGACGTTGGTTCAAGTGATGAAATGGGCTGGGGTGAAGGACTTAGGCTATACAACACCTTTGAATTGGTTGAATGGGATTATGATTTTTTGGCCGACGCAATATATTTCATAGAAATGATTGAGGCGGTTCACCCTATATTTGGTGTCCCTGATTTGCTTGCGGAGGATTACGAGGACATTCGCAATGAATTATTAGAAACTGCCGCACAGGTAGACAATATGACAGATGCCGCGTTTGCAATGCAACGGTTTGTGCGTGTATTGCAAGACGGGCATATGTCTATCGCGGGTCGGCAGTTTTTTGGAAATGCCTTTGCTGATATACACTGGGTGTTTGTGGATGGCAGCTTGTTTTTACTGGATGATGAAGGCGAGGTTGACGCAGAAGTCATTGAAATCGGCGGCATATCTGTTGCAGATGTTTTTGAAACCATTGAAACGTATTTCTTTTCTGAAAACGCAATAGACCGTCAACTTAACTATGAAATCATGGCGCGCAGCCGAGGCATTCACCGACGCGCGGGGATTGATGTTTCTGACGGTACCATTGCGATAACCATAGAATATGACGGCGAGCCGATGGAAGTTTATGTAGATTACCGTGCGGGGTGGCATCAAATAAATGAAAATACCCCTGACTATAACTATATCATTCGCTATGAAGAAATGGACGACGATATATTTTTCATCAGTTTGCGTATGTTCCAATTCGACCAGCCATACCACCAGCAGACTATTGAGGCTATCGAAAATGCCATTGAATCTGGTACGCGTCATTTTATTTTAGACTTGCGCGACAATGGGGGCGGCAACTCCATGGTTGGCCAAGAGTTGTTGGAAGCCATGGGCATTACAGTACCCAGTTTTGGTGTATATCGACGCATAAGTACACTTGCGCAAGAACAGCGCAGTGGTGAGTTTATCTCAGCGGATACGTTTGAATACTGGCTGGAGAATCACTATGGAGAAATAATATTTGAGTCCGAGCCAACGACTGAAACCGCCGCCAACCCTAATGATGTGGTGGTTGCAGTACTCACCAATGCGTTTACCTACAGTTCGGCAACGATGACAAGCGTATGGGTTCAAGACGGCGGGTTTGGTGTAATCATTGGCGAACCCAGTTCTAACGCGCCGTCTCCTTTCGGTGATATGCTAACCTTTAGGCTTCCGCATTCACACGCACTGGTGGCGGTTTCTTACAGTTGGTTTGTCCGCCCCGATGTTGAAGCCGACCAAAACACGCTTTGGCCAGATATTCCAGTCCGTCAAGATTTAGCACTGGAAGCCGCGCTTGAGTTTTTTGCAAGCCGTTAGTTATATGCACAATCAAAAAAGATTCAACTTCTTGCAAAATGCAAGAAGTTGAATCTTTTTTTGCAATTTTTTTGACGGAAACTATTGACATATTCTAAGACACCTGATATTATTCCTGTGTTAGCACTCGTCTCGGGAGAGTGCTAACAAAATAAAAAATGGCTGAACAGGGGGATATCCATGGGTCTCACACAAAGCCTAAACGAACGAAAAGTAAAAATACTAGAAGCCATCATCAGCGACTACATTGCCACAGCCGAGCCGATTGGTTCGCGCACGATAGCCAAAAAATATGGCTTAGGCATAAGCAGCGCAACCATCCGCAACGAAATGAGCGACTTGGAAGACATGGGGCTAATCAGTCAACTGCATACTTCCAGCGGACGTGTGCCTTCCGAACGCGGATACCGTTTCTATGTCGATACGATGATGCGTAGCCGCCCGCTCACTTCCGACGAAGCCATGTTCCTGCAACGCATGATAATAGACAACATCTACCAAATAGAATACATGATGCAGGAGACAGCAAAGGCACTTGCCAGCCTCACACGTTGTCCCGCCATCGTAAGTGAACCACGGCTTTCTAAAACAAAAATCAAGCATGTGCAGCTCGTCCCATTAGACGAAAAATCACTGTTGTTGGTGCTTGTGACAGACACAAAAACTGTCAAAAACCAAATAGTAAACCTGGAAGCCGCCCCAGAATACGAAACACTGACCAGGCTAAGCCAACACTTAAACACCCATTTAACAGGCAAAAGTATTCAGGAAATCAACCGCAAACTGATTGACACTTTGCTCAAATCATTTGGCAATCAAGCGCATGTGCTTATGCCCATTTTGGGTATAATAGCAGATATGATTCAAGCAGAAGATGACGTAAGGGTGTTCACCAGTGGTGTAAAAAATATTCTGGCATTTCCAGAATTTGCGGATATCCGCAAGGCAGAAGCCATTTTTCACGCGCTGGAAGACAGGGAATCACTATTTGCCATCCTGGGTGACTCGTCCTTTGAAGGGATTCAAGTGATGATTGGCGGCGAAAATTCATTAGAACTGCTAAAATCATGCAGTTTAATCAAGGCAAATTATTCAATAGACAACCAAAGTACAGGATGTATTGCCCTCATCGGCCCCATGCGTATGGATTATGCGCAAGCGGTGTCGGTGCTTTCGGGGATACTTCTGAATATTCAGCATGTGACCCATGCGTTAGGGTTGCAGGAGGTGCGTAATGAAAGATGAGTACGAATTAGAACCAACTGAAATGGAAGTTGAGCTGGACGAATCAGATTTTGAAGACGCTGAAGGTGATTTGCAAGAAAGCGAAGTAGAAATCTTGGATGCCCCACAACAAAACAATTTTGAAGAAAAATACAAAGAAACCTTAGACCGTTACCAGCGCACCCTGGCGGAATTTGATAACTTCCGTAAGCGTACCATAAAGGAAATGGCGGTAAGGTATGACGATGGCGTACGTTCCACCTGCGAAAAGTTGCTACCAATCATAGACAACTTCGAGCGCGCGCTAAACGCCCATGAAAACAAGGAAGAACCATTTTACCAAGGCATTGCACTAATCGCCCGCCAGTTTGACAGTACCCTTGAAGAGCTTGGCATAAAACCGATGGAACTTGCCGTTGGTGACGCATTCAACCCAAACCTGCACAATGCAGTAGCCCATATAGAAGACGAAAACTTAGGGCAAAACACCGTAGCAGACGTACTGCAAAAAGGATATATCCACAAAGACAAAGTGATACGCCACAGTATGGTAAGAGTGGCAAACTAAAAAAGCTTGAGGGCGAAGCCCTCATTTAATAGGAGGTAAAAATTATGTCAAAAATCATAGGGATCGACTTAGGTACAACAAATTCATGTGTAGCGGTGATGGAAGGCGGCCAGCCAGTGGTTATCGCCAACAGTGAGGGCTTACGCACCACCCCATCCATCATGGCATTCACAAAAACAGGCGAACGTCTAGTGGGTGAAACCGCCAAGCGTCAAGCCATTACAAACCCAGACAATACAGTCATGAGCATTAAACGCCAAATGGGTACAAACTTTAAAGTAAACATCGAAGACAAAGCCTATTCCCCGCAGGAACTATCTGCAATGGTGCTGCAAAAACTCAAAGCCGATGCAGAAGCCTATCTTGGCGAATCGGTAACAAAGGCAGTCATTACCGTACCTGCATACTTTACCGACAGCCAACGTCAGGCCACCAAAGACGCAGGCAAAATTGCCGGTCTTGAAGTAGAGCGTATCATTAACGAACCAACAGCTGCCGCGCTTTCATACGGGCTGGATAATGAAAAAGAACAAAAAATAATGGTGTATGACCTTGGCGGCGGTACTTTCGACGTCAGTATTATTGACATTGGCGATGGCGTTATTGAAGTACTGGCAACCAGCGGAAACAACCGCCTAGGTGGTGATGACTTCGACGACCGCGTCATGAAATTCTTAGTGGAAGAATTCAAAAAACAAGAAAATATGGATTTGGGCCAAGACAAAATGGCTATGCAACGTCTAAAAGAAGCCGCCGAAAAGGCGAAAAAAGAACTATCAACAGTAATCACAACCAATATAAACCTGCCGTTTATTACAATGAATCAAGACGGGCCAAAGCACATGGACATCAACCTCACACGTGCAAAATTTGATGAATTAACGCACGACTTGGTTGAAAAAACCATGGGACCTGTGCAAACCGCGCTAAAAGACGCCGATTTATCCCCATCAGAATTGCACAAAGTGCTGCTGGTTGGCGGCTCAACCCGTATCCCCGCCGTTCAAGAAGCCGTGAAAAAACTCACAGGAAAAGACCCATTCAAAGGCATTAACCCCGACGAATGCGTTGCACTTGGCGCGTCTATTCAAGCGGGAAAACTTGCTGGCGATGCTGGCGCGGGTGGCATCTTGTTGCTTGACGTTACTCCACTTTCACTCAGTATTGAAACCGAAGGCGGCGTTGCTACACGTCTAATCGAACGCAACGAAACGATACCAACCAACAAAAAACAGGTATTTTCAACCGCAGCAAACAACCAAACAGCGGTAGACATCGTCGTCGTACAAGGCGAACGCGCACTGGCTCGCGACAACAAAGAACTAGGCCGTTTCCGCCTGGACGATATCCCACCAGCACCGCGCGGTGTGCCACAAATTGAAGTCATGTTCGATATTGACGTAAACGGCATCGTAAGCGTATCCGCAAAAGACTTGGGTACAGGCAAAGAGCAAAAAATCACCATTGCCGCGTCTTCAAACCTATCAGATGAAGACATCGACCGCGCCGTAAAAGACGCCGAACAATACGCCGAACAAGACCGTCAACGCAAAGAAGCCATAGACGCCAAAAACGAGGCGGATTCACTGGTTTTCCAAACCGAAAAACTACTAGCCGACTTAGCCGACAAAGTCAGCGACGAAGACAAAACAGAACTCACCGCTGAAATGGAAAAACTAAAAAGCGTAAGCGTTTCAATGCATGGCGAAACCATGAGCGAAACAGACACCGAGCAACTAAAAAATGCTATCGAAACCTATTCAAAAACCCTAAATGATTTCTCAACAAAACTATATCAAAATGCCACGCCCCCTCAAGAAGAGCCATCCGATTACGGTCCCGACCATAATTCAGATGTCGTTGATGGTGATTTTACGGAAAGATAGCATTAAAACCGTGGGACGCCGTCCCACACCCTGCAAGCTTTTGAAAAAGCTTGACCAAAACTTTAATTTTGAAGCCGTTATAGTGCAAGGTCTAAATCGCGCAAATGCGCGATTTGGGGTTTGCACTGTGTGGGGTTATCGTATAAAATGTTAAAGTTTTTTGCTTCTTTTTTCAAAAAAGAAGTGGGGTTGATGGGGCGAAGCCCCGTCGGTCTTAAACAATGAATAAAATATGATTGGGGGTAGGCATGGCAGATAAACGAGATTTTTATGATGTGCTGGGCGTTGCAAAAAACGCCAGTGATAGTGAATTGAAAAAAGCCTACCGTAAGATGGCTAAGAAATATCATCCAGATGTGAGTCCAGGGGATAAGGCTGCTGAAGCTAAGTTTAAAGAGGTTAGTGAGGCTTATAGCGTACTAAGTGATGCGAGTAAGCGCAAAACATATGACCAATTTGGGCATTCGGCGTTTGAGCAAGGCGGTGGCGGCGGTGGATTTCATGGCGGCATGGACATGGGCGATATCTTTGGGTCATTTTTTGGCGGTGGCGCAATGGATATCGGCGATTTGTTTGGCGGTGGGCGGCAACGTCCCCGTGCGCGGCGTGGTGCAGACTTACAAATGCGGTTGAATATTAAATTTGAAGAGGCTGTGTTTGGCACCACAAAAGAAGTGCAGGTTCAAACCTATGATACCTGTGCAACCTGTAAAGGCAGTGGCGCGAAACCTGGCACCTATGCCGAAAGCTGCAAAAAATGTAATGGTACTGGCAGTGAGCGCATTACACAGCAAAGTATTTTGGGTATGATGACCCGCGTCGTGCCTTGTTCGGTATGTAAAGGCGAGGGCAAAGTCATTAAAGAACCCTGTCTTGATTGCCGTGGTCAAGGGCGCGTACGCACGACTAAAACGCTGGAAGTCACTGTGCCCAAAGGTATTGACAACGGTCAAAGTATCCGTCTCACTGGCAAAGGAGAGATGGGCGAGAAGGGTGCATCTGCGGGTGATTTGTACATTACAGTCAATATTTCTCCGCACAAGTTGTTCACCCGCGAAGGCAGTCATTTATATTTAGACATTCCTATTACATTTGTACAAGCCGCGTTGGGTGATGAAATTTCCATCCCTACTTTAGATGGCGGTGAGGAAAAGCACATCGTTAAAGCAGGAACACAGCCTGGCGCAGTCGTTCAACTAAGGGGTAAGGGTGTGCCTAATGTGCATAATCCACGCAGTGTTGGCGATTTAATTGTAAAATTAAACGTAACCGTACCCACGTCAATCAACGAACGCCAGCGTGAATTGCTGCTTGACTTTAATGATGCGATGGGTGACGACTATAAAAACCATAAAAAGAAATGGTTCGACAAAGTGAAAGGTTATTTTAAATAGGAAGCAAAATTAGTAGCGAAAAAAGCGGCAAAGGTGTCGCTTTTTTTGTTGTCTCTAAATTGATTTAATCCTTTGGACATGCTATACTCGTGGCTAAATTGACTTTAAAGTCAAAAGCACGGAGGTTGTTATGGGTTCAGACAAAAATACGCTGTTAATCATAGATGATGACTCGATAAATATAAGTGTGCTTAGAAATATCCTAGACAAAGAATATGATGTATATGTAGAAAAAGACGGACTCAGTGGCATTGAACGCGCTAAAGAACTATCACCAGATTTAATTTTACTAGACATCGTCATGCCCGCCATGAGTGGCTTTGAAGTCATGTCAAAATTAAAAAACGAAAATTTAACCCGGTATATCCCTGTTATTTTTGTAACGGGCCTAGCAAATACCAAAGACGAAGAACGTGGCTTTATTTTGGGTGCAGCAGACTACATTAACAAACCATTTAGTGCATCTGTTGTTAAAATGCGCGTGAGAAATCAGATAAGAATTATAAATCAAATGCGTCAAATAGAGAAACTCAGCGTGACAGATACGCTAACCGGCACAGGAAACCGTCGGTATTTCGACGACCAACTTAATCAAGAATGGCACCGTGCGATTAGGCAACAGTCATCCTTTGGTCTAATTATACTTGATATAGACAATTTTAAAAACTTAAATGATACCTATGGACATTTAAATGGTGATATTGTTCTAGCAACGTTGTCAAAAGTGATAAAATTAGGATTTTCACGTGTTACCGACAAGTTGGCGCGCTGGGGTGGCGAAGAATTTGCATTAATACTGCCTGATACGTCCTCGGCAGGTACGAAAAAAGTGGCCGAAAAGGTACGTATACTGATAGAAAACAACAAATTTATGCTTGAAGATGGAAAAATTATTAAAGTAACTGTTAGTATCGGTGTTCATTCCGTAATGCCACAATACAACGGTGAATACACGATACCAATGTTTATTTCTGATGCGGATGCCGCGCTATATCATGCGAAGCGAACAGGAAAAAATTGTGTTGTTGCGTTTTCGGATATTGAGCCATGAGTAAAAATAGTTTATTTCATTTTTCAATCATATTATTCGCGTTTGCGGCGACTTGCGTTGCCATTGCATTTGGGTCTTATTTTCGGTCGGGGCTTGTCGTTGCTGTTGGTGCGCCATCAGAAATTAGAGTGCGCGCCCCTCAAGACCGCAATGTAGAAAACTTCCTTGCCACCGAGCGCAATCGTCAAGAGGCACTGATACTTGCCCATGGCCTAGAGCAAAACTACGCATCCGACCCTGCGGAGTGGCTTATCACCTTAAACAATTTGGAATTATTGCAAGATGTGCTAGTAGAAATTCGTCAGGCCTATGCACTTGAATTAGAAGCTTTAGAAGAAGCGATTGCTGAATGGAGAATACTTGTAGAAGAACAGGAAGCCGCCGATGCGCTGGCACTACTTCAATGGGAATTAGCTCATGCCCAAGCCATTGTAGAAGACACGCCCCCAGACGAAATGCCGTTGCCGCCAGAAATTCCATTACCCTTGCCCGAGCCTGAATGGACAGGTGAGTCACTTGCGCAGTTTGCGCAAATCACGCCCATGTTTTCTGAATTTAACCAGATGCATGTTGTAGACATGTCCGATGAAGATTTTACAATGATGTGGACAGCCATTTTTGAAATTGCGGAAAATGTGCAATCTACAGTCATACGTGAAATTGACTTTGCGACACAGGGTACGGTACTGTCAAATATACGCAACCGCGCCGGCTTTGAACGTGCCACCGAAGACATCATTGAATTTATTGTAATGAACCGTCTGCGCCCAAATGCGATACCCAACGACGAGCTAAACCAAATCAATTTTGATATGGTACGAAGCAACTATGATGTAGAAATTTTTGTTGCGGGGCAAATCATCATTGATGAAGGGGAAATTGTTACCGACGATATTTACTATGTACTGGAACATTTAGGTATGTTGCAGGCGGACTCGCTGATGGACAATATCTTACCGCTTGTTGGGGTCATTGTTGTGGTTGCGGCGGTGTTTTTTGCTTGTCTTATGTATTTATCATTTTACCGTCCAACGATTGTAAACAACAAAAAGGAAACCATGCTGTTGCTTACGCTTTACCTTTTGACGTTGATATTGGTGTGGGCTTTAAGCGATTTTAATATTCCGCTGTTTCCACTGCTTATTTTTCCGATGCTTGTTGCGGTTTTAATCGACCGCCGCACATCGGCAATGCTTACATTTTCCATGGTGTTTATCGCGTTTTTTGTGGCGGACGGGTCATTGACTTTTATGTTGTTTTACACCACTTCGGGTTTGTTAATATGTCTGCTTTCGCGATATACCACCGAGCGTTCTAAAGTATTTTTGGTGGGTGCGGCCATTATGGTGGTTCAATTTGTGCTTTCGGTGGCAATCACGTTTATCGTTGATCGCAATTTTGCACTGGATGACATGACCGAGTTGATGATGTCGGCATCTTTTGCGGCATTAAGCGGATTGCTTACAGTGATTATTTGTACGGGAAGTTTGCCGCTTTGGGAAACGCTTTTTGGTGTTGTCACCCCTGTTAAATTACTGGATTTGACAAACCCAACCAATTTGCTTTTGCGCAGGCTAACCATTGAAGCCCCCGGCACATATCATCATTCGCTGGTAGTAGCCAATTTGGCAGAACGCGCCGCCTACGATATTGAGGCAAATTCTCATGCGGCAAGGGTTGGAGGATATTACCATGATGTGGGCAAATTAAAGTTTCCCCATTATTTTGCAGAAAACCTGGATGGCGACAACCCGCACGACCACCTTGACCCAATCAACAGTACGCAGCTGATTATCAGCCATGTATCCTATGGGCTGACATTGGCCAGCGAACACCGCTTGCCACAGTTTGTACGTGATATTATCAAAGAACATCATGGTACAACGCGTTTGCAATTCTTTTACGCAAAGGCAAAAGAACGCGACCCCGATGTAGACGATAAGGATTTTCGCTATCCATACACGATTCCGCAAACACGTGAGTCGGCATGTGTCATGCTTGCAGATTCTGTCGAGGCAGCGGTGCGGTCTATGGTGCCTAAGATGAAATCGGTTGACGAAGTGGAAACGACGATTCGCAATATCATTCGTGGCAAGTTGCATGATGGGCAATTGGCAGACAGCCAGTTGAGTATTCGTGATGTGTCTGTGATTGAGCAAAGCTTTTTCCGTGTGTTGAAGGGTATGTATCATGAACGTATCGCATATCCAAAGGCACCATCACCCGAGCCGTCAGCGGCAGAGGGGGTAGTGCGCACATGAAAAAGTTGAATGTTTATTGGGATGAAAGAGGGATACCGCCCCTTCCCATATATTATCGCGCGATGTTAAAGCAGGTGGTTCGTGCTGGAATTGATAATGACAAACATTGCGAAATCAGCATATCTTTCGTATCTGCTGATGAAATTCAATCACTAAACAAGCAGTACCGCCAAAAAGACGCACCGACAGATGTGTTATCATTCCCTGCAAACGCGGATATTTTAGGCGGTGACATCATTATTTGCCCAGAAATAGCGCAAAAACAAGCGGATGCATACGGGCATTCGCTTGACCGCGAAATGGCATTTCTCACAGCCCACGGGCTATTGCATCTGCAAGGCTACGACCATCAAACACCCGAAGACGAAGCCGCCATGATAAAAACGCAAAATGTCATATTGGAAAAGGTGGGTATTCTCCGATGAACCCACATCATTCAAATAACCCACAAACAGGAAAAAACAAAAACTGGGCGCAATCGTTTAATAACGCATTCGCAGGCATTAGAAAAACCGCCGCAAAAGAGCGCAATTTCCGCATTCAAATATGTTGTGGAATAACAGCGGTTGCCGCCTGCATAATACTACAAGTGAATACTTTCCAATTTGTGCTAGTGGCATTTGCAATATTTTTTGTGCTGGCTATGGAGCTGGTCAATACCTCAATAGAAGCATTGACGGATTTAATTACACAGGGCAAGCCCCATCCATTAGCAAGAAAAGCAAAGGATACGGCGGCTGGGGCTGTGCTGTTGGCATCATTTTTCGCGCTGGTGGTGGCGGCAGTGGTCGCAACCGGTGTGATTATGCGATTTTTTTAAAGGAGTCCTTATTCAATATGCCAGAATTTCTAAGATCTAAAATGATGATGATTATTTTTGCGGCGGTTGGAGTTGTGATTGTCGCCGCCGCTGTATTTTTTTTCGCAACAAATTTAGGAAACAGAGATGATGCGTCGGATACATTTCTAACGTACGACGTGATACCACTTCCGACCGAACCCACTCCACCGGGCGAACCGCCGCCGCCAAGACGCTGGGACGACGCGTTTCTTGAAGATAATGTATTTATTTTGCCCGACAGCTTGCTTACAGGTTTGCCTATTCATGAAGAAAATCTGAACCGCCGCCCTGTAGCGGTGGTCATTAACAATATCCATCGTGCATTGCCGCAAAGCGGGATTGCCTCGGCAGATATCATATATGAGTCTTTGTCGGAAGGCGATGTTACGCGGCTTATCGGCATTTTTCAGTCGGCCTTGCCTGAAATGATTGGCCCTGTGCGTTCCGCGCGTGACTACTTTGTAGACTTCGCGTTTAACCATGACGCGTTGTTTGTTCACCACGGCGCAAGCCCCAGTGGGTACACACGCATACGCGGTCAACGCATAGACCATGTAGATGGTATGACATGGGAGGGGCGCGTATTTTGGCGCGACCGCACCTATCCGTATTGGGCGCGAAACACGGGTACACGCCCTGTCGAGCATAGCTCGTTTACAGGGGGGGAGCGCATCACGCAGCATATTGATGAACAAGACATTAGAGATGTTTTAGGCGAAAACCCTGCGTTTGGTTTTGTGTTTGGTGAGGTGCCTGGAGACTATGATGGCATTGCTGACCGTATTGAGGTGCCTTTTTCGCCAAACTATGTACGCACTTTTGTTTTTAATCCTATGACGGGATTGTATTATGTATATAATCGCGACGGCGCACATGTTGACGCGTTAAATCAACAGCAAGTGACTGTAACGAATGTGCTTATTCAGCTGACTACAAAACGCGTAGTGGACGCCGAAGGGCGGCGCGATGTGGACACCATTGGCAGTGGGGTAGGGTATTTAGCTACAAGCGGCACTTACCGCCCTGTACGCTGGGAGAAAACAAGCCACGCAGACCCCATGCGTTGGTATTTTGAAGATGGAGAACCACTTGTGCTTCCGCCCGGGCGTATTTGGGTTTGTGTATTTCAGTCGAATGGGGCGGTGTTGTTTGAGGAAATGGATGTTGAAGAGGCTGTGACAGAGGAGTAATGAAACGTATGCCGTGTAACAATTCAATATAGAGAAACCCCATGTTTAACGGCAAATGCCGTAATCATGGGGTTTCTTCTTGCCTTACATTTCTGGGCGGTGGGGGACTCAAACCCTCGACTTCCACCACGTCAAGGTGGCACTCTATCAGCTGAGTTAACCGCCCGATTGCTGTCGCTGTGATGCAACACACCTATCATACCATTTTTAGATGATGCTTGTAAAGATTTTTTCATTTTGATTGGCTTGAATGCGTCGATGACACAGATGAAGTCTGCGGCGGCGTAACTATCTATTCTTGCGGCAAGTTAGAATCCCCACCATTTTCAGCCGCAATAGGCGCTGTATCTTCCCCTTTAGGTGCAATGGCTTCATACTTCATACATTTGCCTATAAAACTCCCCGCCGTCAGCACTGCCAATTTTTACAGGAACGCCTAAGATTTCTTCTAGTTCACCGCGTGTGCAGCCGTCAAGCATATCTTCTGTGTTGGCACGAAATGCGTTTTGGGGTAAAAAAAGCGTGGAAATGTTTTCTATTTTACTCTTTATCTGGTTGATAATATCGCGGCCGACAATTAAGCCGCTAACGGTCACATCTTCCCCAAAGAATTCATTTTCAATGGCATAAACCGTTATTTTTACATATGGGTGAGCCGTTTCAAACTGTGCAGCAAGCCTACGCATGAAATCAGCGGCGGCTTTGCCTGTGACGATACCAATTGTTTTTTGATACGTTTGCGAAGGTGCATCGTTTGTGCTTGATTCGGCTTCTTCTGTCCACTCCCACTCAAACAATCGCACAACGCCCACACCATTGTCCAATTGCGGAAAATCTTCATATGCATCGTACGCCGGCAATGTTTCCTCTGCCATGATATACCATTCGTCAGACAAAAACACAAAAGCACTGCCACGCGTGGCACGAAAATGATTCTGCCACGGCACAACTTGCCGAATAACAGCTGCCGCCGCTGCTTTATCAAACCCAGAAAGTGAAAAAAGTCCATCCCTATGTCCCGTCAACCCAACAGGAACCACCGCAAAACTGGCCGCGCCTTTAAGCCCTGCCAGTTTTTCAATCGTGTGTTCTAATTGCGCACCATCGTTTAAACCCTTGCAAATGACAGCCTGAAAATGCATCTCGATGCCAGCCTGCCCAAAAACCGCTAACGCGTCAAATAAATTCCGCGCACGTTCTGTCCCCATCATCTTGCAGCGTAAATCCAAATCAGCCGCATGAACCGAGATGCGCAGCGGAGATAAATGAAACCCCGCCAGCCGCGCAATGTCATTCTTTGATAAATTAGTAATTGTCGCATAATTCCCCATGAGAAAAGAAAGCCGCGCATCGTCATCTTTCACATAAAGCGAATCCCGCAAGCCTTTGGGTTGCTGGTCGACAAAACAAAACACGCATTGATTGCAGCATACCCGCGATGCCGACATCAGTGGACGCACAAATAAAATCCCCAAATCCTCATCAGGGTCTTTTTCTACTTCAATCTCCCAAATTTCACCGTCGGCTTTTTCAATTTCCACAAGCAAAATGTCTTCCTGCACACGAAAGCGGTAATCCAAAATATCCAATACCGCTTCTCCGTTCAATGAAAGAAGCTTATCGCCGGGCGTTATCCCCATTTCATGGGCGATACTTCCCGAAATAACCGATTCAATTTCATGAAAATGACTGCTCATGTCTACTTTCCTTCATTCGTGGCAATAGTGTGAATAATCAGCGAAGCTGGTTTTCGCACCAGCCGACTCCGCCCGCCGCCAAAGGCGGCATGGATTAAATTAGGAAAAAACAAAATCCAAAAATATGTAAAAAAAGCTTGACAGCAAAATAACCCAGTGATATGCTCTGTACTCGTATCGCATTTTGTCAAGGGGTATATGTCCGAGGTTTTTGTCAGGGTATCACATATCCCCCCTGAAATCAACAAATTTTTTTCAAAAAAAGCTTTTTGTAATTATTGACAAGAAAAAAGGGGTTGTTACGGTGGAGAAAAACAGGGTGCGCAACACGCAAGGCCCGGGCCCGGCAAGAGTGACTTACTCGCGTATCGCCGAAGTTTTAGAAATTCCGAACCTGATTGAGGTTCAAAAAGAAAGTTATGATTGGTTTATCAGTGATGGGCTAAGGGAAGTCTTTAGGGATATATCACCAATCACTGACTATAGCGGCAACCTGGTATTAGACCTGATCGACCTCAAACTAGATGGCAAACCAAAATACACGATAGAAGAATGTAAAGAGCGGGACGCAACGTATGCCGCTTCTTTGCGTGTCAAATGCAGGTTGCATAATAAAGAAGTAGATGAAATTAAAGAGCAAGATATTTTCATGGGTGACTTTCCGCTAATGACGGACAATGGCACATTTATCATCAATGGTGCAGAACGTGTCATCGTTAGCCAACTGATGCGTTCCCCAGGCATTTATTATGGAATCGACCACGACAAAGTGGGTAAAGTGCTTATTTCTTCTAATATAATACCCAACCGTGGCGCATGGCTGGAATTTGATACCGACTCAAACGACGTGTTCTATGTGCGCATAGACCGCACAAGAAAAGTGCCGGTCACTGTATTAATGCGCTCGTTAGGTGTTAGTACCGATGAAGAAATTTTAGCCAAATTTGGTGATGACCCCAAAATTTTAGCTACAATAGAAAAAGACGTGGCAAGCACCCACGAAGAAGGTTTAGTAGAAGCTTACAAACGCCTGCGTCCAGGTGAACCTCCTACAGTGGAAGGTGCGGAATCACTGCTGAACAACATGTTTTTCGACCCAAAACGCTACGACCTTGCTAAAGTGGGACGCTACAAATTCAACAAGAAGTTAGCCCTTCGCTCACGCATACGCGGTGCAACGCTTGCTGCCAATGTGGTTGACCCAAATACGGGCGAAATCCTTTTCGAAGCAGGTACTGTACTCACTGCCGAACAGGCCGAACAAATCCAAGATGCAGGCTGCCCTCATGCGGATGTTGTAGTCGAAGACAGAAGCCTTCGTGTACTCAGCAATATGACCGTAAACATTGACCCATATTTAGAGCCATACGGGCTTTCTGCCAAAGACTTTGGGATAGAAGAAAAAGTATTCTACCCAGCACTTCAAGCCTTACTTGAAGCCACCGACAAAGACGAACTGACGACCAAAATAAAACAAAACATGAATCGTCTGCTGCCAAAAACCGTCACCTTTGAAGATATCATGGCGGCAATCAGCTATGCCTTGGGTGTAGAATTTGATATTGGACACAAAGACGACATCGACCACTTAGGCAACCGCCGTATACGTGCAGTGGGCGAATTGCTGCAAAACCAATTTCGTATAGGGCTCACACGTATGGAGCGCGTGGTCAAAGAGCGTATGACCGTTCAGGATATGGATATAGTTACCCCACAAGCACTGATAAATATTCGTCCTGTGACTGCTGCAATTAAGGAATTTTTTGGTTCTTCTCAGCTTTCACAGTTTATGGGACAAACCAATCCGCTTGACGAACTTTCGCACAAACGCCGTCTATCAGCCCTAGGGCCTGGTGGCTTGAGCCGTGACCGCGCAGGTTTCGAAGTGCGCGACGTCCACAGTTCTCACTACGGGCGCATGTGCCCCATTGAAACGCCGGAAGGGCCAAACATCGGTTTGATTAACTCGCTTGCCACTTATGCGCGCATCAACCAATATGGCTTTATTGAAGCACCATATCGCTGGGTAAGCCATGTCAAAGGCGAAAAGCCCCGCGTAACAAGCGATTTCATTTATGTCACCGCCGATGAAGAAGAAAATTACATCATCGCCCAGGCAAATGAACTGCTGGACGATGACGGACATTTCATAAATTCCCGCGTATCAGGGCGTTTCCGCGATGATATCCAGGAATTTGAACAATCCAGAATTGACTTGATGGATATATCCCCCAAACAAATTGTATCCGTGGCTACCGCGTTGATTCCTTTCCTGGAAAACGACGACGTATCCCGTGCGTTGATGGGTTCAAACATGCAGCGCCAAGCCGTGCCGCTGATGATGACAGAGTCTCCTGTAGTCGGCACAGGTATGGAATACAAAGCCGCATTAGACTCTGGTGTTGTCATGCAAACCACGCGTGAAGGCACTGTTGAAGAAGTCACGTCCAACCAAATTTCTGTGCGCAACACAGATGGCGGCAAGGATGTTTATAAACTGACTAAATTTATGCGTTCCAACCAGGGTACATGCATAAACCAACGACCCATTGTCAATAAAGGGCAAAAAGTCCATGCAGGACAAGTCATCGCCGACGGCCCTTCAACGGATATGGGCGAGCTTGCGCTGGGCAAAAACCCACTCATTGGCTTTATGTCATGGGAAGGTTACAACTATGAAGACGCGATTCTGCTGAGTGAAAACCTAGTCCGCGACGACGTGTACACATCCATTCATATAGAAGAATACGAGGCAGAAGCCCGCGACACCAAGCTGGGCCCAGAAGAAATCACCCGCGACATCCCCAATGTGGGCGAAGACGCGATGCGCGACCTTGACGAAGACGGAATCATCCGCATTGGCGCGGAGGTTGGGCCAAACGATATTCTTGTCGGCAAGGTTACACCCAAAGGTGAAACCGAACTGACCGCAGAAGAACGCTTGCTGCGCGCAATCTTTGGCGAAAAAGCCCGCGAAGTACGTGACACCAGCTTGCGTGTCCCCCACGGCGAAAGCGGTATCATTGTTGACGTTAAAGTATTTACCCGCGACAATCGTGCAGACTTAGCCCCAGGGGCAAAGCGCGACGAGCTTCCGCCGGGTGTAAACCAATTGGTGCGTGTATACATTGCGCAAAAACGTAAGATTTCCGTAGGCGACAAAATGGCTGGTCGCCACGGCAATAAGGGCGTTATTGCCAAAGTATTGCCTGTTGAAGATATGCCATTCCTGCCAAACGGCCGTCCACTGGACATCGTGCTCAACCCGCTGGGCGTACCCAGCCGAATGAACATCGGTCAGGTGCTGGAAGTTCACTTAGGTTTAGCAGCAAAATGCTTGGGCTGGAAAGCAGCAACCCCTGTTTTTGACGGGGCAAACGAAATTGATATCATGAACACCCTTGACCTAGCCAACGAATATGTCAACTGGGAATGGGACGACTTTGTAGCAAAGTGGGAAGAGATCCTTTCCCCAGAGGTATTTGCGCATCTTGACGCCAACAAAGCCCAGCGTGACGACTGGAGAGGTGTGCCTATAGACCGCAGCGGAAAAATTCGTGTGCGTGACGGGCGCACAGGCGAAGAGTTTGACAACCCCATCACTGTTGGTTTTATGCATTATTTGAAACTCCACCATTTGGTAGACGATAAAATCCACGCACGTTCTACAGGCCCTTACTCGCTTGTTACCCAGCAGCCGCTGGGCGGAAAAGCCCAGTTTGGCGGTCAGCGTTTCGGCGAAATGGAAGTGTGGGCACTTGAAGCATATGGCGCAAGCTATACGTTGCAAGAAATTCTCACCGTAAAATCCGACGATATCGTTGGGCGTGTAAAAACTTATGAAGCCATTGTAAAAGGCGAAAATATTCCAGAACCTGGTGTGCCTGAGTCCTTCAAAGTGCTGCTTAAAGAGCTTCAAGCACTGTGTCTGGACGTAAAGGTACTAATGGCAGACGATTCAGAAATTGAAATTAAAGAAGATGTTGAAGAAGGCGAAGTCATGACCGTTGATGTCAACCTTGAAGGCCTTGAATCGGACAATGACCGTGGCTATATTCGCCGCGCAGGTCAAGAATCACGCGCATCTGAAACGCCTGACGATTTAGTCCCCGACGCAAATGCCGATGAGATCGACGATGAGCCAGAGCCAGAAGAAATGCTTGAAATAGATACACGCAGCGGCGATTCAATTGGCGTCAATGATTATGCCGAAGAATCACCCGCACCTGAAGATATTCAGCAAATCGCGGCAGAAGAAGTGGATTATCCACTGGACACGTTAGAATTGGGCGAACCCGACGCATTACTGCTTGACGCTGAATTCGCGCTGTCCGGCGATGACCTTAGTAGTGGTTTGGATGATGAAATGACAGACGATGATTTTGGAATTTTCAATGAGGAAGAATAAGGAGTGAGGCTAAATGTCAGAATTGCAAGCAACGCAACCTGCTGTAGACTCAACAGGAAATTTTAATAAGCCAGATAACGATCAATTGACGTTTTCGTCAATAAAAATAGGTCTCGCCTCCCCTGAAAAAATTCGTGAATGGTCACGGGGCGAAGTCAAAAAACCAGAAACAATCAATTACCGCACATTAAAACCCGAAAAAGACGGCTTGTTTTGTGAACGCATTTTTGGCCCAAACAAGGACTGGGAATGTAACTGCGGCAAATACAAACGCATCCGTTATAAAGGCGTCGTGTGCGACCGTTGCGGCGTTGAAGTGACAAAAAGCAAGGTCCGACGCGAGCGCATGGGGCATATCGAACTTGCCGCGCCTGTGTCGCATATTTGGTATTTTCGTGGTATTCCATCCCGCATGGGCTTGATTTTGGGCATGTCACCACGCGCACTTGAAAAAATTCTTTATTTTGCGGCATATGTAGTGCTTGACGGTGGAGACACGGGCATTCAGCCTAAAACCCTGCTGACCGAAAAAGAATACCGTGATGCCCAAGATGAACACGGCGTATGGCGTACTGTAGGTGGACAGCGTGTACCTTCTTTCCGTGTGGGAATGGGTGCAGAAGCGGTGAAAGAATTGCTGTTGGCGATTGACCTAGAGGGCGAATCAGAAGAATTGAAAAACCTGTTGAAAGACGCCACAGGTCAAAAACGTTTGCGCTACATCAAAAAACTGGAAGTCATTGAGTCATTCCGTCTGTCTGGCAACCGCCCTGAATGGATGATTTTGGACACGATTCCCGTGATTCCACCAGACTTGCGCCCCATGGTGCAGCTAGACGGTGGACGTTTCGCCACATCTGACTTAAATGATTTGTACCGCCGCGTGATTAACCGCAACAACCGTTTGAAAAGGTTGCTTGACCTTGGCGCACCCAATATCATTGTGCGTAACGAGAAGCGTATGCTTCAAGAAGCAGTTGACGCGCTAATAAACAATGGCCGCCGTGGCAGACCAGTGACTGGCCCAGGCAACCGCGCATTAAAATCATTGTCTGATTTACTCACAGGTAAACAAGGGCGTTTCCGTCAAAACCTGCTAGGCAAACGCGTAGACTATTCTGGGCGTTCGGTTATCGTGGTTGGGCCAAAACTGAAAATATATCAATGCGGTTTACCGCGTGAAATGGCGATTGAGTTATTTAAGCCATTCGTCATGAAAAAACTCGTCGGCAGTGGTGACGCGCATAATATAAAATCTGCAAAACGTATGGTAGAAAAACTGGAACCACGGGTATGGGACGCACTGGAAGATGTCATCAAGGAACACCCCATCATGCTTAACCGAGCACCTACATTGCACCGCTTGGGTATTCAAGCCTTTGAGCCTGTATTGGTAGAAGGCCGCGCACTCATGTTGCATCCGTTGGTTTGTGCCGCCTACAATGCTGACTTTGACGGCGACCAAATGGCAGTCCACGTACCGCTTTCTGTAGAAGCACAGGCAGAATGTCGATTCCTTTTGCTTGCGCCAAACAACTTGCTAAAGCCATCTGACGGTATGCCCATCACCGTGCCTACAAAGGATATGGTTTTGGGGATTTACTATTTGACACTTGAGCGTGATAATCGTCTAGGTGAGGGCAAAGTATTCACCAGCGATGATGAAGCGATTCTTGCATACAACAACGGCGAAGTGCATATCCACGCAAAAATAAAAGTACGCCGCACCAACCCCGAAACGGGCGAAAGAAAGCTGGTTGAAGTCACCCCAGGGCGGGTCATTTTCAACCACGCTATTCCCCAGGATTTAGGCTTTATCGACCGCTCGGTTGATATGCATTCATATGAAGTCAACTGCTTGGTCAACAACAAAATGTTAAGCAAAATAGTAAATAGATGCATTAATAAATATGGCAGTGTTGACACATCTATTACGTTGGACAATGTAAAAGACTTAGGCTTCCGTTTTGCCACACAAAGTGCGCTAAGTGTATCTGTTTCCGATATGGAAGTACCAGATTCTAAAGCCGATATTTTGGCCGCTGCCGACAAGCAAATTGAAGGCATTGACAGAATGTTCCGTCGTGGACTCATGACCAACGAAGAACGAAGCAAGCGCGCACTGCAAGTATGGGCAGAGTGTACCGACAAAGTGGCAGAAGAGTTGATGAACAACCTCAGTAAAGACAATAGCGTATTCTTCATGTTGGACTCCGGTGCCCGTGGTTCTAAAGCGCAAATGAAACAGATGGCTGGTATGCGCGGACTGCTTGCCAGTCCAACGGGTAAGACTTTGGAACTGCCTGTGCGTTCAAACTATCGTGAAGGTTTGTCTGTTTTGGAATACTTTATTTCTGGGCATAGTGCCAGAAAAGGACTGAGTGACACCGCGTTGCGTACAGCGGACTCTGGGTACTTGACACGCCGTATGGTTGATGTTAGCCAAGACATTATCATCCGCGAAGAGGATTGTGTAAAAGAAGATGCCGAAAAACCAGGCATGTGGATTAAAGCCTTTGTTGACGGCGAAGAAATTATTGAACCGCTGGTAGACCGTATTCGTGGGCGTTGGACGATTAACGATATTATGCACCCTGAAACGGGCGAATTGTTAGCTACCGCCGACACATTAATCACGCCCGACCAAGCCGATGCTATTGAAGCCGCAGGCATTGACGAAGTATTGCTGCGTACCGTACTCACATGCCGCAGCCGCATTGGGCTTTGTTCAAAATGCTATGGTGCGAACATGGCGAGCGGACGTGCAGTAAGAATCGGCGAATCTGTGGGCATCATCGCTGCGCAGTCCATTGGCGAACCGGGTACACAGTTGACGATGCGTACCTTCCAAGTGGGCGGCGTGGCAACCAACGACGATATTACAAAGGGTCTTCCCCGTGTAGAAGAATTGTTTGAAGCCAGAAAGCCAAAAGGTTTGGCAATCATCGCTGAATTTGGTGGTAAAATTGCGATAAGCGAAACCAAAAAACGCCGCGAAGTCGTGATAACTAACGCTGAAACAGGTGAAGAAAAGGCATATTTGATACCCTATGGCTCACGTATTAAGGTTTTCGAAGGTGAGACAGTGGAAGCCGGTAGCGAACTGACAGAAGGTAGCGTTTACCCGCATGACATTCTAAAAATCAAAGGTTTGCGCGGCGTACAAGACTATATGATTCAGGAAGTGCAACGTGTATATGATTTGCACGGTGTAGATATCAATGATAAGCACATTGAGGTCATCGTGCGCCAAATGTTAAAGCGTATTAAAATAGAAGAAAACGGCGATACCGACTTGCTTCCAGGTTCTTTGATAGATTGGCTGGAGTTTGAAGAAATCAACAAAGAAGCAGAAGCCCAGGGGCTAGAGCCAGCCACAGGTACACGTGTGTTGCTGGGTATTACCAAGGCATCGCTGGCGACAGATTCGTTCCTTTCAGCCGCCAGCTTCCAAGAAACCACCAGGGTGCTGACCGAAGCTGCTATTCGTGGTAAAGAAGATAGGCTTATTGGCTTGAAAGAGAATGTTATCATCGGTCAATTGATTCCGGCTGGAACGGGAATGCCTGTGTATAGAAGCATTGAAGTAGAAAATGCCCCAGGGTACGATGATTCGGAATATGACGAACCTGCAACGCTTAGTGCGTTTGATGAAACACCTGTGAAGCGTGTTGAGGATGCTAAGGCAGAAGAACTTTAATTTGAAAACCCCCTTGAAAATTTTGTGAAATTTTCAAGGGGGTTTTTGTTTGTCATTACTGTTTTCATCGTATCCTTCACGTTCTATAATTACCGTGTATCCATTTTTAAATTTTCCAGCAAAAGGGTTTTTACGCCAATTAGAAAAATCTTTTATTTTTGGTATATCACTAAAGTCTATATCCTTATCATCTTCGTACATATCATATACCTCCATATAATCTTGATTCTGTTTAGTTTATTTAATCATATATCAAGTAATTCTTCAATTATATGAGACGAAAAAACACCCTCGCGACCGAAGCCACGAGGGTGTTCTTGTTTATCTTAGGTGCGATATTGCTAAAAACTTCGCTTAGCGAATAACTACAACTTCGCCTTCACCAGTAACGGTTCTGCCAAATGCATTGGTCAAGAAACGGATTGGTAGGAAGATGCGTC
>Ga0131853_10005123_pt1 | contig 23598 bp, 15 predicted proteins | sample TergutLab28metaG_FD_92764 | JGI IMG/M metagenome (GOLD analysis project Ga0131853, IMG submission 92764) | Labiotermes labralis P1 segment gut microbial communities from Petit-Saut dam, French Guiana - Lab288 P1 (version 2) (version 2) | ecosystem: Host-associated > Arthropoda: Insects >...
CCCCCCCCCCCATCTTAACCAGAATTACGAGCTCTGTCCTCCCTGGGAACAACATCTAAGATACGTTCCTCATCGGGTCCGCAACGGATACAACAGTAGGACAACACTGCACTCCTTCTAGATCTGTTTGTACACTGTCACTAGTTTGTCACATGCTGATGTCATACAGAAAGGCTGGACAAACTGCATGTGATGACTGTTTACAGTCACAGTTGCTGACTGAGCCAATGCTCACCCTGTGTGAATACCTATGTAGTGTTTGTGATGGAAAAACAAATACATGGCAAAACCATTATGCTCTAAATGTTAATGTATAAAAATATTCCAAGTTTTTTTTGTTCAAACTGGAAGTGGGGTGTGAGGGGAAGGAAGAGAAAGTAACGCTGTGATAATAGATGTTCTGATGGTGGTACAATTGAATATTCAGGTTTTGTGCAGTATGATACTGTTTGGCTGCACTGAGTGGGTCCCTGTGTTTCAAAAGAACTTGGTGCACCACATTCCTTTAAAACATCAGAAATCACTCACCCAGTGACACTGCATCACATCCAAGAAGATGTGAATCCTCAAACAATACTTGATTTGATATGATATCACATATAATACAGACATTTAACTTCAAAATGAGGTGGGATAAAAAAAATTTGTTAATAAATTTCAAACCAAATTTATTTCGGTCCAATGTCAGTGGATTTAAGAATTCAAGTTTTTAAATTGAACAAGATTCATATCTTTCACTTCCCCACCCCAATACTCCTTACTTCACAACTGTCAATATGAAGATGGATTCACTATCCCATCTTCTTTCCTTCTCAGGCTTCATGAATTGTTATGTCCAAACTCAATAAATACCTTAGGCTCTCCTATAAACCGAACTTCAACTGCAGGAAGATCCATTGCCATCACTGATTTCAATTATGAATAAAGATGACTAGGCGTCCCAAAAGCCTGTAACACATGATCCCACAGTATCAGTAGTGGTCTTCTACCATCCACATAAACACACATTCCTAACAAACTGATGACTGAACACACTACAGAAATCAGACAAATTACCTTAACTGTACCGAAATTCATTCATATTACAAACTGCCTCACTGGACATGATACATTAATTCACTCCTAATAAACCATTGATCGGTTGCACTGCACAACTCAACAGTAATCAATAAAATTCATATCTTACAACATTTTCCACTGGACATGACATGTTAATTGCCAACCCACCACACAATTCACACAGTGGGCAACATTAGTTTGAGTGTAGCACCATCACCAACTTTAATATACGGCCTTCAAAATACTACCCCCTTATCTAAGAATGTTCTCATATCTTATTTTCTCTCCATCCTGCATATTCTTTGCACTATATTGTGAAATAATGCAAAAAAGTCTCCAAATGTTCTCACATTCTACCTCAATCCATGCATTCCTTCTACTTTTAATACAACCAAATGGCAGACAACCTACCTGTCTCACCCCTTAACTATGAATAAACATCCCACACATCAACCTGCACTGTTACAAATTTTGGATAACATCAAGCAGTTGTGTCTATCAAATTAATATTGGTTTTCACATTCCCAGCAACACAACACCACGAATTTGACGTTCATAGGGCTGTGCATCATAATATTATTTCTATAATAAAACCAACTAGATGCACCTATATATCAAATTTATTTTATTTTAGAATGACACTATACATGTTTCGGACGGTCTTTCTGTCCATCATCAGGAGTTCAAGACTGTACATATAGCAACAGGCATTTGTCAAACAGATACCGCTGTCTGCTTGCTGTAAAATAAAATAAATCATGTCCATTACGTTGCATAGTTACATCCTCATGCATTGTATTACTGCTCTGTCATAATCATTTTATTGATGTGTATTGCCATATGTTAATCACAGCTCTAGAGTTTACGTTACGCAGGTCAAGGGAAATAGTTCTAAGAACTCTGTACGCACATGCCTGCCGCGGAATCAGAGCGGTCAGTGGTACATGGTTAAGCACTTAAGGCAACCAGCGATCGCTGGACCCGTCAGTTGACAGTGAATCCTTTGTACTCTACTCTACTCTACTCTTCTCATTGTGGGCAACATGGAAGTATTCCAAACAAATTCAAAGACATATCTTGAGCACTAAGCATAGATATGAAATACATGTTCCAAGCACTAACTTCAGTAAGCATTTAAAATGGAGTAATTACACAGGGATCAAGTCATTCAATAACTTCCCACCAACTAATAAAAAATTTGTCACAATAAAAAAAGCCAGCACTTAAAGATAATATATTTCACTCCTTCTACTCTGTACAAGAATTTGCCTCACATAAAATTCTTGTTTTAAACATGCAAGAACAACTGGTAATGGTTTGTAACAAGGTAATTAGACATTTATGATGCGTGTCATTAAAATATTATAACCAAGTAATCATGCATTTACCTTCGCATTTGTAATAAACTTTGCATTTTGTCGTAACATGTTCTACACCCTTCGCTTAGTCCTGTTAAGGCTCTACAGAAGGAAATAAATCAATTCTATGCTATTCTCTTCTATCAATACTTCAAGGACATGAAACGACCACACTTTTAAAGAAGCTATTGGTATATCCTAACCGTGCCTTTGTCTTGTATTTTGGTGAAGCCACAAGCAGGGCATTTCGTAAATGGTAGTTATGTATTGTCGCTTTCCAGCGGTGTATATTCTGCATAATTTTAGTAACTTAACATAAATACTGTTTTTTTTGTAATGAGCCCTTTTCTAACCTTTGCTATTACATTACGTTTACATCTGTAATACGCTTACTTATACCAGCGTCGTATTTCCAGAAGTATATATGAATTACACAATGCTTTACTGTCGTGATGTCTCTGTCACATAACAAACGTAATCGGTGCAACACGTGCCACAATCTACAATACAAACTTCACATGGCTGGTAGCTACAGCAAGTGGCGCGAAGCCTCGCAGGTTCGAATGGGGATCCCTCATCCGTGACTTTGTGATTGTCTGAAAATCACGGATTGCTCATAATACGTCAAGGCTCATGGCTACAACATTGTGGTTCAGGACTCCAAAAGAATATTTTGTGTGAGCGTTAATTTGTTATTTAACTTGTCCGTGTTAAGTACTTTTAAAATATCTGGAAGATATTATAAAATCTTCATCAGCTCCACTGTGAGAACCTTCGTACTCCACAGATCTGTCATTCAATTTATAAACTCAAGCTTTCACGGCGACTCAATTTCCATACCTTATTCAGAGCAGTTTTGGCTACCTGTATGGGGTATATTTATCTTGATTTCTTCTTGGCGCCTAATTTTAAAAAATATTCTCCACACTACCACGTACTAGCGTATTCATCCGTAACTTTGAGTGGATGCCATCTGTGGGGAACGACTGCGCCGTCTTGGTAACGTTACCGCTGTCAATACTAGATTATCTGTGGTCAATACTGCAGTTAAGCACTTGATTGACGAACTGTAGACGACGAATGCAAATAACATCACTGGCAGAAAAACTTGGCTAAATAACCAGTTGAGTCCAGCCGAAGTTGAGTTATCGTCAATAAAAATGTTTATATTCAGACAAAATGCAAAATGCATGTCATCGTGATGTACATGAAAACAGGTGTAGTGTCTACCTTTCAACTGTACAAATGCTACCCCTGAAGTAGTAGCAGTATATTCAGTCACGTTTAATAGTCAGTTTCTTTCATTGCTTTGGCTTACTGACTTTGCTCGTGAATTTGTTAAAGAAACACTGTACCTCTTCATGCAAAACGAATAAAACTTGTGACATGGTGCAAAGAAATTGCATGCTCTTAAAATACCACTGAAATTGCAAAAAATGACAATTAATAGACGAAGTACAAACTACCTTATGTAAAAATGGTAAATCCCACTTAGCCTTTGGTGCCAGATTTCAATATGTGGCATGATTTGCAGATTACCAAGACAACATTTTAAAAGGGCTTCATAAGCACTGCCAGCTTATCATCAGCAGTAGACTACAGTTGTTGTGAGCATCACATGGCACAGTATGTATCCATAACATTCAGTATAAAAGGGCTAATAGTTGGTCACACACTGAAAAGGCAAAGCTAAGAAGACATCAGTGTCATGAATTTCCACTTCAGTTTAACTGCATTAAATTGAAATGCTACACCTTAGCAGTGTGTTTGTGTGCTTGGTATCATCATACACAGGCTTATTATTCACTGCTCCTTCCATAACTATCAAAGGCCACATTCATAAAATCAACAAATATACTCACTGAAATATTTTAAACATGCTTCACAAATCTCCATCTTTTTTCTCTCCACAAAATGCCATGTATTTCATAATTTTACATATTTTGGTTCAAAAGCTATTCACATATTACACAAAGTATACACTACAATTAAATGTCCAGCTCTACTACCAAAGGGGTAAATACTTCAGCACTTAAGAAATAAGCATCTGTCTAGTCTATGCAAACAGTTATGTGCGAATTCTTGGCCTTCCATTGCTAGAAAGTTTTGTAGGCACAGACCAATGTTCTAGAGAAATGTTATTTCTATTTTCAGGGTCAAAGTCCATGTTTTTAAACTGCCAATTTTAAATTCTCATGTTACACAAAAAAAATGTTAAAATAATGCCTGTTTCACAGAATGGTTTCTGAAAGGGTGTTGTATAATGTGGAGTAAAAAACACTCCCAGCATACTTCTGTGGATAGACTTATTTGAGGGGGTAATTCTCTGTACAGATTCTAGCAACACAAACTGAAGTGAATGGGCATTATGAACAAAAAATGCAAGGTGCAGGTAGTCAGACAATAGCACCAAACATGTTATGAAACTGACAGCAGCATAGTGCCAGAAATGTTATGCAAATCTTCATTTTAGGAGGACATTTTACACATTATCATTCCAAGACAAAGTACCAGGGCTGATTTGGTTGGGTGAGATTTGGTTACCAGATTTAAAGTAAAACTAATAGTGTATAAATACTGTGTTTTTATTAGCAAACATTTCATTTATGTACAAGCCTCAATATTTATAACCATGCATCACTGAACAACCAGATGTGTCAAGTATTGTAGGTCTGGCATGATAGTTGAAAAAAATGAATATGTCTTTATATGGAAATGCAATACTTTCAGGTACAAAAATACTTATTTAATTGTCCCTTTATTTCCTTAAAACCTTCTGGCACACTGAATGTAACAATTTAAATACCTCCAGGTTAAATATGCACCAAGCCTGAAACATTTTAGGGAGGGGACTGGATGTGACTAGTCAGATCGTGCCTCAGCCACTTTAACCCCAGGGAAAAATCATGGTACCCATTGGATAGAGGGCTGTGTGAGCTTGGTGTGGATGAGGAAATTCTAAGACATTTAATTTTAACTACCCAGTGACTGGACATCCAGCCACTATGTTCAAAACATGAATAAACTCTTGTTAATCTTGTGAATGTTTATCACATGGGAAGAAGGGATTTAAATCTCCCAAAATAGAGCTGGCTTTTACACTTTAACGTAAAGGCAGTTGACCCTGTGCACAGGATGAAGGCATACCAGGAAGTGAAGGTACAGTTCCACCCATTTTTTACCTCAGCATTAGATAGGAGTGAGTGGTCAGTTGGCTTCATGCAATGGCCATGTTACCCATCCTACAGTACCCACTTAATAGGAAGCTGTGGATTTTAGACAGGGAGTTTCAATTAATGATGGCATAAAAAAATTTGTCATAACCATTCCTGCCAAAATATTTTAGTAAAAGTACTTGAAAGAAAGTACAGTGCCAAAGTCTATAGTGTTGTTTTTACTGTTATAAAACTTGTTTCCAAAAAAACAGTATAAAATTCCTAAAATAAAACAAAATATTACATATATGAATCCAAATTTACATTTCTGAAAATGCTTTCATTGCCCCAGTGTGGTGGAAGTCTGATTTTAGAAGTTTATCTTTGTATTATACATATGAAAACTTATCTATTACACAGGGCATCTTTACATGTTGAGCACACAAATTTGGTTGCTGTCCAATTCTTCATATCTGAACACAAAACACTAACACATGAACCTGCAGTTGGTGAATGCTGAGGTGAGCTCCAAGGCAAAGTTATTTAGCTACCATGAGGGTGTGGATTTCCACTTGGGGTGGACTACACATGGATACACTTCGAAAAAAATCTTTAACCGCATCAGACAAATTTTCAGTGGGCATATTTGGTACCAAAGAATAATAGAATGATGCAGCTATTTGTAAGTTATATTCACAGTCGAAGAAAATATTTTTGTCCACTCCCATATTACCCATCTAACTGAATTACAGTCAGTTATTCCATCTCCTTTTTCAACAAGCCTAACAACACTGGTAGGTTTCCAGCCTCCCAGTGTTCACACAGAAGTAGCACTCCACAGTGGTTTATGCTAATGATCCATATACCTGTTTTTCCACATCAATGTTGTCAAGTTTCTGTCAAGTTACTCCTTGGCATGTGTCACCACATTCTGACTTTAACTTTCTACTGTCAAACCCCCCCTACATCCCTTTATGAACTTGCGTGACATTTCCACAGTAGTTGTCAGTTTTGTGCACAGGAACTCAAATAAGTCTGGACAGAATAAACATTTGTACACATCAAGTTTATGGCGTACACTTCAGAATCTCCTAGTGAGAATTTTCCTTACCATAAATATTTGTTAAAATATGCACTGCATCTTGTTTATCCTTTTCCCAACTATATGGTTATCTTGTAAATGCAGTCAGCCATGTCGCATGGTGTGTAAAACGATAACATTGCATCCATCTTTCTTAGAATGTAATGCCTGAAAAACAATTTCCCCACCAAAGAGCACAGCATCCTTAGCCACAGCTAAATGTTCAAATAAAGTGTAAAATTTTGTAAAGATGTCATTCTGGTTACCAAAGAAGGATCTAATTTTCCAAAATCTGTCTATAGTTCTTGCCAAGTCCTCTCTGCTTCAAACATAGTCACAGAATGTCTAAAATTCTGATGTATGATAAATTCGTTACACTCTATCACATTATTGTAAATGGTACATGCAGCTGTTCCAGAATGGCCCAGTAATTGTTTGTCGTGTCCCTGGAGTCACACACCATTTGTATTATTGCAGCCTGAAACATACACACCTCTTATCTTTAGCAACGTCACGTAGCCATGAGCATTTGCCATTAGCACACATATTATTGGTTGTAGTATTTGTTGGTCTCTGTCACCACAACAGGAGCACATCAATGAAGAAAGGGACAAAGATGGTATGTGGTACAAAACGTGTTCACATGAGGTTCCTCTTGCATCTTCAGTATTGACACCACCAGGGTGCTGTGATAACAAAATCTGTTTCAGTTTCTGCATTATCACCTGCTACTACAGCATCATCATGTTCAACTCACACTGTCAGGTAAAAGTGCTTTAGCAGTTGCTCTCCAAATAAACACTTGTTCATATCTTGTGTCATAAAAATTATTAGTTTTGACAAAGAGAAAATTACATTCTGTTCACAGCAAACAATGCACCACTGTTTCTCATTAGCATAACAAGCCTACACATCTCACACTCTCTAGGTTTCAAACCCACTAACTGCCACCCCACCACAACCCAAATTAAACACACATAAACATCCATATACTTCTTATTTCTGCCTTATTCAAATGATGCTCTTGTTTCTGCCTTATTCAAATGATGCTAACCTGAATGAGTACATATGGTGAACAGACAGAATAAAATGGGGATAACACGACTGGAACCTGATACTTTCACAAGGTTGATCTGCATAAATAGTTCACATCAGGAAAGTGTACTGAAGTCTATAAAGAGCAGTGCAGAAAATGCCAGTGTTTCCAACTGAACAGATTAGCTCTGCAATACTGCAACATCCAGCCAGCTGGGCTGTGAGTGTATATTTCAACAATGCAGTGTGCAGCCAATATAGGTTAACTGAAAAGTACAATCACTCCTAACTTTTGCCTTGGGAAAAAGTGTTTTTACTGAGCAAATGAATACAAGTTGTGACTTCTGCCCTTATCCCAAAGCCAGAACCTTGTGTCAATGATTCCATTTGTACAATGAAAATACTGGATCTACAGAACTTTGAATACGATTCTTGCTATATTCACACTCTTACCCTGACATACTCGAATATACTAAATAACCATTGTACTTAATGTGATAAACCAACAAATGAACATTGATAAATGTGTTCGATCACATTTTATTATTCACCAACATGTTTCGGTCTCTTATGTAACCACCATTAGGTGTCTTATAACAAAATACAATCAATATACATATAAATATACAAACATGCATAATAAAACCACTTGATGTTACACTTGATTTTCATTGGCATTACTTATGGCCATACAATGTAAAATTTTATCATTAAAGAACAGTAAAATAAAGTGTGTTTATGTTGCTTTTTTATTGGATATGTATGGTTGATTCACATCCTGTTAGATACGTAAAGTTATGTACAGCAGAGATCTTATCTAACAGGGTATGAAACAACCATACACATCAAATAAAAAAGCAACATAAACAAATCCTATTCTATGGTTTTTAACAATAAGAGTATTTGACATATGACCATTACAGAGCGCTAAAGAAAATCAAATATAACACAAAGTGGTTTTATTATGCACTTTTGTATAATTATTTGTATATTTGTAACATTCTTGTTGTGAGACAACCTGATGATGGTCAGCAAAGTGACAGAAACATGTTGGTTAAGGATAATAACATGTGACTGAACATATTTATAAATGTGCATTTGTTGGTTTATCACGTAAGTATAAAACATTCTCTAGTGCATAAATATAGAACACATAAACTAAATAACCTGTTCTTCCATGTGTACGAAATTATTCTAATTCTACACAAGGTATCTGAGAATAAACTTCTTAACCATGTTAACCACCTAGTATAAACTCCTCATCATGAACAGGGACTGTGGAACCACATTAAATTTTTACATAAACATAGTCAAACACAACTGGTTAAGAATGGCATATTCCGTTCTATATTAAAGTACTTTCTGCAATACGAACAGAACAAATACAGCACTAAAAGCTGTTGGTAATTTTATCCATGTGTTGTATCATCTTCAACAAAGTCTGCAGCCTCTTCTCTTGTAACACACTCCACATGACTAACCTAAAGGAAGGAAGACACTTATTAACAACAGTTACTTCATATATCATGACTGAGCTAGATCAATTCTTTGCTACAGTCACACACTACATTTGATATGATTAAATGAATGTAAAGGTGCCACACCCTCTTTAAAGAGGTATCAACGCACGCCTTTCAACTGGTTTTTATATTGTATACACATTATGAGTTGTACTGTATTACACAGATTCACGTTAAAATTCAGATTCGCATTAAAATTCTATTTAAGACTGAGACAATAAAGATGATGTCATAACCAACAATGTTAAATTATGACCACACATTCTCAGACTCCAGAACAGTCACAAATATAAGATCAGGAAATCTGTAATTTTACCCTACCTTATTTCGAAATTTTACTCCATAGAATTTATTAGCATAAATCAACAATTCTGGTCGAAAAGTTGTAGTGATGAATTGAGCCTCTTTGGACAGCTCATGTATCATCTCTGCAACAGCCATTCTGTGTTGTGAGTCTAGCGCCTGAAGGAAACCAGAGTTATAATAAACTGCGGGCCAAAGTTCTAAAGGCAGCTGCATTATCATTACAGGAAACTGTAATGCACCTGACAAAAATTATAGCGAAGTGCAACTGTAATGTATGTGGCAACATGTAACAAATCTCTGGAATTATATTGGAAAGTAAATTCTCCTTGTCCATGCTTTTCAACTCCTTTTCTGCTAATCACTTGATTTAAATATCTACATTAGCAACCCACATATTTTGTATAACTGGTTACATGCTTCAACAAAATGCAAGCCCACCAACAGACATTATATCACATAAAAATGAAACTTTCTCATTATACGTAAGTTAACGTGTATTAAAATTTTCAAAACCACCACTAGGCCTAAGAAATGGCAAACAGTACAGTCTTCTGCCACTATGTGCCTAGTCGTAACACTGTTTTTTTACATAAAGCATTAACCTTGACAGAACACTGTTTGATAAGATTCTGTACAGAGGTGACAACAGTGACACATGATATTACCAAACACTTTCCAGACTGACCAAAAAATGACACTACTGCTGCTAGCACAAACTGCTATAGCACCATGTATGCCTAGACAATTACTACAATCATTTCTCACTGTTCGTGTCACAGGTACAATGCCAGACTCCTTCCACTGTTGAGGTAATTCTTCTTTACTCTGAACCAAATTAATAATTAGTATCAGAATGTACTCTTCTACTTCCTGCTTAAATCAATTCTACTGAAGTTAATGAATACCTAGTAATTTATATCTCTTCAACCTTTCAAGCATTCTGCCTGGTTCTTGAAGACACAGGAATAAATAACTAATTTCACGTTAGTAATGAGAAAAAAAAACTGCTTTGTATGCAATCTAATGCACTTAATTAGGGATACATAATTCTGACAGAAGAAATTGCATGTACTTATATCTTGGAGAGCAAGGAAGCAGAAGAGTAAACTGGAGAAGAAAGCATGAAGACATACGGGATGCAATGAAAAAGATAACAAAGGCATGACTTCAAATCAGTCTTTTTTAATTACCTGATCAATTTCATCAAAGAGGTAGAATGGTGCTGGATCACACTTCTGGATGGCAAAGATCAAACCGAGGGCAACCAGAGATTTCTGACCACCAGACAGCTGGTTCATTTCCCGCATCTCAGCATTGCGGCCCGAGAATGAAACTCGGATTCCAACACCAGTAAACTTGTCTGAGCTAGCTTCCTGAAAAATAATTTTGATGAGTATGTAGACAATATCGTATGAGATATTTGTACATTAAAGTTGCACTACATGACACTGGTCCATGTGCACCAAAGATAATTCTTCAACATTGTCTTCAAGTCTCATTTAAAATACAGTGGATGTAATGTTGGTCACTCACAGTCAAATACATTTAAGGTTCTTACAGAGCAAAACCACACTAACAACAAATACCTGAAATAGAGGATATTTAACAAAACCAATATCACTGACTTGAAATCATTTCAGTACACTAAATGGGATTTCAATGTAATCACTCATTACTGAGATTTGTCAAAGAAAACCTAAAAAACTTACCTAGCATTAATGCAGCAGTTCCCCCCTCACAAGCATTACTTCAAAGTAATGATAAGCAACAATTAAGACATGCTAATGGATAAACATGAACAATTAAAAACCACAGTACAAACAATAGATGCATTACTGCTGTGGCACACCACTCCAGTTTAGCAGTTGACATGGAAACCTGATTACCTGAGTTAGATAGCAAAAACAGAACAGGCGCTGGCTGTGGAAAAGCATGAAAGCACTGTATAATACTAGCATTTGGGCCACATGTTCCCCAAATCATGAGAGAACAAGTTTCATGCCCATAACAAAGTACAATTACAGCTTCATATATTTTAATTTTTAGTTTCTAATTCTGGTGTGTTACTGCCATCCTCAAGTATGTACACTTTGATACATCTTCAAATAACTTTTTTACAACCTTCATGTTATAATTCTGTTCTGTATGCTTATTATGACACTTACAAAAGTACATATTTCATTTCATTAGTTGCTACAGAATCTTATGACATTGCTTCTGCACATCATACACTCTATTAACACACAGTAAACAAATACTACTGTAACTCACATCCTGTGAACCACCGGCCTCATCGTCATTTCTCCTCATAACAAGCTGTGCATGTCCTGAGGGCACCAGTTTGTGAAACACTTCACTGAAGTACTTTGATACCTGCTTGAATGTGAATTCAATGGCTTCATACTTCCTCTGCTCTAACACCAACATCAATTCTTTGATCTTTTCATCCCTGGAATAAGTATTCAACATAAAATTAAGCCACACGATTATTCAAGCTCATCTGAACATTATAAACAAATCTCAGTATCAAAAGAACCGACACAAACAGCGCCAAACAAATATATTGTACTGGTACCGTTGTGGTTTATTTTACAACACTGTCAGTATTCTAGACTACCGAGTGTCAATGGAAGAATGACTGGTGAATGAGGAAGTAGACAGGATTTGAAAGGAAGTAGTCTTGGCATAACTGAGGTACAATGGCATTTGCCTGGAGGAAGTGAGGAAAACATCAAATCCCAGTTAAAATAGCCAGTGTCCTGACATAAGATTTGAACCAAGCACCACACAAATTTATGACATGGGCATTAAAAGTGTCAAGCAGTCAGTTTCTTCAGCCTTCCAAATTCACACACACAACAGCAACTTGCCATTCCACTGCTTTCAGCCTTCTTGAGATCAACTTATGGTGATTTGAATACTCAACAGCTTTTGTAACCAGTAACACATCAGATATTTAAAGGTGAAAGTTGGCATGATAAAAGCTGTAATCCAATTTAACACAACTGTCTTATTATCCACAGCACACTTTTCCAATTACATACTTGTGTTTCTGCTTGATGATGGCCACACATAATGGTAGAAACATGTTCTAGACAATAAACAAACATACAGTGTCAAAGTGTTGTGTTTTCGTAATAAACCAATACTGTTTAGACAGCACAATGAGACAATGTTACCTAAATTTCAAATTTAACACATAAACCAAGATGCATGGTTCCTTTCCACATATGTGAACTTGAAAACCAACCAACTTCCTTTACTTCCACACAAGGTGTGTAATCCTATGTGACGTTGCAACCAGCTGATCAAAATATTATTTGCATCAGTAAGAAGTGTAACACACCCTGCTAAGTTTTGTGCAAGACATCCCCATTCTGTATTGATCTAATTATTAATACAGTGGTATAATGTAGTCCAACACAACGTTATTATGTGAACAGTAAATACAACATAGCTATGTTCTCTTAAAAATTCATGTAATAAATACGTGTTAGACTATTTTTCATATTCATACCTTGCGTCTTGATAATATCAAAATTTTATTTATTCACCAACTGAAGCACTAGTGAGTTGTCTTAAAACAATATTAAAATTTACATTAAAACAGCTCCGACATGTTTCAGTGTTACAGTTATACCATCATCAGGGAGCGCATTAATTAGTGCTTATTAATGTTACAGTTGTTAAAATAGTCCATTAAAATACACTGGTGTGTGGTTAATGTGGTGGTAGTGTGGCTGCATATATTACGTCCTTATTGGTGTCTGTTCATTGCACTGTTCGGCAGTATCAGAGTGCAATAAACAGACACCAATAAGGACCTAATATATGCAGCCACTCTACCACCGTATTAACCACACACCAATGTATTTTAATGGACTATTTTAACAACTGTAACTTTAGTAAGCACTAATTAATGCGCTCCCTGAAGATGATGTAACTGTAACACCAAAACATGTTGGAGCTGTTTTAATGTAATTTTTAATGTAAATTTTAATATTGTTTTTTAAGACAACTCACTAGTACATCATTTGGTGAATACATAAAACTTTGATGTGTTAGATTATATTATATCTCTATTAATTATTATATCCCGCTAACATGACAGCAAGTCAACTGTATTCAAACATTACGCATATCCCAAACTACACTCACCCTCTGTCTAGTTCTTCTTTTCTCTTAACCAACTTTTCTTTCTGGTCTGAGAAGCTCATGAACTGGTCCAAAGCCTTCTTGTTCACATGACTGTACTTCTTTAGATGACTGTTGGCTTTCTCCATCTCTTTGAACAACTGTAATAAAACATATTTATGGCACACATTCACAATAATGTAAATACCATTTAATCCCCTTTTATGATGAAAATTATGGTACTTTCAATCCCCTCAGAACTTCACAGAAATTTGTTTCAGGACTCTGATTTACTGATATCCATGTGCTACTATTTTAACAGAATTAATTTAATCACAGATGCTTTTTGCATCGATAATCTGCTGATCATGAAAAAGATAACAGAGCAACTATGGAAAATGAAACTGGGAACATAAAATCAACATTCATCAAACTTCTGGTGCTGGAATTAAATTCCCACAGTGATCTGCAGAAGACTGGAATTTAAATGGAGGCTGCACAAGTGGGCTACATAAAAGCAGATATTTCTAGGTCAGATCCAGGATTTTAAGCATCACACTGTGCATTACACTCACATATAGCACTTGGCACCAAAGCATTAAAACCCTTTCAGTGATTGTATATGAAGAGACAAACAGACAGACACAGTGTACAGCTTACTGGTATATTTCTGAAACTTTTAACTGCATATCACTCATTTGCAACTAGTGTCACAACTCAAAATTTATTATTTTTGAGGAGAAACTTTTAAAGGTTTTGAAGTGCTACAATTTTTTTATGAGTGCAACGACGACACAACTGCTCTCCTACAGCGTGTTTTGTGACCTGTGGTATGACACAACTAACAGTTAACTGTTAAAAGTGCATCTGCAAATGTTTCTTTCTATATCAATAACTCGAAAATGCCAAATTTTGTCGCAAATGAGTGATATGTGCCAAGAAGTACCATGATTCTTAAATAATGGGCAGCAGATACACCTCAGGCACAATTTTGTAACACAAATTTGTTTTGGCATTATACTTCATATGTGGCAAGGGTCAGGATAGCATAGTTAGTGCAGCAACTCAATACATGCTGAATGGTCCCCAGCTCAAATCCCATGAGCAAGATTTTCTGCACTCATCCAGATTGGCCCTGGAATGCACCCAGTGACCTATACAACAGGTAAAAGCTCATTTCTGGGTGGAAAATGGCCAGGGCTTGGCATTAACTGCCCACCCCATCTAACTGGACCTGAGACCCACTCAGCCTCCTATACAATGGGTACCAGGTCATTCCCATGGTAAAATGGCTGGGGTGTGGACTTAACAACTCACACCATCTGGTGCCGAGGTTAAAGAAAAAGTAGAGCTACATGTCTACTCACCCTCTATGCCTTCATGTCAGGTTATAAGGTGAACTTCTAAATTTCTACTTTTTACTTTTTATGTGGTGTCAAGCCTAAAACTCTCCAACATGCAAACAGTATAAACATCAAACACCCCTGTTTCTAAAGCTCACTCCTGCAGGTGGTAACCCTGAACATGAAAATGCTTCTTTTGTCCTGCCTATTGCTATCTTTCTTTGCCAATACTCTTACACTGTCAGGCAACTTTAATATGTAATTAAATGTGAATTTCTGATTTTCTGCAGTACATCTATAGAAACTTCCTGTTACACATACAGAGTGAAATACCTATTCAAAATATTGCACCTGATATCTAAATATTAAACGTTCCATTTCTTTAAGGAAATGTGATAAATCACAGAGCTTGAATTTCTTTTATTTCATAGTGCATAGTGAAAATGGTATGAAAATAACTGTGTTGAAATGAAAACAATGTCTGAAATCAAACTATTATAATTTTACATATCATATGTCTTATTATCTTTAATCTGTAGGCAATTATCTTTTATTTCTTTTAATATGTAGCCCCACCACCATGGTGAATGACTGAACCACAGTCAACTATTAAGCAACATTCAGATGGTACTTACATTCTTAGTGCTCATGTTTTGGTACTTGGAGTAAATGTCCGGTGATGGTAAAGAGCCAAGTTCTTGAATCTTCTTTGTGCACTCCGCAATCTTTTGCTGCAACAAGTTCTGCTTGGATGCCATCTTTTCCAGATCTTTGGCATCTTCCTCAATCTTCTCCCGTGCTTCCTTCTCCCGCAATTTCCATTCATCCTGTTCAGCCTGCTCCTCTTTTTGCTACATGCCATAAAAATGCACAACAATATTTCACAACCAAGGAATTAAATTTATGATATTATACAAGTTATCAAAAATTGATTTCACTTCTTTTCAAAATTAAACAAGATTGTAAATGGTGTACCCCATGACATAATACACAAGACTCTACAAAGGCATTATTTCCTCTCAAAATGTCACACATTTTCACAGTACAGGCACAATGTATCTTCAGTAATGGCCACAAGAAAAGTATGGCCTTCCCTGCAATGATCTGTATGAAACTGACACATGCTCAACATTCTGTTTAGATCTCTTACACCAAATTTCACCCAAACTGGATACCAGGTGTGGGAACTACAGGCAAAACTTCATTTATTGCATATATTTCCATAAAACCCACCAACAACATTACATGGATATTCTCTATTTCAAATTTCATCCAAATCAGTCACGAAATATGATCAATTTATGCCCTTAACTAGAGTATGATTGGCACTGAGTCGATATCCAAAAAAACTCATACTTGCTGACAATTTTTTGTAATGACCTACATCATCAAATTGTAAGAAAATTTGACAACTGGCTCAGCAAGTGGTACTAGGTCACGGATGAACAGATGCAGTCTCCACAAAGCATTCCTTCTCTTTACTTCAAAAAGAATGCCTAAAAACTATAAAGGTATGTAGCACAGCGAGTTGTTTCTATGTTCCAAATATATTTCTTTTTACATTAATTACGCTTGCCTACAATGAAATGTCACTTGCTGTGTCCCAAAAAAAAAATGCTCATAAATTACTGAAAAATGTCATTCTTTTGAGTTCAAACTTTCGCCATGTGTTGTGTTGTATTCTTTCTTTTGGGTGATTCCAAGGCATCTGGATTTTACGTACTGATATTTCGGAACACTCTGTCTGTTCCTTCTTCACAAGAGAAGTAAGCTTACACCATCTACAATGATATTCTTTTCTTCAACACATTTAAATTTCCAGGTACCACAATGTCTTTCATCTTCCCTTATAATCAATAACAAAGTTAGAAATATGAACTCTCTGAACTCATGTATAGGTCCCAAAAGGTTTGTAATCTTAAAAAATTTAAGTCTCTCAATACTGTCTACATTTCTTTTTCATAGATCCAACCATTATCTTAAATCAGAACAACTGAACTGTTAAATAAATGGAATCCATGTGTCTTCAGTTAGGTGGTACCTGAAAACTTTAAGAATAAAAACAAACGTGCAAATTACCTTTTACACTCTTATCATTAACGGTGGTCCACCTGAAGCGACACAAACCAATGCTGTAAATCGTAAGGTTCTTATTAAATTTTAACACCTAATAAAGCTTACCATTTTCAGGGCTTCTTGAACCTTCTTTTCCACACTCTTAAACTCACGATTCACTTCTTCAATTCGTTTCTCAATAGCATTTAGTTCTGACTTGCTATTTTCTAGTTGTCGCTTCCTATCTTCAACAGAAATTTCTTGTAGAGCCTACATACACCAAAAAATAATAAATAAATATGTAAATACATGCACAAATAAGTACATTTATTTAAAAACTGAAATTTCATTTTTTGCTGGTTCTGCAGGCCCTTACTCATGGATACACCCTCCTTTCCCAACTACATCATCTATGCAAAACTGGACAGCAAGAGAGAAACAGACTGTTGACTGAGATTATATATTACAAGGCAGATATTATGTAACGTAAAGTAGTAATTCCTTACTGACGTTTCAGGACAGCCTCAGTCCCATCTTCAAGAATCAAGAAATTCAAGAGAGAAAAGAGAGCACAACTGAAGTTCAGTGACACAGTTTTCTAATTTGGGACTTTGTCCATTTTATAATTTTTTAAAGCAGCACGACATTTTGGAAGCTGGCTGTGTTTCTGTTTTCAGGCACAGAAGCACCTAAGCTGGTGGACCCATTAGAATGAGTTACTCTCACTCAATGGGCACCACTGAAACAGTAACGTGTTATATGTATCTGAGAACAGATCTAGTCTACGGGCAGTAACAGGAAAATGGCTACTGAAAAACTAAAATTTAATTACAAGACTCAAAAACAAAACCTGGATGAATCCACAAACTAAAAACCATAAAAAGAGCCCTCAACTCAGACTGATCAGACCACAGACATGACACAAAAATCCAGGACACCTGTACTTAATTCTTCATGAAGAATGAAACCTCATGCCTTCATTGTATGACAAACTTGTTACACCACTATCATACACATGTTTATTAACCACCACCTCAGATTACTACTGGATACCACATATTAAATCAGCATTATTTAAAAACGTAACACATACAGAAATATTACAGTGCTTTGTTTGAACACTGGCACTGAGATTCTGTGCTGAAAGAGATCTCACTAGCCTCCACACACACACACACAAAAAGGTCTCTTTCATTTTGGACCACATGTAAGATGAATTAACCTCTAGAAAATTTTCAGTCCTTCAGCTCCAGGATAATTCTTTTGAAACCTTAACATCATGTACTTTGGTTTATAAAACTGTGTAAGTTTCCATTTACATTGAACTTTCGGCCAACTGCTGTGTTATTGTCTATGAGCATGTTCACTCACTTATAACGCTCAAGACTGCGAACTCTTCATCTACACCAACCACAAACAGATTACTTGCTAAACATGTGGTTGCAGTGGTTGACGTATGTCACACACTATGGTGAATGAAAACTGTACGTAAATGACAGTCAAGCAGTAACATGTTACCTATTTAAAACAAACCACAATTACCTCCTTTTGCAAAAAATAAAAAGTATCACATCTGTCACACTGTAGAGATGCACATTAAATACACATTCCATATTATACTGTACCTGCATGAGTTCATCCTTTCGCCTCATGAGATTATTTGTCAGCAAGTTCTCCAGTTTGTTCTTTTCTGCCTCCAGCCTCATTCTTGTACTAAATGCCTCTTTGTTTTCCTGCGTGAGACGTCTAATATCATCATTCAAGCTATCTACTTCATGCTGATCTGCCACTGATAACTGGGACATCAAATCCTGTCAACAAAGCATAGCATTTCAATCAGTCTCTCAATTCAGAAAAAGACGACACCACAAAAACAAAACAATAATGCCATGTTTAACAACAAAATAACATACTGAAACCACCAATGTCTTTTAAATCAAACATTGGAAGAACAGAACTGCAACAAGAACTTGGTGTCAAGAATACAAAATGGTGTAACAATGCAACTCAAAGTATCTTCACTTCAAATAACAAACAATAAATATATGGAACTAACAATAAAAAACAGTAAAGTATATAAAAACTCAACACAATGGCATTTCTGACATATGTATTTAATTTACCATCTTAGATGACTGGAGTGTTCATACACATTCACTTTCATGTTGAGAAACACATATAATTACTACAACAATTTTTATATTGGAGATATTTTGTCTGATAATGGCAAACTCTGCTGAAACAAGCAGCAAACATAAAAGATGTAAATATTCATACATCAATGTATTTGAGTGCCATACAATGGAAGAACAATAATTCAACTGATGACAGTGAGTAATGCTGTATCTACTGCAAATTTCAAATGCAGAATGCAATTTATTTACATGACTATTTGTAGGTTATTTATGCAATGTGGTGCTAGTTGGTGTTATAATTATGAATGAACTGTACTGATGCGTAAGAATGTATACCTGAAACAATGTGAAAGTGGATGTACTTTATTTCAAGCTGCTGTAAACTTGCAAAATTGAAGAAAAATTCCTGGCAAACCAATGGGGTTGCAACCCAAACCATGCATTTCAACCTTCTTTTATGCACAGTAACAGACCTCAGGTCCAAAAGTGAGGACTTTATACTCTCATTACAAGACCAAGCCACACAATGGGCACAGCCCGATACGATGAAGGTACACAAATGCCATACCTGATGTAACTCAGATTCAAGTCCCTCTTTGGTGGTTTGCATGGCTTCCAGGCTGGATGCATACTGGTCAAGTGATCTCTCTTTGGGTCCCCGATAACGCTCTATACCTGCCAGTTCTTCTTTCATTAACCGGATGTCTGCCTTTACTTGGTCAAAAATATCCCTGAAAAGTACAGCATGTTATACCGGGAGATGTTTGCTACCCATCAGATCCAAATGAATAAGTGTACTGTAAACTTGTACATCTGTGTTCTGGAAAGAGAAGATATATATATATATATATATAGTTAATTTCCCCCCCCCCCCCCCCCCAAACTCCCAGCTCTATGAATACTTCTTTTTGGAACAGGCCAAATGCCACGAAAACAACACTACATGTCATCTGGTCACATTTCCTGAACTTTGCACTTAATTTTTCAAGTTCTCACAAGAGAAACTTACAATGTATTAGTTCAGTAAAATACAAGCAAAGCTGAAACTGTTCTGCCAGTTTTCAAGGTTTGTCTGAATGCACAAGGCATCTCTAAATATGGCAGTTTCTGAACCTCACAGCAAGCAAGGCCAACTGCAGACACATGTGCATATTCAGGCTTGTGTAACTGCAGACAGGATAGTAGGAAGATGACATATCATTTCTGTGTCAAAACATGTATTAAATTACTGAAGTGTACTTAGTGCTTCAGCCTCCCCACATTATCATTTCCTTCAAACATGCACAGAGAGGATGCAGCTTTCCTTAACCTAACAATTAATGCATAGAAAATGCAGTTCACGCAGCATCTGTTTTGTTATCTGATTCAGGTTAGTGAATTATGGTGATTTGTTACCTCAGAATAATTCAGTAAAACATACTTTCATTTGAATTAACCAGTAACAAAGTATACTAACAGCATGTACAAGTCAGATTGTGAATAACAAACTTTCAATGAACCCCACAAATCATGCCAATTCCATATTTTGTAACACAGGACATTTAAGATGGTTAAACTGAACAAAGTAATTTCAAACCCTTCAATGAACTTGTGACGGACAAGTACGGTGCATCAGATCTTCAAAGTGACACATGTTAAACTGTCAAAAACAGATACCTCAGATTTGTCTGAACTCACTTGGCTTTACTGTTTTTTGTTTCTGTTTTTTGCATCTCCGATACAATATGGTTGATCTTCCCCTCTGTTTCCCGCAGATTCTCTCTCAATTGTGACAGTTCCTCTTCAGCTTCCCTGATTTGTGCTGTCAATTCACTGCGTGTCTTCTGGATCTCAAGACGTGAGCGAGAGGTGTTGAAGTAACCACCTGTGAGCGAACCTTTTGAGGACACCTGCAAGATGACAAATCATTACATTAATCCAAGACACTTACATCTCATACATGGGAAAAAATTATCCCACATGATAATTACAGGTTCAAAATGCAAGTAGATATTATCCTAATTTGTTTGGCTTTCTTATGTTTTCCCATACCAGGATACACTTTACAGTGTGGTAAAGCGTCAGAAATTCCGTTTGGTTAAAGAGTTACATAAAGAGGCACAGACCACAACACACAATCATACAAGTGGATAGCCACATGTCAGGAAACTGAACTGAAAACCTGCCAAGTGTGAAGCCAAAGTAACAATGCTTGGTATGAAATAAATAAATAAATAAAAGATAATGAAATCTATTATCTGCTCTGACATTTCCACACTGTTAATTATATCCAATAACAAAAAAATGTTCCCATGTACAAAAAAGTCACAACCATGCTACTGACGTGCAAATCCTCAAAATATGACACAGTTAATGACACAGAGTTTAAAATCCAGTACACATATATATTTGTAAAACTGACAATCATAAGTATCAAGATCTTTATGTCTTGATATATATTCTGTAACCTCTTCATACACACTCATTAGATCACTAAATCACAGGTACAGGGGATAGGAATGTTGCTGCTGGCAACATTTGAAAATCAACATAGCACAAGAAACCTGTCCACTCAAAAACACTCGACTCCCATCTGCTTTGTAATGAATGTATTATATTTCAGAACACAAAGTATTAAAGCAAACAATAAAATTTTATTTTGAGTATTTGTGACAATGGAAAACGTCCTGGTGAATCTTGATATTACTCAAGTAAAACTGTTTTCAAAAAAAAATCTATGTTAAAATTGAACATAAAAAAATTTAACTGCAGGCAGAGTATATTCTGCACCGATATATAAGAGTTCTTATTAAAGCACTTACCAATACACTGAACATCACAAAAACCAGGGGAACACTCAATTACACGACATGTTATTACATGACAACATACAGTGTCATTGGTACAAGCATTTGATATGGCCAGATTACTAAGATTCACATCTTCTGAGATGTTATGCTGTGTTGTCAGGTGAAATGGATTCTCATTTTCCTTCATTAAATCTTCTGACACAACTTAATCTACTTCCCTCCATTACAGAATATGTAGTGGTGGTGGTGGTGATGATGATGATGGACGCACCTGATCACCCTCCAAAGTGACACAGTCCAGTCCACTTGTCTTGGCAAGATTAGTGGCTACCTCCAAATTCCTGCAGATAAGCGTTTTCCCAAAGATGTACCTCAAAGCCTTGTCATACTTAGTTGCATAGTTCAGCTTTGTCACCATAGGAATAGCATCCTAAAAAACACAAAAAAGGGAGAAATGGAGCCAGAGAAGAGCAAAGATAAAGCACAGTTTCACACAGACTTCGAAGGGAAAATTGGAACATGTATATGTTAGAAGAATTTTATATTGAACCAGACAAAATTTATGGAAATGACCTGAGATAAAAATACTAATTCAGGGCAAACTGCATAAGGTGGATACTCTGTATTTACCTTTATTAATGGTATGGATGACATGTCAATTACAGTGGAACAAAAGACAAGTGAAAGGAAACCTCCCCTACAATCACATCTGCCCCAAAGCCTTGCCTGTTCCTCCCATCTGCTCAGTACAAGCTAAACAGAATATGCTATACATACGTTAGTCTGTGGGTAGTTCTGCTCCTTGACATGCAGCCTGTTGAGAGGCATGAAAGTCACTTCTCCTGGTAATTTCTGCCGATTCATTTCTTTCAGGATCTGTGTTCCTACTTTGTCTGAATCCACTATATGATGGAACAACCTGAAATCCAACCACAAACCATGAAATTTATGCCATGTGTTCAAGCACTGGTTATATGTTTCATATTTCATATACTGCAACCTCAAAACAGCACTGCATCTGAAGGACTGGAACAGGTTGCACAGCTTACTTGCACAGGCAAATGATGTGCTTAACGTTCAAAACTGCAACAATTTAATAATTTGCTCATAGCGGTCTCTCCAAAATCAATAACTGGCTCCCATTATACACAAAACACACACAGTCTGATATGTCTTTTCCATACCATAGCAACAGCATATCTCTGAGGGTTTTGCCATATCCTACGAACAACCACAGGTGGAGTTTCCCCCAGGTGATGCTCACATTTTATTTTTCAGGCACCCAATACCTAATTTTCAAAATGAAAAACTTACACTTTTCATGTGGTTCTCTTGCCAAGCAAACATTTATTTATACTTACCACTTGCTTATGACACACCATTTGTAACAGCAGGGTGGGATGGACAGACACACACTTGACAATTACATATACAGGGTGTCCCAGGAGGAATGTGCCAGACTTCGGGAGAGTGTTCCTTATGTTAAGGTATACCGATATAACCCAAAAACACCTATATCCAAAGTTGAACGGTTACGGAGATAATGGCCTGAGAAAAGTGGGGGCTTCTTGTGGTTCCAAATACTGCAACCTGCACAGCTGATGCGTCCCGCGACAGCATTGATGACC
>Ga0131853_10005124_pt1 | contig 23597 bp, 22 predicted proteins | sample TergutLab28metaG_FD_92764 | JGI IMG/M metagenome (GOLD analysis project Ga0131853, IMG submission 92764) | Labiotermes labralis P1 segment gut microbial communities from Petit-Saut dam, French Guiana - Lab288 P1 (version 2) (version 2) | ecosystem: Host-associated > Arthropoda: Insects >...
ATATTCGTTCATAAAAATGACGTTGGCAGAGTCGATACCCATTTGCAAAAATGGAACTGAGTCCGTATTGGCATGTTGCACAAGGCTGGTATTTACAAAGCCGGGAGCCCAATATGATTCATCACTTCCCAAAAGAAGTGCCGCCGGTAAGTTGTTGCGAAGCCTTGCTTCACGCATGACAGGAGGGGTAAGGGGTGGGTTCTCGTTGGCAACAACAATCCCGGGGTTACCTTCGCCTGTAAAGACTCCTATTGCGATGTTATCCAGGCGCAGGCCGTTTAACAGCGGGCCGGGAGACCCAACCATGTCCATGTTAAAGTTAATGGCAATATCGTCAAGCCCATAATAGCGAAGCCTTCGCATAACTTCGTGTACACTTGGCACACCGCCGCCTTCGTGGCTGCCCACGGCAAGGAACCATAGCTCAACGCCGCCGCGGTCTTCACCCACAAAATAACGCGCAAGCTCAATTAAAGCAGTGGCACCTGACGCGTTATCAGATGCACCGGGGGATGCCATTACGCTGTCTTTATGAGCCGTTACCACAATGACCATTTCGGGTTGGTCAGGATTAACCGAAGCAGGGAGTTTCGCTAAAACCGAGTAATCGTGGGTTCGCTGAGAACGCCCAACAAATTCAAGGGCATCTGCTTGGTTAATTGCCCGCTCTAAGAAGGTGTGTGTCGTCACAATGGCGGGTATCCCCATGTCTGCGATGCCGGGCATTTGAGCGGCGCCCACCACAGTGTTTTCCCAACCGACCCTGCCAACACGCGCAAGCACAACAGCCTGTACATTTACGTCTTCCAGTGCTTCAAGTACAGCGGCCAGTTCTGAAACGCTTTGGGTACCAACAAGCTGGGGCCCTTCAAACCTGACGGCGCCTATAATGTCACCTGTTACGCCACGGGGTACATTTAAATCGGGGAATGTACCAAGATCAACCAGTTGCGGGTTTGTTAATGTCGGGAATGCATCGGTATTTGGGAACGCGTTGCCGTAGATGTCCGGATGCCCGTCAAACGCAAGCCTGCCGTCCCATGTTTGGGTATTGGCGGCAGCAACCAGTGGGCGGGTAGGATCCATCGCCTGCGTGATTCCTTGCCTTTCGGTTACAAGAACCTCTACATTGCCTGAATCAACGCCAGCGGCTAAAAACCTGCTTGCAATGAAATCAGCAGCGTTTTGCGCGTTGGGAGTCCCAAAAAGCCTTGGGCCAAAATCATTAACCAACCGATAAATATCATATTGAAGGTAGCTTCTTTCGGCAGGGTTGCTTGGAATTCTGACGAGATCAAACCCGAGGCCATCCCAAGAGGATGCCGGTTCGGTTTCCAAGCGCACGGGGAGATATGCTGTTATGTTAGAATCGGTGGCTGTTAATATGATAGTACCGGCAAATAAACCGGCATCATCTACCGTTGCGCCTTCCCTGACTGGTGCCATTACCCATTCCGGGGTAATTCCGGCAATGGAAGGGGTTGCGGACTCGAATGCTTCATTAATCGCTGCCAGTATGGCATCCCGATGTTCGGCAACGGTGCCATCGGCTAAATCATTTGTATTGCCATAAGTGGTTATTGCCGCTTCTGCTGCTGCCACTGCGCGCTCTAGGGGCACTTCTGCATGTGCCGCTGCAAAAACCGGAACAACATGCGTAGCAGCCAGTATTATCGATAATACCACCGCTAGAATTGCTCTACTTCTTTTCGTCCCTTTCAAAACATACACCTCCAAAAATTTTTTTGCTCCCAAAATTGGGAAATTTGCCTGCGATGCGACCTCAATATGTAGCTTAGGTGACTCCATAATTAAGTCGTATCCAAGGCTCTTGCGGCACCAATTAATAACTGGTGCCGCAATCCCCCTTTCTAAGGGGGGGATCAATAGTAAGTAATCTGATTGTAAACGATAGCTTGGATAATTTCAACATTTGCGCCAAGTTTACACAACGGCTTTAAAGGCCGCCATCACGTATAAACAAGAAATGATTCATGCATTTTACAATGTATCGCATAATAAGTTCAATTTATGCTGTCAAAATAACAATGCGGCACTACGTTATTTTGTGATTAGTCACATAAATTGGGCTGCTGCGGAAGAATAGTTTTCTGTAGACTTCTGTCTGTAATTAAAGATTTCTGTGAAGCAACGAGAGAGGCAGTTTGCGCGACCATCGATTTTTCGGGTGATTTTCCCAAAAATCGTAAGTCGCGTGAACGCTTTGCCTCGGTGGTTGGTTGTAAACAACCAACGTGCAAGCAGAAATTACAATTTCTGAAGAAGTATTGTGTAGAATTTTGCGGGTTGCTTTATCGCCGACCAAAATTGTGAGGTGTTTGATATATATAGGTCATGCAGTAGGCTGAACTGCATTTTGTCATCGTTTTATCCATATTTTATCAAAATAATGATAAAATACGGCGCTTATTTGACATAAATAATGATAAGATTTGGATAAAATATGCCAAGTCGAATGTATCTCCACTTGATTTGCTATATAGTGATTTCAGTTGAAAACGGTGAAGTTGAGGGAGGTGCCACGCCCCGCACGGCGCGTTTCGACCGAAAACTGAGCCCTTTTTCAACGGAATCGTCTATACTATAAAATAGACCGTTGCAAGATATTATGATATAGTGGGGAGGTACAGAATTTTAGAAGGGGATATTACACGATGACAAAAAAGCAACTTAGGCTATTCTTGGGCTCATTTATTGTTACGCTGATATTAATGGTTGGTGCTGTTGCGCTTGTATGGCAGGCATGGCGGGTGATTGTGCCGCATTTTCAAGGGCTTGGCGGTAACACGGCCAATAGAAATGTGGTGTCTTTTCATGACCACTTTGGCTTAGACCCGGAAATTGCCGGGTTGGTTATGGATGGGGGGCATTTGCAGGACGGCGGCACACCGCCAATTATAGAATATAGAAATGGTGTGCCGTATGTATATTTGCCGGCATCATTCTTGCAAGCGCATGTTGACCCGTTTTTGTTTTGGGATGATGGCGCGGGCGTGTTTTTTGCCTCAACCAGATACCAGATGTTGGAGTTTATTCCGGGGCGTACAAGCTTCTATGTAGACGGTGTTTCCCGTCCGCTTGCCACACCGGTGAAACGCGTAAATGGCGAGGTTTTTCTTCCGGTAGCTGTGGTGGAAGGGCTGTATCCCTTGGTTGTGGAATACGCGCCAGAGTACAATATAGTGATGATTACATCGGCATTGGAGCCGCAAACCGTTGGAATGGTGTCTGTAAATAATGCCGCTGTGCGCTACCGTCCGGAAAGCAGGTCACCCATTGCTGCGCAGCTTTCCCGCGGCGACGAAGTTGTGGTTTTCTCGGATGACGCTGGTTCTTTTGTGCGTGTTAGAACGCCGCAAGGCTTGCTTGGTTATATACTTGCAGACGAGATTAGCGGCACAAGCCTTACCAACCGCTTTGACATCACAGGCAGAACCCGAATTTTGCACGACTGGGTAGATAACACCACCCCACGACCACCTAGATGGGATGGCGGAAAAATAAACTTAGTTTGGGAAGCCGCCCACAATCAAACCGCCAATGCAATCCGTATGGAAACGCCTTTCCACCGTGGTGTTACTGTGGTTGCGCCCACCTGGTTTGACCTGGATTTGGAAACGTTAAGCATCCGGTCTGTGGCAAACCGCGCGTATGTAGATTGGGCGCATGCACAGGGTGTATATGTGTGGGCCAAGGTTTTTGACATGAACAATGCTACCGCAAGGGCCATTTTAATGGACAGGGATGCCCGCCGCACGGTAATAAACCAGCTTGTAACCTATGTAGAGCGATACAACCTTGACGGGATAAATATTGACTTCGAACATCTTCATGCGCCGCAAGGGCCGTACAAGATTCAATTTTTGCGTGAGCTGAGTGTGGCAATGCGGGACAAAGACATTGTCCTTTCTGCCGCTGTTTTAGTGCCCATGCCATGGTCCAGGTTTTACAGGCGCGGCCTGATTGCGTTAACCGTGGACTTTGTTATGGTCATGGCATATGACGAGCACTGGTCAACATCGCCTGTTAGCGGGCCGGTGGCTTCGTTGCCATGGGTGCAGCAGGGCATAATAGATATGTTGTATGAAGTGCCGCGCCAGCAATTGTTAATGGGCTTGCCTTTCTACAACCGCATATGGCGTGAAGTGGTGGATAGCGACGCACCGCCAACCACCCGGCATTTGGGTATGAACGCCACCCGCGAATTTTTTGCGGAAAACGGCTTCACCGACTGGGAATGGGATTCTTCGATTGGGTCATATTACGGCTATTTTATCACGGTCGAAGATGGTGAAACCGTCAAATATCGTGTGTGGCTGGAAGATGAACGTTCGATAGCCGCCAAAATGCAGATTTATGCTGTGTATGATTTGGCTGGGGTTGCCGGTTGGCGGCGGGGCTTCGAAAGCGCAGGGGTTTGGGAAGTACTGTATCATGGATTATAAATCTGTAGAACAAAATGGCGGCGACATAGTTATTAGCGGCATAAACCATTTTAACCTTGCGCAAATACTTGACTGCGGCCAGGCATTCCGCTGGGTAAGTGCGGGAGACGGCAAATTCAGCGGCATTGCACATGGGCGGCGGCTGGATGTCGAATTATCCGGGGACATACTGACACTGAAAAACGTTACCCTGCCGGAATTTGAAAGCATCTGGAAAGATTACTTTGACCTGGGGCGAGATTATAGTGCTTTGCGAAATATGTTTGACAGTTGCCCGGTTATGAGTAAAGCTTTGGCATTTTCGCCCGGGCTTAGACTGATGCGCCAGAATACTTGGGAGATTCTAATATCATTCATCCTAAGCCAAAACAGCAATATCCCACGTATCAAGCAAATGATTGCGCTTTTGTGCCAGCATTTTGGACAGGCCTTGCCAAACAGTACCGGCGAATTTGCATTCCCCACACCGGAAGCCCTTGCTTCCATAAAAGAAAGCGACCTCGCCCCTATAAAAACCGGATACCGCGCGCCATACATAATAGATGCTGCCAAGCGTGTAGCCGGTGGCATGTTAGATTTGGACGCGCTTTCTACACAGCCCACGGAAACGGTGCGCACTGCCCTGCTTTCTGTCCACGGTGTTGGCCCTAAAGTGGCGGATTGTGTGCTGCTGTTCGGCTTTGGGCGGCTGGAATGCTTCCCGCTGGATGTATGGATGAAACGCGTAATGGCAACCTTGTACCCCGGCGGGCTCCCAGCAGAATTAAAACAGTACGCGGGAATTGCGCAGCAATTTTTGTTTCACTATGCGCGGGTACATGGGCTTTAACGGGATTTTTAACTTAATTGCTTATATGGCTTGAATTTGTTCGCATTTTCGGGGATAATTATACCAATGGAACAAAAAAATAAAAATCAGAATAAAGGAGACATCACCATGACACTAGACATCAGGTATTCAAACCACCCAGAGGATGTAATGATGTACACCACAGAAGACCTGCGCCGTCATTTTTTGATCGAGCAGCCATTTGCGCAAGATGAGGCGCGCCTAACCTATTCCCATATCGACCGTATTATTGTAGGCGGCATTATGCCTGTTAACAAAACCCTAACGCTTACCGCAGGAAAAGAAATGGGCGTTGATACTTTCTTCGAGCGCCGTGAGGGCGGTATTATCAACATTGGCGGCAAGGGCGTTATCAAATTGGACGGCCAGGCATATGAGCTTGGTTACCAAGACGGGTTGTACATTGGCAAGGGCATTAAAGATATCACCTTTGAAGCGGTAGACAAAGCTGCGCCGCCTAAGTTTTACTTCAATTCTTGCCCGGCGCACCATGCATATCCAACCAAGCTTATAACCTTGGCAGATGCGAAAAAGGTACATTTGGGCGATGCCGCAAACTGCAACAAGCGTACAATTAACCAATATGTTCACCCCGACGTTGTGGAGTCTTGCCAATTGGTAATGGGTATGACCGCTTTCGAGCCGGGCAGCGTATGGAATACCATGCCCGCACACACCCACGAGCGCCGTATGGAAGCATATTTCTACTTTGATATGGAAGAAAACACACGCGTTTTCCACATGATGGGCGAACCTTCTGAAACACGCCACATTATTATGGTCAACGAGCAAATTGTGCTTTCTCCAAGCTGGTCTATACATTCTGGCGTGGGCACAGGTTGCTACACATTTATCTGGGGAATGTGCGGCGAAAATATTACTTTCACAGACATGGACGTTTTGGCCATGGGCGATTTAAAATAGGAGGTTCCACATGAGCTTTGATTTAAAATCTTTCCGCCTGGACGGCAAAATTGCCCTGGTTACAGGCGCATCTTACGGCATTGGTTTTGCCATTGCACAAGGGCTTGCGGCTGCGGGCGCAAAAATTGTTTTTAACGACATTAACCAAGAATTGGTTGATAAGGGTCTGGCAAGCTACAAAGAGGCCGGCATAGATGCATACGGCTGTGTGTTTAACGTGACCGTGGAAGCAGATGTAGTTGCCGCTGTCGAAAAAATTAAAAAAGACGTTGGCATTATCGATATCTTGGTTAATAATGCCGGAATTATCAGGCGTGCGCCAATGCTTGAAATGTCTGTAGAAGATTTTCGCCTGGTGGTTGATGTAGACTTGAATGCACCTTTTATCGTGGCAAAGGCGGTTTTACCCGGTATGATAGAAAAAGGCCATGGCAAAATTATTAACATCTGCTCTATGACCAGTGAACTTGGCCGCGAAACGGTGGCAGGTTATGCTTCTGCCAAAGGTGGGCTAAAAATGCTTACTAAAAACATTTGTGCAGAATTTGGCGACCGCAACATCCAATGCAATGGCATTGGCCCCGGTTATATTGCCACACCGCAAACCGCGCCATTGCGCGAAGTTGCACCGGACGGCTCACTTAACCCTATGAACGCGCTAATCATTTCAAAAACACCTGCCAACCGCTGGGGTGACCCGGAAGATTTGCAAGGCCCGGCAGTGTTCTTGGCATCGGATGCTTCTAACTTTGTAAACGGGCATATCCTTTATGTAGATGGTGGTATGCTGGCTACTTTTGGCAAGCCCCCAAGTGCGTGAGTTTAAAAATTAGAAAATGGAGCTGTCGCTATATGACGGCTCCATTTTTTGCTCCCTGTATGCAACTCTGATTTTATTCCAAAATATCTGAATGTGTACCTGTTTCATATGCCCAAAGACTTCCACAATTCTTCTTTGGTGGAAAACGGGCCAACAAGTTTTTCTTCTCCGCTTTCGATGCGCTCCATATATGCAAGCGTTTCTGTGCTTAGTGTGTGACTATACGCCACAACCTCAAAAGGTAGAGAACGTTGTATTTTAATTTGATGGAGCATCAAATTAAATGCATCACTAAATGAGAGTCCCATTGCCTCAAGAATCATTCCAGCCTGTTCCTTTACTTCGGAATTAACACGAAGGTTTATCGTGGAATTTTTAGTCATAACATTCACCTCATGTACAGTTTAGCACATTTGATTTACAATGCCAACAAAATTGTGTTGAAGTGGTTTACGGCAGCAATATAAAATGGTCTTGCCATTGGGAAGCAAAAGTCCTTGCAAAATAAGTCACTGCATTCGCTCCGTTGTTCGTTATCCATACAATAAAAGTATTCTCTTCTGTTTCAAACCATACAAACTGCGCAGGTTCGTATCTAAGGTGAGGGTCGTCAAATATAATAAACTGCATATCAAGGATATTATAGTTTTGAGCGTGCTCACGCAGCATCCTCGCGAGATCCTCTCTGTTCACCAGGTGTAGATGTTCTTGTGAAATAAGAATATCCCCTCTACCATGGCCAACACGTAGAGTACGATCCCACAACATGTCTGGCTCAATTAGATGTAGTGCAATGGGGTTATAGTGCAGGACCAAAAAGTTTTCGTTCTGCGCCCTTTGCAGGGGTGAAACGGTCGGGTCGTTTAACAAAGCAATGAGCGATTCCTCATATATCTCTACTAAAATAATACTGTCAGACGAAGCATGTTGCGCCATTATGCTATGAAACTGCTGTGGGGTAAAGTTGCCTACAGCCTGGAATGGAACTTCTCTGGCAGGGGAAACAATTTGTATTCTTGGGGCATTAACTGCGCCGCCACTGCCCGTGGGTATATTAGAAAAGAGCAGTACCCCCGCACCAATAGCTATTACCACTGCAACAAAAGGCACAACATTCGATTGCAGCAGGGTTGGGGTAAAGAGATTCCAGTGTTCATCTTTCTTAATTTTATAGTCTGTATATAATATGCGTGCAACCATGAATGCAGGAGTGGAGAATGGTATTGCGATAATTACTGTAATTATACTATTAATGCTTAATATTATGCCTATAGGCATGGTCAGAAGGACAATCTGAATAAACCATATGATGACCAGCATAAACGGCACTTCCAGTTTTTCCAGTTTTCCGCCCTGTCCCATTGGTAGATGTATACCGCTCATATAGCCTGTTTTTTTAGCACTTACTTCGCGCATCGAAAATGGCATTGAATGATTAATTACATTCCCCACTTCCAGCACTTTTGTGTCTTTTTTTGTAATTTCATAGAAACGGCCTTCTTCATAACCATCCACATCGTTTAAGGGGTAGTAACAGTACTTTCCATATTCATCTTCAAACTTTAGTACATACAGTACACGCCCCGCATATTCCATATATTCGCTTCCCTTGTCAATAGACACAAGCTTTGCCGGAGCTTTTTTGATAGGTTTTAATTTATGCAAAATAAAATGAATGTGGACAAAGACCCCAGTGCCTGCAAAAAACAACCCAAAAAGGATACCAACAATCCCCACTTGCCTCCAGAAGTAAAGCAGTGTGCCGCCTACAATCATCAAAACCCATAGAATTATAAATCCACCAAGTTCATATTGGGTTCCTGCTATTTTTGGGGCGGTAACCTGCGCTTCCCGGTCATTGTGGCCATCCCAATTCCAATTATTATTCTTGTTAATAATTATCTCCCCCTCCTTGTAAAATCAACCATGTTACTATTATCGCCGCCTGTACTTTCTGCAAAAAGTTCTTCGACAGCAACATGATACTTTGAATAGTCATTAGAATACACATAAACAGGCACAAGCAACGGTTCCTCCTTGCTTAGCTCCGGAAGGTCCACCCATACGTTTTGGCTTTTAAATACATGTATTGTTCCGGTCATTTCATCTTTATACCTGCATATCAAAATGCAAGAGGTCCGTCTGCTTGGTGAATTGTGTCCATCTGTAGTAATATTGCTCACAATCCAAGCGTTCAACCTGTTCGGCCTGTGTCCGCTTGTATTCATATTGCCTCTCATTACATCGTAGACCGTTGCCATAACTTTTTTGCCGTTGGCAATCATATTCTTTTGACGCATGCTTTGCCTTCGCATCATATATGGTGGCATAACACCTGCAGCAAAGAAAACAGTACCAAAAAGTGCAACAAGTAAGTATATATAACGGTTGCTGCCGGAGCGGAAGCTTCGTGGGTTATCAGGGTTATAATAAACAGCTATCTGTTGCCCAACTCTCATGCCAGAATGCCAATGCCCTAATAATCCTTCGTATTCTACGCCATCAATAACATGACTTACATAAACCCGCCTGTCATAATTATCGCTTCCCCTGCGAACAATCTGTATATCTGTGATAGTGGCTGTTGTTTGCACTGCCGTTCTCATGAAAATAATGTTATTCCTATGCATGGTAATTCCAAAAATCGTTAGACCTATACCAGCTATCGCAAATACGGAAAAAAATAAAATTATAGCTATTGGGTTTTCTATTCTTCTTTCTATGCGCATATTTCGCCCTCTTTCTGCTTTTTTTATGCTAAATTTATATTATACCGGCGAAATTGTCAATGTTAGAGTCGATTTTACACCAAAATTAAAAGGATTGAATCCTGTTTAATTCAGAAATCAATCCTCTTTTTCTATCTGCCCATATCCTCTACAAGTGACATAACCGGGTATAATTCGTTGTAGTGTTTGTGAACGAACAGCGCGTTTTTGTCTTTGTATAACTTTTCTGCAACGCGGTCTGCAATTGGCGCGATAAGCTGTTCGTGGGCACATTGCAGCGGTGATAGGTCTGAAAAATATCCCGACTCGTTGTGGTTTAAGTTATCGTAACTGTAGTTACAACGTGGCTGCAGCATGCAACCCTTGCAACTTTCTGGGGATATTGCGCTTTGTTCAAATATGACACTTTGCTTTTTAGTGTCTATACCGGAAAAAACATCCCCAATTTCAAATGCAGGGTTGCCCAAGAATCTGGAGCTTGAATAAATTTTGCCGTCTGTTGCCACGGATGGTTGATTTTTTGCCATCGCGCGCCTGTCCAAATGGTATTTGTGCCCTTTTAGATGCGAGACAATTTTTATATCGAATGGCGAGAGGTAGAATTTTTCTTCTGCGGTGGTCCATTTGATGTACATATCCGCCATTTTGTTGTATTCCTCTTCCAAAACGGAAAGGTGGCGGCTTGTCCATGGTGCGGTTCTGGAGTAATTTAGGTTAATGGTAATATACCTAAAGCCTTTGTCGAACAAAAACTGCACCGTAGATGATGCTTTATGAACCGTTGACGGGTCGATAACGCTCATACCAATTGAATAGGGGCGGTATTTAAGCAATAACGGGATTTTGTCGCTTAGCAGCTCCATAGAGCCCTTGCCGTTTGGGAAAAGGCGGCAGTCGTCTTGGGCATGCCCGTCGCAGGAAAAGCCTATGGCAAGATTAATGCTTTGCGAAAATTTAAGGAATTCTTCATCTAAAAGTGTGCCGTTGGTGGTCATTTTATAGTGGAAAGCATGACCTGTTTTTTCTTTTAGCTCCTTTGTATGCGATACGATATCATAGATCAACTCTTTTTCCAGAAGCGGTTCGCCTCCATAGAAAAGCAGGCCGGATGTTTTTTGGTCGCAATTCTCTTTTATTGCAAGTTTTACTGCCGCAAAGGCAACTTCGCGAGATATGCGCGCCGGATTGCGGCTAATGAAGCAATAGTTGCAATTTAAATTACAATTGTCGGTTAGGTGCAGGGTTAGTTGCATTATAAAATACCCTCGGATTCTAATAGCCTAATGAATGCTTGTACTTGGTCGTTTAGCTGTGCTATAAGCGTGGCTTTTACTTCTTCTTGGGTTTGTGCTATTTCCTCTTCGGTTGGGGGTTCGAATTCTTCTCCTCGCCTTGCTTCCCAGTCCCACCAGCGTTGGCCTGCACTGACATTTGTACTCGGATTGAAGAAAACGCCCACAGAAAAATCGTTATCTTGTTGGGCAAACGCTTCCGTAACAGAGTTTGCAAGGCGGTTTCCACCATGTGAGAAGAAAGGTTGGTTGTTCATTTCCCAACTAATATGAGAAATTCCAACTCCCTTTGCTTCGTCAAATAAGTCAATACCAAAATCGGTTTGCCAGTGCATTTCAACAGTGGAATCTGGTGGGATATAATTAAATTGAAACCCAACCATTTCCAGATTTGCGCGTATAATGCCCAGTGCTTCTTGCTCTGTTATATGCACCACATAAAATGGGCCCGAACCGCCGCCGCCAAAATGTGTACGGTAGTTTAGTTCTGCGGCATTTATTGCAGTATCCAGTTGCGCTTGAAGGACATCCGGCGGTATTGGGTCGCGCATTGGAATACGCCCTATTATCTCTTGTTCTGTCCTGTGCTGGACATAGTGCGGCACCATTCCTGCACCACCATGATGGATTGAGGGGAGGAAATCGCAGCCGGAAAGCGTAATTGTCCCCACAAACGCCATGGTTGCGACCACCGCCGCTTTTTTAGACCACCGGGATGGCAATTTTTTTAACAATGACGGGTCAAGCTTGGATTCTTCCATGGTTGGCAAATTGGGAGAATGGTAGCTTTTGACAGGGGTTATACTGAATTGGTCTTGGTTTGTGTTTTTCATAAAAGTACCTCCGTATGATATTTACATATACATATAAACCGCCGAAAAAAAGAAAACATTACAGTTGCATTTTTTCGTCATTATACTATAATAAACGCACCAAAAAAAGAAGGGGAATGTTATGCGCATAAAAAATAAACCGCCAAGAACGGGAGCTTTGATATTTATAGTGTTTGGCCTTATTTTCATGACTGTTTGGGTCACAGTGTATATAGGCAATCTAAATTTTATAAGAACTGCAGTGCCAACCACAGCGCTTATCACAGATGTACAGAATGTGGCTGGTAACTTAAATGTTTATGTAAGATTTTCTGTTGATGGTATAGAATACGAGGGGAGATTACCAGGGTCTGGGCGTATAGGTATGAGGGTTAATCAACACATTACCATTTACCATAACCCTGATAATCCACAAGATTTTCGTATCGATGAAGAGAATGCGTTTGCTACATTAATGTTACCAATAGGCATGAGCGCGGTTTTTGTTTATATAGGTTACAGGATACTGTTCGGACGGCGTAAGCAACGTGCCAAAAAAGCGCATTTGACTACTTACGGCAAAAAAGTTATGGCAACATTTGAAAGGGTAGAGCGTGGAAATATTACCGTAAACGGGCGTAATTGCCGGAATATAATATGCAGGTATATAGATGAAACAACGGGAACAGCGTATTTATTCGAAAGCGATAACATTTGGGTAGACCCTCCGGAACTAGGCGGCCGAGAAATCCCGCCTGTACCTGTTTATTTGGACGTTAACGACTATTCTAAACATTATGTTGCTGTGGATGAGTTTTTTGCGGCTATTGCTGCAGGGAATAATAGAGTGGATTGGAACTGATTATTTTATTGTGCCCGAAGTCTAATAACGTGTTAAGTTATCTCAACTTGCGCGACAAGTGCATAAAACAAATATTTTCCCACTCTCAAGGCATATAATAGAAAAAAGCCTTGTGAGGGATACATAATGCGCGAATTTATGATACTACTTACCGAGCTATTATTCATAGCCGTATTACAAACCATTGTAGAGTCTATCTTAGATGCAGAAGAACGCAAGAAGCAACTTAAAGTGGTTAATATTGCATGTATTGCGGTTAGCTATGTTTTGCTGTTTAGATACGTGTATAATCATTTATGGGGCGAGCTTATGTCGTTTGTAAATTTCACGTTTTGAGATTTGCACTCCCAAAGCATGTGGGATTAGAACGTAATTATTTGCATTATCCCGCACATTTGTTATAATATACTGGATTAATATTGTAGCAAGAGTCTATCCAATAAAAGGAGGTGTAGCCTGGGCGCACATTGTCCGGGCGGGGAGCTATGGCGTATTTGTATTATCCCGGCTGCACACTTAAAACAAAGGCAAAAAAGCTTGACGAATATGCAAAAAAATCGATGGAAGTACTTGGTGTTGATGTAAAGGAAATGGATGAATGGCAGTGCTGCGGTGCTGTTTACCCGCAAGCGAAAGACGAGATTGCATCAAAGCTTTCAGCCGTTCGCACGTTAGAGGAAGCCGGGCGGGAGCAGAGAGATTTGCTCACACTTTGTTCCGCATGCCATCACGTAATTAAACGCGTTAACAACGATATGGGCAACGATATAGATATTAGAACGAGGGCAAACAATTATTCGCAATTTGAAACGCCGTATACCGGTAATACTAAAGTTGTGCACTATTTAGAAATGCTGCGCGATGATATCGGGTTTGATGAACTTAGCAAGCGCGTTGTTAATCCGCTTACCGGGAAAAAGATAGGAGCCTATTATGGCTGCTTGCTGCTTCGTCCCGGTGGTGTGATGCAATTTGACGACCCAGAGAATCCTTCTATCATGGAGGACTTTATCCGGGCTATTGGCGCGGAGCCGGTAATTTATTCATACCGCAACGAATGCTGCGGCTCCCATGTTGCGCTTGATAACAAGGAACTGGTGCAGGGACGTTGCAAAAAAATATTAGATTCATGCGCCGCGAAAAATGTTGATTCACTCATTACGGCATGTCCGTTATGTCTGTATAACCTGAATGGCTCAGACGGTAATCTGCCCGTGTATTATTTTACGGAGTTGTTGGCCGAAGCGTTGGGGGTAAAGTAAAATGTTAATTCCTGAGCAATTTACCGCCAAGGGTCAGGTTAAAACCCGTCCGCCTATAATAGATATTTGCGACTTTCTGTTAACAGATTCAGCACTTAATGCTGCAATGGTCAACTTGCTTGCATTTTTGAATGACCGGGGTGCTACGGTATCGTGGTATGTAACCAGCTCATACAAAGTAAAGTATCATGGCGAAGACTTAGTTGGTATTAAGCTAGGTAATGGCTTTAAAAATACACTCAATACCATGCATTTCTGTGATGGCCACCGCTGTTGTGATTATGATATGACAGTTACCAGCCCTGTGCAGTTGGAAAACGCCCGCATGTATTTGCAAGACAAAATTACACGTATAGATGATAGGAATCGTGCGATTGCTTCTACATCCGGCAAAAGCGTTACGGCAGGTAACCCGGTCAAATTATCCAAGCTGGATATATATATCGCTGATTTCCCTGCTAGTGAAACGAAGGACAACATCGTAAGATTTGTAACATGGTTACGGGAGCAAAAAATGGCACCGCAGCTGTTTAGCCCCAACTCGTATAAGGTGAGTTACAAGGGTACACGGCTGTGCTATATCCGCCTTCCCCGTCCTAGTACATGGCAAGCCCCGGGTGCGGCCACCGGCACACTTAGCTGGGCGGTGGAGTTCGTACGCGACGGCTACGGCCATGGTGATGCTCCCAAAGACCCCAAAAAGAACAAGATGCCACAAGTAGAGTACACTGCACCAATGGATTACGATGGTTTCATTGATGAAGATTTGCTGAAAAATTTTTTACTATCCGGGCTAAAGCAATGTAGAGAGTGCTATGCTTGTAAGCCGGGTATGCCCATTGTTATAAACGGCAAACCGTATAATATGTGCAAAATCGTGTTCAAAGACCCGAATGAAGCGGCGGTTACTAACCTCTGCGATATTCTTCACCACCGTAAGGCAAATATTGATACAAGGAAATCTGTCTAAGGAGGATTTTATGCAAAGCAGTAATATCAATTTAGCCGAAGAAATCATTCAAATAAGTGGGACAAACCCTAAAAAATGCATGCGTTGCGGCAAATGTCTGGCCACATGCCCATCAGCAAACGCCAAGGAAATGGATTTGTCACCGCATAAATTTGTCAAATATTTGGCAGAAAAAAACATAAACGCGCTTTTGGAATCAAAGTCGTTATGGACATGCCTTTCATGCCTTGCATGTGCCGAACGCTGCCCCCGCGGTGTAGAACCCGCTAGCTTGGTAGAGGCTGTGCGGCTTACGATTATTAGAGCGCAAGGCAAAAATTACTTAAAGCCAGACGATATTCCAGAGCTAATTGAACTAGACCCGGAAATACCGCAGCAACTGATTGTAAGTGCGTTTAGGAAATACAGTAAATAATTCAAACGAGTCCAGATGAGGTGAACATATTGCAAAAAATAGGCGTGTTTGTCTGTTGGTGTGGCAGCAATATTGCCGGTACTGTTGATGTTGCCGCTGTTGTAGAGGCCGCAACCCACGAGCCGGGTGTTGTTTATTCTACCGACTATCAATATATGTGTTCCGAGGGTGGGCAATCTGCCATCCGAAAAGCCGTTGCAGAACATGGGTTAACCGGGATGGTTATTTGTGCCTGTTCTCCTAGGATGCACGAAACGACTTTCCGCAAGACAGCCGCGGCAGCAGGATTAAACCCGTATATGGTTCAAATGGCTAATATCCGCGAGCATTGTTCTTGGGTACACAAAGACAAAAATGCGGCCACAGATAAGGCTATTGTGCTTATGCGTGCGGCAATTGCAAAGCTTAGTTTAAGCAAACCCCTGTTTCCGGGGGAAAGCGGCGTTATTAAACGCGCGCTTGTCATCGGCGGCGGCATTGCCGGTATCCAAACCGCACTTGATATTGCCGATGCGGGGTATGAAGTGGATATTGTCGAAAAGTCGCCTACTATTGGCGGCAGAATGGCTCAGCTTGACAAAACATTCCCAACACTCGACTGCGCAGCTTGCATACTTACCCCCAAAATGGTTGATGCCGCCCAACACGACAATATCGATTTATACGCATATAGCGAGATAGAAGAAGTTTCTGGATATGTCGGAAATTTTACAGTAAAAATCAGACAAAAAGCAGGTTATGTAAACCGCGAACTTTGCAATGGCTGCGGCGACTGTGCTGCTAAATGTCCCGCAAAAAAAGCAAAAAGCGAATTTGACGAAGGGCTTTGCAATAGAAGCGCAGTATATATACCGTTTGCACAGGCAGTGCCCAATATCCCGGTTATAGATAAAGAACAATGTATATTTTTCAAAACCGGCAAATGCGGGCTTTGCAAAAGAATTTGCGGCGCAAATGCCATTGATTTTGAGCAGCAAGACGACGTTATCACAAAAGAATATGGCGTGATTATTGTTGCTACCGGCTTCAAGCCGCTTTCGCCCAACCGGTACGGGGAGTTTTTGTACGGGGTATCACCCGATGTACTCACCTCGCTTGAATTTGAGCGGATGATGAACGCCGCCGGGCCCACAAACGGTAAAATCATACGGTTTTCTAACCGTGAGCAGCCCAAATCTGTAGTATTTATACAGTGCGTTGGTTCGCGGGAAGATGGAGGACGGGGCAAGTCGTACTGCTCTAAAATTTGCTGCATGTATACCGCTAAACATGCCATGCTTTTGAAGGAAAAATATCCGGATATAGATGTGTATGTGTTTTATATCGACGTACGTACCCCGGGCAAAAATTTTGACGAATTTTATCGCCGTGCTGTCGAGCAGTACGATGTGAAATATATAAAAGGCATGGTAGGCAAAGTGGCCGATGAAAATGGCCGCCTGCGTGTAATGGCTTCCGACCTGCTGGATGATAAGCAAATGGTGGTTGAAGCAGACTTAATTGTGCTTGCCACTGCTGTAGAAGCGTCCCCCGATGTCCGTGCGCTTAGTACAATGCTAACGGCAAGCATGGACCAGAATAATTTCTTTACCGAGGCGCACCCCAAGCTGCGGCCGGTAGAAAGCCCTACCGCCGGTATTTTCCTTTCCGGCGCATGCCAGGGGCCAAAAGATATCCCGGAAACAGTTGCGCAAGCAGGTGCCGCCGCTGTTAAAGCACTTGGAATACTCTCAAAAAATAAACTAATCGGTAATCCCTGTATAGCCAGCCCGGACGAGCTTTTGTGCAACGGCTGTTCGTCTTGCGGTAAAGTTTGCCCTTACGGGGCTATTGATTACGCCCCAAAAGAAATTAACGACCACGGCAAGCGAGAACAGCGCAGAATCGCACAAGTGAACGAAGCAATTTGCCAAGGCTGCGGTGCCTGCACAGTTGCTTGCACTTCCGGGGCAATGGATTTAAAAGGCTTCACACGCAAACAGATTATGGCGGAGGTAGATGCGATATGCAGATAAATGATGCAACATTTAAGCCGCTGGTGGTTTCGTTCTGCTGTAACTGGTGCAGCTATGCCGGGGCAGATTTAGCGGGTTCAAGCCGTTTAGAGTATCCTGCGGAAGTCAAAATCATCAGAATCCCGTGTTCATGCCGTGTAGACCCGCTTTTTGTGCTGCGTGCTTTTCAAAAAGGCGCAGACGGAGTCATAATCAATGGCTGTCACCCCGGCGACTGTCACTATTCTATCGGTAACTACTACACCCGCAGAAGAATGCTGCTACTGTTTAGTATGCTTGATTACCTGGGCATCGAAAGAGAGCGCACACGCCTGGAATGGGTTTCTGCCGCAGAAGGCGCAAGATTTGCCGCTGTGATGAATGAATTTGTGGGTAAGCTGCATGAATTGGGCAAAAATAAACGTCTGGGGGATATCCGATGCAAAGAATAACGGAAATAGCGCGTGAATTATTGGAGAGCGGCACAGTTAATGCTGTTTTAGGGTGGCAAAAGGGCGATTTACCATATGATACTGCTCCCATGATATTTAAAGCCGCCGCCGCACTTGAAGTTTTGGTTCACAACGGGTTTTGCGGCAGCAATTTAAGCAAATATCTTGTTGAGCAGAACAAAGCGGCTCCGCCGCTTCCCGAAGGAAGCGGAAGCGGGATTCATTCCCGCTGTAGCGGCGGGGTTTGGGGCGGCGCCCCATTCAGCAACGGGAAAACACTCGTATTCTTAAAACCTTGTGACACATATAGCCTAAACCAGCTCCTTAGCGAACATCGCGTGGACAGGGAGAAGCTTTACATTGTTGGCATAGGCTGCAGCGGCATGATTGATGTGGAAAAGCTTAGAGCCAAAGGCTTTAAGGGAATATTGGAAGTGAACGAAGATGGGGATAACCTTACAGTGCAAACGATGTACGGCTCTGAAACCTGTTTACGTGCAGATGTATTGCTTGAAAAATGCCTGGGCTGCAAAGGCAAGGAGCATATGGTTTACGACGAGATTATTAATAGGGAATTGTCGAAGGATACTACGGCCGGTGATAAATTCGCCAAAATTACAGAACTTGAAGAAATGAACAGCATCGAACGCTTTGCTTTTTGGCGGGGAGAGCTTTCCAAATGTATCAGATGCAACGCCTGCCGAAATACCTGCCCCGCCTGCACCTGCCTTAAATGTGTATTCGACAACCCTCAGTCGGGTGTTAATGCTAAAGTAAATGCCACAGAATTTGAAGAGAACATGTTTCACATTATCCGTGCATTCCATGTCGCTGGACGCTGTTCTGACTGTGGCGAGTGCACAAGGGTTTGCCCGCAGGGTATCCCGCTGCATTTGCTAAACCGCAAGTTCATCAAAGATATCAATTCATTTTATGGCGAATTTCAGGCTGGTGAAACGACAGAACTTTGTTCCCCACTTTTGCGTTTCGACTATGACGACACAGAGCCCAACACAGTTTCAAAAAGAGAGGCAGAAGTATGAAAGAAGCGAACTTCAGCTTCTTTCATCAGAATATTTGTGCCTTCCGCAAGGAGGGCTTTGCCCGACTGAAGTGAACCCGAAAGAAGTCGGGCGGCGTTAGCCGCTTTCGCGAAGCGAAAGTTCTGAAAGGAATGGAATGAACAATGTTAAAAATATCCGCTTCTCGCATGAATGATTTCTTTGCTGCTATTAACAGCGAAATGGCACTGTATTTGCCGATAGAAGTAAATGGGCTTGTGCAGTTTGGGCAGTGGGCACCGGATGCCGTTGTGCGGCTCGATAAGCTCAATACGGTTAAATCTCCAAAGGATTTTTTCTTTCCTCATATCGAGGACATTGCCGCATTTAAAGTGCAAAAAAAAGAAATCACGATAGAAAATGTACATGAACCCGTCGAGCCATTTGCTATATTCGGCGTCAGGGCTTGTGATGCTGAGAGTATTAACCTTCTGGACAGGGTGTTCTTAAGCGAACCGGTTGATACTTTTTATGCGGCGAGACGTCAAAACGGCATCGTTATTACAGCCGCTTGTTTCGAACCGGAAGAAAGCTGTTTTTGCGGTGTTTTTGGTATTAATGCTACAAACCCAGCCGGTGACGTTACCACATGGCTTGTAGGTGATACGCTTTACTGGAAAAGCCTAACGGAGCGTGGAAATGAGCTGACAAACAAAATTAAAGTGCTGCTTATTCCGGCAGATAGTAAAGACGAAGTTGTAATAACAGAACATAAGGCCAAAACGAAAGAAATATTTGCAAAACTTCCGTTTTCGGGTTTAGACCTTAAAGGGTTTACACCGGAGGCGTTAATGGAGAAGTTTAATTCTGCCAAGTGGGAAACGCTATATTCCGGGTGTTTGGGCTGCGGAACTTGTACGTTTATTTGCCCAACTTGCCACTGTTACGACATACAGGATGTTGATACCGGCGGTAAAATTTCACGTTCGCGCTGTTGGGATTCCTGCATGTATTCAGACTTTACACTTATGGCTCATGGCAACTCCCGCACAAGCCAGTTAGAGCGTTTCAGGCAGCGTTTTATGCACAAGCTCATATATTTTCCGGATAATAACGATGGAGCGTACGCCTGCACGGGCTGCGGAAGATGTGTTAAAAAATGCCCGGTTTCGATGAATATCGTGAAGGTGATTAAAGCGTTGGGATAAGTATGAAAGAAGCGAACCTCAGATTCTTTCATCAAATTATTTTGCCTTCCGCAAGGAGGGCTTTGCCCGACTGAAAGGAATGGAATCACTTATGGAAAAGGTACAAGACTATGTCGAAATAGTAAAAGCCCCCTGGGGCAAGATGTTTTACGATTTGCTTTTTATGCAGCTTAACCTTCCGCAAACACCTAAACTCAAAATTCTGGATTTTGGCTCCGGCCTTGGTGTAACAGCAAATCACTATGCTGCATGGCACGATATTACGGCTATAGACCCGAACAAAGAAATGATTGAAAGCAGCTTTACAGAAAATACCTACACACAAATTTGCGGTGGGATAGAGCAAGTAAATAATTTTGCAGATAATACTTTTGACATTATATTTTGCCATAATGTACTCGAATACATTGAAAATAAAGAGCCAATTTTGCAGCCTCTTTTAAGAGTGTTAAAAAAAGGCGGGACACTTTCCGTTGTTAAACATAACCGAGCCGGCAGGATTCTCCACACAGCGGTTTTTAAAAACGCTCCGCAGAAGGCTTTAACATTGCTTGCAGGTTCAAATGATAAAAGCAATTATTTGGGCACGCAATATATCTATACTAATGATGATTTGATTATGTGGGCGGCAAAATATGGCGGCGGGCTAGCAAGGGTCTTGGGAATGAGAACATTTTGGGCACTTGGTCAAGATAATTCGGTTAAATTTACCGATGAATGGTATCGGAATATGCTTGAGTTAGAAAGTAAAGTAGCGGCCATTGATGAATATAGGCAAATGGCTTTTCTTAACCATTTGTTATTTGTGAAAGATTGAACTTCTTCGGAAGAAGTGTATTAAACGAAAGGGTAGTGTCAAATGTGTAATTGCGAAACACTTATTCCCAAGCTGGGCGTAATAACAGCTATACGGCAAGAAACCCCCGACGTTAAAACTTTTAACGTGACCGCACTTGAAGGCGGGGTCATTTTCCCGCATATGCCTGGGCAATGTGCGATGTTGTCAATCCCCGGGGTAGGGGAGGCGATGTTTTCTATATCCTCTTCCCCCACAAATCAAGAATTTATGGAATACAGCATAAAAAAAGCAGGCGTTTTAACGGGCTGGCTTCATGGGGCAGAGGTTGGGCAGCAGATAACTGTCCGCGGGTCTTACGGCAACGCCTTCCCTGTCGAAACGGAGCTTAAAGGAAAAGACCTTTTGTTTATTGCAGGGGGAATTGGGCTTGCGCCGCTTCGTTCGGTCATTAATTATGTACGGGCTAACCGCGAGAACTACGGCACCGTTGACATCGTATACGGTGCGCGCTCTGCCGATGATTTAGTTTTCCGAAACGAAATTGAAACCCAATGGAATGAAAATATAAATGTGCATATGACAATCGACCGCGAGCAGGAAGGCTGGAGCGGCAACGTAGGTTTCGTACCCAATTTTGTACAACAGCTTAACTTTTCCCCCGACAGGACAACCCTTGTTTGCGGGCCGCCAATTATGATTAAATTTATGCTGGAAACTTTGATGAAGATGGGCTTTGATAATACGAAGATATACACGACAATGGAGCTGCGCATGAAATGCGGCATAGGCAAATGCGGCCGGTGTAATATTGGGTCTAAATATGTGTGTAAAGATGGGCCTGTGTTTAGGTGTGACGAGCTGGCAGCATTACCGGATGAGTATTAGCGTGTCGAGGTCGCCACGCCCTACAAGGAAACATCTTCGGTTAAAGGGATATGACTATTCAGCTGACGGCGCATATTTCCTGACAATCTGCGTCAAAGATAGAAACGAAAAATTGGGTTACGTAGGGCGCGACGACCTCGGCGCGCAACATGTCGAGTTATCAGAAGATGGCCTAGTCGCGAAGCGGAATATTGAAATTATCGAATCACATTACGAAGGCATTACCATTGACAATTTTGTAGTGATGCCGAATCATATCCATATATTAATTACAGTTGCCACGAACAGCGATGCGTCAAAACCGTTACGTCCCACAAGTGCTGTTATCCCCAGAATTGTTGGAGCCTTTAAACGCTTTACTAACAAAGAACTTGGTTTCGACATGTGGCAAATATCGTATCACGACCACATCGTACGTAACGAAGTAGATTATTTGCGCATTTGGCAATATATCGATAACAATCCCGTAAAATGGCGCGACGATTGCTACTTTCAAACAATAAATGATTAGGGGTTAATATGCCAATTATTGCGAGAAACGCAAAACAAATTTTCATACAAAATAAACGGCGTGTCGAGGTCGCCACGCCCTACAAATTATGAAATGAGGCAAACGTAAATGAAAGACATGGTCAATATTTTCCTATACGGAAAGAAGTACTCCGTACCCGCCAGTGCCACAATCATGAGCGGTATGGAATACGCCGGTTACAAACTTGTACGCGGTTGTGGCTGCCGTTGCGGTTTTTGCGGTGCCTGCGCCGTCATCTACCGCATTAAAGGCGACAAAGAGTTAAAGGTAGCCCTAGCCTGTCAGACACAAGTGGTAGACAATATGTACATTGCAACGGTACCATTCTTCCCGCTTATCAAGCAACCTTTTGATATCAACGAAGTTAAACCCGACGAGCGCATAATGATGCATCTATACCCGGAAATTTACAGCTGCATAGGCTGTAACGCCTGTACAAAAAGCTGTGCGCAAGGGCTTAAAACCATGCAATATATCGCTTTCGCCCAACGTGCAGAGTACACAAAGTGCGCACATGAATCTTTCGACTGTGTCATGTGTGGGATATGCTCTTCGCGGTGCCCGGCAGGCATATCTCACCCGCAAGTAGGATTGTTGGCCCGCAGGCTTTATGGGAAATATATAGCAAGCCCGTCGGAACATTTGGAAAGTCGTGTGCAGGAAATTGAAAACGGCGATTTTGAAGCCTTGATAGAAGAGCTAATGAACCGCCCGATTGACGAAATAAAAGAACTCTACAATAACAGAGAGATTGAAAAATAAGGAGGCCTTTATGTACACACCAAAAATGCTCGAATCCATTCAAAAAGTCGAGGCTTCCAGAGAATCTCGCATCGGTATGGATCCCCGCCGCATGTCGGCGCAGGAAAAAATTGACTTGCTGAATGCCTACCACCCTGACTATAAGCAGGATAAGTTTACAACTCTTAAAATTGGCCCCAGCAAAGGCGAAAAAGTTCCTCACGAGCTGGCGGCATTGCTTGAAGCGCATAGCCGCATCAAAGACGTAAACATTAACCTTAATAAAATAGATTACGATGTGGATGTTCTGGTCATAGGCGGGGGCGGCTCCGGGTCTTCGGCGGCAATTGAAGCCCACAAGGCCGGTGCAGATGTTATGATTGTTACAAAGCTGCGCATTGGTGATGCTAACACAATGATGGCCGAGGGCGGGATTCAAGCCGCCGACAAAGAGAATGATTCACCCGCGCAGCATTATCTGGATGCTTTTGGCGGCGGGCATTTTGCCGCGCAGCCGGACCTTTTGAAAAAGTTGGTAAACGACGGGCCAGGAGCCATTAAATGGCTTAATGACCTTGGCGTA
>Ga0131853_10005127_pt1 | contig 23595 bp, 20 predicted proteins | sample TergutLab28metaG_FD_92764 | JGI IMG/M metagenome (GOLD analysis project Ga0131853, IMG submission 92764) | Labiotermes labralis P1 segment gut microbial communities from Petit-Saut dam, French Guiana - Lab288 P1 (version 2) (version 2) | ecosystem: Host-associated > Arthropoda: Insects >...
AAATCATTGCAAAGTCAATTACCGTATAAAGTAACGCGCCTGTCTCCAGTATTCTATCAACTAGGAAAAACATGGCTGCAATACCAATCATAATAGCATCTCGAATAATGGCGTCAATAGCAATGCTGCTTTGATAAGTGTTATTTCGTTTAGCAATGCGATAGCCAACAATATAATCAAAAAGCAATACCATAATTAAAACCAACATTAACTCTGCATGAAAAAGGCTAATCCCTTCAATTCCCCTTAATCGAACAATGAAGTTAGTAGTAAAGCTGAATATTGTACCCACCACAAAGCTTTTATTGTCAAACATTTTTATCATCTGTTCCATGACGCCAAATAATGACTTCACCAAATCACCCCCCAATATTAAATTGTTATCACTAACATCCTATGTAGCATCAGTTGGCCATGCTTGTATCTTCGCCGCCATAATAAAAACTACCTCTGAAATATTAGTTTTTTGTCTAATATTTCAGGGGTAGTTAATTCCACGACTTTTGATCACTTTTTAATAAATAATTCAGGGTGATCGACCAGAATAATTTCTTGATTTACTAAGCTCTTTTGTACATCAATGATTCGTTGGTTGGTTGAACCAGCATACTTTAATGCTAGTGAACGATGTTCTGCTTGATACGGCCCATCAATCAAAATATCAATTTCCTCAAGAAAAGGTCGATGAAGTTTGTATTCTCGTTGTAATGCTTCCCAATGATAACCCGTATAAGCTATCACATTTAGTCCTATTTTCTTAATTTCCTTCGCTAATGGTGCCAGCGCAGTACTTTGCAAAAAAGGTTCACCACCTGAAAAGGTAACACCATCAAGCAATGGATTTTTTTTGATCATGGCTAGTATCTCGTTCTGATCAATTAAATAGCCACCATTTGGATCATGCGTTGCGGGATTATGACACCCGAGACAATTCCAAAAGCACCCCTGTGTAAAGATCGTTAACCGAATTCCAGGACCATCAACTACTGAGTCATTCACAATATTAAAAACACGAATCCCCATTTCTTACCTCGAAACGTCCGACTTATCATTTTAATCTTTAGGCAAACCATTAGCAATGCTTAATTCGATCTTGTACTTCTTTCAATTTAGCATTATTAAAACGGTTTAATGTACCTACTAAATACCCTGTAATCCGACGAATTCGATCAAATGGTATTTCCTCTTCATTACTTCGACCGCATTTAGGGCATTTGTCATTAATGATACCACTAAAACCACAAACCGGATCACGATCAACTGGGTGATTAATTGAGCCATAGCCTATTCCGGAAGCATGCATTGTTCTTATGATTTTTTCAAAAGCTTGCGGGTTCTTAGACATATCCCCATCCAGCTCAACATAAGTAATATGCCCGGCATTCGTTAAAGCATGGTAAGGTGCTTCAATTACAATTTTTTCTGCGATCATAATCGGATGATATACAGGCACATGGAAGCTGTTGGTATAATACTCACGATCTGTAATACCTTCTATTTCTCCATATTTTTCTTGATCAATTTTAATAAAGCGTCCAGCTAAACCTTCTGCAGGAGTGGCAATTAATGAGAAATTTAACTTTCTTTTCTGTGCTTCTTCATCTAATCGCTTTCTCATATGCGTGATAATTTCCAGACCCAGTTTCTGAGCAGTTTCACTTTCACCATGATGCTTTCCTGTTAAAGCTACTAAGCACTCAGCTAAACCAATAAAGCCAACTGTTAATGTGCCATGTTTCAGCACTTCGCCAACCGGATCATGCGGACGTAAGTCAGCACTTCCGTGCCAAACGCCTTGCCCCATCAAAAATGGGTATTGCTTGACTTTTCGAGCAGACTGAATTGTCAACCGATCCAAAAGTTGTTCGATTGTTAAATCAATTAAATTATCCAATGACTGATAAAATTTTTCTAACGAACGATTTGCTTCCAACCCTAATCGAGGTAAATTGATTGAGGTAAAGCTTAAATTACCACGACCATAAGTTGTTTCGTTATCGGGATCATGCACATTTCCGATTACCCGTGTACGGCAGCCCATATAAGAAATTTCTGTTTCCGGGCGTCCTTCCTTATAGTATTGCGCATTAAAAGGTGCATCTTGAAACGAAAAATTAGGAAATAAGCGTTTGCCACTGACACGACAAGCAAGCTGAAATAAATCATAATTTGGTGTGTCCGGATCAAGGTTAATCGCTTGCTTCACTTTAAAAATCTGAATTGGGAAAATCGGTGTTTCACCATTTCCTAAACCTTTTTCTAGTGATAACAACAAATTACGGACAACCATCCGTCCTTCAGCGGAAGTATCAGTTCCGTAATTAATGGAAGAAAAAGGCGTTTGCGCTCCTGCTCGTGAATTCATTGTATTCAAATTGTGAATCAAGGCTTCCATTGCTTGGTATGTAGCGCGATCTGTTTCATGCCACGCTTCTTTAATAGCAAATTGTTGTATCGATTCAATATCTTCTATTTGATAGCCTTTTGCTGTAAAGATCTGTTGCTCATGCACTAAGTAGCTTTGATAATTCTCCATTTGCAATTGATAGCCTTCGGCTGCCATTTGTTGCTGAATACTCTTTGCTGTTTCTTCCGCTGCACTTGAAGCAAATTTCATTGTAATTGCTTTTCGCAGATTTTTATAATAATTTTTGACATAAGATTTTCTTACCCCTAAGCCAAGTGCATAATCAAAATTCGGAATACTTTGCCCACCGTGCTGATCATTCTGATTAGATTGAATTGCAATACAGGCAAGTGCAGAATAACTCATAATATCATTAGGCTCTCTTAAATAGCCATGACCGGTACTAAAGCCATTCTCAAACAATCGAATCAAGTCGATTTGGCAACAAGTTGTTGTTAAAGTCAAAAAATCTAAATCATGAATATGAATATCACCATTGCGATGCGCTTTTGCATGTTCATTTTTTAATAAAAATATTTCTGAAAAATACTTGGCACCTTCTGATCCATATTTTAGCATTGAACCCATAGCAGTATCACTGTCAACATTTGCATTCTCTCGCTTTAAGTCACTATCTTCTGCCGAAGAAAAAGTAATATCTTCATACGTTTTCATTAAGCGAGAATTCATATCACGCACTCTACTACGCTCAGCCCGATAAAGAATATAAGCTTTTGCTACCTGAACGTGTTCTTTTGTAATCAATATTGTTTCCACGGCATCTTGAATTTCTTCAACAGATGGTAGGCTGTTAGAATCAGCAAATTGTGTAGAAACCGCCTCCGCTAATTGTAAGCAATAGCTGAGGCTGATAGGCTCGTTTACTGCAATAAATGCTTTTTCTATTGCATTTGCAATCTTCATAATTTGAAAGGTGACGATCTGACCATCCCTTTTCTTAACTTTTACCTCAGTTGCTTGCTCTGTTACTAAATAAGCCATTATTTTTCTACTCCAATCTAATAAAAAATCCTTCTATATCAACATAATAGAAGGGTATCTTGGCAAAATAAAACAAATCATAATTTGTTCATCACCACCCTATAATCCGTAGAGCACTAGGTGAGAAATATAGTTGGTAATCTGACTGAAGTATTGATTTTATCATTACTATTACAGTGGCGGCACCGCACAGGAATCACACCTGTTTCCCCAAACGCTATACTTCCTTATTCAATTATCGAACACTATATTTAGTGATCTCGATTTAATATTATACTATATATAGCAATATATTCAAGAAAAAGTTGTCTAAAATATTGGCAATCTAAAGCCGCTACTTTACACAGAAGTAGCTCTAAACTCCTTTTTAGCATGTTATTTTAAGCAACTATGGTCACAAGTTCCCTATCAGCAATTACTAAATCCTCTGGAAACTTTAAATTAGCTAGACTGATCTGCCTCATTCCACTAATCGGTAAATCTTCTTCTGAATTCCAAGAAGTGTAATACTCAATCACACCGCTATCGTTTACAGCATCTACAATATACTTGTATAGGATATCCAAATACTTTTTCACTCTGGGGCTATTAAGCTTGCCCCCTCTACCTTTGATAGGTATTTGCCCAGATATAAAACCTACTTGATATTTATATTTAAAATGCTCAGAATAACTGGCAATTACCTTTCTTTCTTTATCCCAATTACCTTTTATAAATAAATGATCAAAATCTAAATTTGTAGCATAAACATTGGGCTTTTCAGGACTTACAGGATTATCTCCAAAAGTTCCTTCCTTTAATAGTTTTGGGGAAGATATAAAATGATACTGTGTCATAAAAAAACTCCCTTTTTGTGATTATACTGGACCACCGTAAAAAGCATGTCCTCCTTTTCTACTATGAGCGTGATAAATGAATAATGCCATGAAAAACATATTAATTTTTAATTACCATAGCTGTTTTTTCTTTGCGTATATTGGATCAATGTCGCCATCAACAGTGTGCTTTTGAATTTCCTGACTGATCGTGATAATCTTTTTCTGGTGTTCATAGTCTGTTAATTTCTTCCCATTATAGCCCCATACCCCTTTTTTATGGAGTTTGATAATTCTCTCCATATTTTTAATATAAGACTCCAATGGCTTATTATCTGTAATTTCCATAAGCTTTTTAGCTGTATCTATAGAAGTTTCACATCCTCTTATGCTTCTGGATCGGCTATAGTATATAGCTTCCAGTACATAACACTTATCCAACAACCAAAGACTTTTTGATTTCACGCACATTTGCATTACGTTATGAAAATGGTCTCTAGCATATCTAGCATGACCTAGTGGTAAATATATGTATGCTAGGCTGTATTCAATGACTCTCTGCAATTCTGTCATGTATTGCTTGATAAAATATTCATTACTTACTTTTGTTTTTATTTGTTCTAGCATTTGATTAGCTTGTTTACATAATTTTAGTGCATCTTCTAGTTGATCTAAATCTTCATAATAAACAGCTAATTCAAAATAAATATGCGCATTCAGAAGATTTGTTTCTATTTCTGAATCAACTTTTAGTTGCAATGCTCGTTCAAAGCCCTTTAGTGCTTGTTCATAATCTTTCTCTAGACGAAAACAGCAAATGGCATCCATTATTTTTAAAAATTTATGGTTGTTGCACAAAAGATTTTTCAGACTTCTATTTTCTTCCAGCTTTTTTGAGATGCCTTCATAATCATTATTCCAACGTAAATCTTTTATTTCAAAAAAGAATGGATTTGCAAACAAACTTAGCATTTGCATACACCTCGTATTTGAATATTTTTTGTCCTCATGCTATTATTTAATTGGATAAAATGAAGAGGGGGATGCTTGTAATGGAAATATTGATGATAGCATTGATTCAAATTTTCTCAAGTGCTGGACCACCACCTTGATCACTTTGCTTACTTTAAACTACAAGTGGTAAAGGAAAAATCAACCTCTTAGTAAGTCAACTCCATCAAGTTAGTCTATCTAATTAACGTTGACTATTATATAACAATTTTGTATTTATGTGAAATATTATGCCTAAATATGACTTTTATATAGTTTTTCATTATTTTTTGCTATAAAAATGGTTAAATGAATGTAGATTTCTAGAAGTTTTAAGCGATTTTTCGCTGAAATCCTCATTTCTTTTGAGAAACTACCACTTTTACTAATAAAGCATCACCCTTTGTGGTGGTGCTTTTTTAATTAACCTTTTGTAGTATATTGACAAAGCATAGGAGGTTTTGCTCAGTGTCTATAGAAGAATTGAAGCAGGAAATCGATTCGAAAAGAAAGCTGATGATTGAAGCGGGGGCTATTCACGGATTTACCGCAGAACAAACAGTCAAAATCAGTCAAGAATTAGATGAACTACTTATTTGTTATCAAAAGTTGGACATGGAATAATACATCGACTTGAAGCGGTTTTATACAGAAAAATATTAAAATAGAAGCGATGAACGTATATCGCTTCTTATTTGTTTTAAGTTAATTTAGCAAATCGATTCAAGATTTATTAACCTCTGTTCTCTTACCAAAATCAAGAATCATAAAAATTAAACTAATTAAAAAGGCAATTCCCCCCAACGTGATTCCTGCTGATAAAATCGTATTATCCAATATATACCCAACAATGCCAATAATACACAATACACCATTGATCAAAAGTAAAAAACCCGATCTCTTTTTTAAGTTTTTAATTAGCATGTATCCGTAAATAATTGACGGAATACCTAGAATAGAATATGCCAGTCCATTAATGAAGCCAATAAGCGTTTGGCTGTTTGACTGTATTAATTGAAAAGCAAACAAGAAGTCACCTGACGTACTTAATGCGTTGGTTGCTATTGAGGGAACAACAGAAATTTGTATTGAATAACAAATAAGTTGCATAACTCCATAGATTGGAATAAAAGAAATCCCTAAAAGCGCTGGTATTCTGTTTTTCTCAGATAAATAACTAAATAATACTGTAAATAATGCAATAACCATAACGGTCAATATTGTGGCATTGATATAATTGACTATATAAAAGATATCCGGCTGCGACACCCATTTTAAATAATCAATAGCCGTCCATGACGACTGCACCTGTGACATTGAGATTCCTGTAATAATTACCCATATTATAGTTAAAAGCAATACCACAAATGCGATCTGTCGTATGTTCTTTTCAATTTGCTTCATCAATTTCCTCCTATGGATTACTTATTTTGTCAGTTGGAACCATCCTCTTGCTCTCTCCACGCTTTCGCCACTGCAATTTCCAAAAGCGTGATGACTTCTCTTGTCTGCGGTTCGCTATGACTTGGTATACAAATATCAAAATCGTATTGCTTATAAGTCTCTATCAAGCATTGGGAGGCATGGAGGCCTTTCGCCCATAAGTGAGCCACTCCGTCGCTAACACCAAAGTTATCTCCGATATACAGGACTTTATCCACAGCATCATATACGCTTATACAGTCCTCTGTGTGACCCGGTGTGTGGAAAATACTAATGCCGTCTTCCGGAAATTGCAAACTACCCTCAAATACCAGATTGGGTAAGCATTTGTGAATTTCGTCATCATAGTATTCGCGATTCTTATGTATGATTTCTTTAATATCCCTGTCCCATTGCTTATCCATTATGTCACGGCATAATGTGTGGGAGACTATAAGACTATCTTCTAAAACCCAGTTGCCCATAATATGGTCCGCATGGGCGTGGGTGTTAACAACGACTATTGGCTTAGGGTCACCAGCGAGATATTCCAGTATGGCATTAACATTACTAGCACCCATCCCGGTATCAATGATGAAATTGTGTTTTTTGCCCAATATAAGACCTAAATTCATATTATAGTCTGCGTTTTCTGGAACGGTGAACATAATATGACGGTCAGTGATCTTAGTAACTTTCATGTTGTTTCTCCTCATACTACGTGGTAACCAAAAATAAATTTAAATAAATAGAAAGTATCGATAAAATATCAATACTTTCTATCATTAATAGGGATTGATGCTACATCATACCGCCCATACCCATTCCACCCATGTCAGGCATTCCGCCACCCATTGGTGGTGCTGGAGGAGCTGGCTTATCTGCTACTACTACTTCAGTTGTTAAGAATAGTGCTGCAACACTTGCTGCGTGTTGTAGTGCCGATCTCGTTACTTTTGTCGGATCTACAATTCCTGCTTCAATCATATTCACCCAAGCTTCCGTTGCTGCATTGAAGCCAATACCAATCGGCTCTTGCTTCATACGATTTACAATCACTGATCCTTCTAAACCGGCATTCTCAGCAATGATGCGGATTGGCTCTTCTAAAGCACGCAACACAATCGATATACCAGTTGCAACATCGCCTGTTTCTTTAATTTCTGCCACTTTATTAATGACATTCACAAGTGCTGTACCACCACCAGATACAATACCTTCTGCTACAGCAGCACGAGTGGCATTTAACGCATCTTCAATGCGAAGCTTACGCTCTTTTAACTCAGTTTCTGTTGCTGCACCAACTTTAACTACAGCAACACCACCAGCTAACTTTGCCAAACGCTCTTGTAATTTTTCTTTATCAAACTCAGAAGATGTTGTTTCTAAAGTGGCACGAATTTGGTTAATACGGTTGTTGATCACATCTTGGGCACCGCTTCCTTCAACAATTGTTGTTGTATCCTTTGTCACAACAACTTTCGCTGCACTACCACAGTGGTTAACAGTTGCCGATTTCAATTCCATACCCAAATCGCTTGAAATCAACTCTGCACCCGTTAAAATCGCAATATCTTCCAACATTGCTTTACGACGATCACCGAAACCAGGTGCTTTCACCGCAACAACATTGAATGCACCACGCAATTTGTTCATAATTAACGCAGTCATTGCATCGCCTTCAATATCATCCGCAATAATTAACATCGGACGACTTTGTTGCACAACTTGCTCCAACATTGGTAAAATTTCTTGAATGTTTGTTACTTTCTTATCTGTAACAAAAATAAATGGATTTTCTAATACTGCTTCCATCTTCTCAGCATTTGACACCATGTAAGGTGATGCATAACCACGGTCAAAAGCCATTCCTTCGACAACAGATAACTCAGTTGTCAAACCTTTTGATTCCTCAATTGTAATGACACCATCATTGCCAACACGCTCCATTGCCTCAGCAATGTAACGTCCAATTTCTTCATCACCAGAAGAAATCGCAGCAACTTGGGCAATACCTTCCTTACCTTCAACTGGCTTAGAAATTTCATGCAATTCCTTAACTGCTGCCTCAACTGCCTTTTCAATACCTTTGCGGATACCAATCGGGTTAGCACCTGCTGTCACATTCTTTAATCCTTCACGAATCATTGATTGTGCCAACACAGTTGCTGTAGTTGTCCCGTCTCCGGCAACATCATTTGTCTTACTTGCTACTTCTGCAACAAGCTTAGCACCCATATTTTCAAATGCATCTTCCAGTTCAATTTCTTTTGCAATTGTCACACCATCATTAGTAATTAACGGTGAGCCAAACTTCTTTTCCAAAACAACATTACGACCTTTTGGCCCAAGTGTCACTTTTACTGCATTTGCTAATGCATCAACACCATCTAACATCGCACGACGTGCGTCTTCACTAAATTTAATATCCTTTGCCATATGTATACCTCCATTATTTTTGTTTCAAAAAATTTTACTCAACTACAGCTAGAATATCACTTTCACGTAAAATCAAATATTCTACACCATTATATTTCACTTCACTACCACCATATTGAGAGAAAATTACCAAATCTCCAACTGCTAGTTCCATCGGTGAGCGTTCACCACTTTCCAATACTGACCCATTCCCTACAGCCACAACACGACCTTGAGATGGTTTTTCTTTTGCCGAATCAGGCAGGACAATACCAAACGCTGATTTCTCTTCTTGTTTCTCTAATTCCACGACCACGCGATCTCCTAATGGCTTAATCAATGAAATTACCTCCTGTGCTATCTTAATGAGTTTATTAGCACTCGACACTCGCGAGTGCTAATCACTTTATCTATCATAAAGAAAATAAATCATTTTTGCAAGTATTCTGCCGGATTTTTTTCAACACTTTGTTAGCTTAGTCAAAAAATGTTATACTAGCTATTATGAAAAAGACTTATTTTTGGACTTATTTTTGGGTTATTGCAGTTTTTATTCTCATTGCGCAAGTTATTCCCGGTATCCTAGCTGGGCTTTATGTACAGTTCCAACAAATACCTTTTAACTTAGCGATTGCTTATGCTGCTCTGACAGGTAGTGTGCTTGCACTCATTATTATTTGCTATTTATTACGCAATGAAATTAAAGCAACCAAACCTTTTTTACGCGGAAAGGACTTGCTGTGGGGAATCACTAGCCTCTTCGGACTACTTGTATTTCAAATGACCGCTGCACTCATCATCCAAGCGGTGATTAACAGTGAACTTAAATCTGAAAACACAGAATTTATAGTATCATTAGTGAAGTCTGCTCCTTTACTCATGTTATCTGTCGCACTAATCGGTCCAATTCTAGAAGAAATTGTTTTCCGTAAAGTGATTTTCGGCTCTTTGCGCAAATTTCTTGGCGTTCCTTTTGCGGCAGTCATTAGTTCATTGCTATTTGCTGTAGCACACGGCGAACTTTCATTTCTTCCAGTTTACTTTGGCATGGGGTTGATCTTAGCGCTTATTTACCAAAAATCAGGACGTATTGCTGTTCCAATTATTGCTCACTGCTCAATGAATTTACTAGTGATGATCGCGCAAATCTACGCGCCAAATCCACTTTAAACCGGAGGCTTATTATGTTTAAAATTTCTCCCTTAACAGCGGGAATACTCTATTCACTTATTGGTTGCCTTTTCATTTTTTTAGCAATCAATAGCGTTTCAAAAGAAGGTTGGACTTTCTTTACAGGATTAATTGTTGCCTTTGCCACAATGAACATTGGCTCTGGCATTCGCTTTATCGCATTTCACTTTAAATGGAAAAAGAACATGAAAAAATAATGTTGGAGAACTGCATGGATTTCACGGTAATTATTTTAGCAGGTGGAAAATCAACAAGAATGGGGCAAAACAAAGCACTTTTACCTATTGGAAATGATACTGAAATTGCCCATCTTGTTAAATTAGCAAAAAAGATAACGAAGCACATCATAGTCGTTACGAATGAGTTTCAATCATTTACAACATTAAATGTGAAACTAGTAGCAGATTTACGAAAAAATATGGGCCCCCTAGCAGGGATTGAAGCCGGTTTAACTGCCACTACCACTGATCTTAACCTAATTTTAGCTTGTGATATGCCTTTTATTAATGTAGAAATAGCTTTAGAAATTATGAAATATGCAGAATCTTATGATGCCGTTATCCCTATGATCAATGGACAAAGGCATCCACTATTTGCAGCTTATCATAAAAATTGCTTACCTCACGTGATAAAAACACTTGATGAGCAAGACCGAAAGATTGTTTTTCTTTTAGACAAATTAAATACAAAGTGGCTAACAGAACATGAATTGCATCATGCTGATAGCAATATATTCTTTAATATGAATACAGTTGAAGAGTATCAATGGGCTAAAAAACAATTTACAGAAACGGAATAATACCGTTTCTTTTTTAATTAATAACTAACGCCACCATTGATATGTAGCACCTGCCCGGTCATATAACTGGAATCCTCACTTGCCAAAAAGACATAAGCCGGTGCTAGTTCACAAGGCTGCCCTGCTCTTCCCATCGGCGTTGTGGAACCAAATGTTTTCACATCTTCCGCTGAAAAACTCGAAACAATTAATGGTGTCCAAATCGGACCCGGTGCAACCGCATTCACACGTATCTCCTGCTTCACTAATGAATGTGCCATTGACCGCGTAAAGCTTACGATAGCACCTTTTGTAGAAGAATAATCAATTAACAGTGGATGTCCTTCAAATGCTGTAATGGAAGCAGTATTGACAATTGTTCCTCCTTTTGGAAGATGAGGAATGATCGCTTTTGTCATATTAAAATAAGAAAAGAAATTGCTTTGAAAGGTAGAGCATAGCTGTTCTTTTGTTATATCTAAAATACTATTTTGCACAATTTGTATTGCTGCATTATTCACTAATATATCGATCTTTTGGAATGTATTCTTCACTTGTGTAACAATTTGTTCAGCGATTCCTTCCATTTTTAAATCTGCCGGAACTCGCAAGCATTTTCTTCCCAACTGAACAACCGCTTGCTCTGTAGTCGCAGCATCTTTTTCTTCATTTCCACCTAGATAAACAATTGCAACATCTGCTCCTTCTTTGGCAAAAGCAATCGCAGTAGCACGACCGATACCACTATCACCACCAGTAATAATTGCCACTTTTCCTTGCAATTTTCCGGCTGCCTTATAGGCCGGATTATCAAACTGTGGTACAGGGTTCATCATCCACTCCTGACCTGGGTGTTCGTTTTGATGCTGTGGCGGAAAGACATCTTTTTTCTGATTTTCCATAAAAATAATTCTCCTTTATATTTAGGCTGTTAAAATTATGCCCCTTATAAAGAAGAATTATTTGTAAAGATCTATTCACTAACCAATCGATAAGCCGAGATCTTCCGAATCCGATAAGTCACTAGCATTGACGTTAAATAAGCAATCACTAAAGTCGCTAGTGCAAACATTACGATCCAGCTTGGCATCACAATATAATTTGCTTGCATAATTCCCATTCCCCGTTGTGCCATTGACATAATCGCATTTGTCTGCGTCATTCCAATCACACTTCCGAACGCAATACCAAGCATAATCGGCAACAACAAACTAAAAGAAAACTGATTCATCAATTGCCATGTTGTATAACCAATGGCCTTTTGTATGCCTAACTCACGCTGCTTGCGAATTAATGTCGAATGAATGACAAAGTAGAGCACAAGAACAACAATGGCAATCGTAAATACTAAAATGACAATCCCTAACTGTGATACAATAGAAGCATAAGAACTCATTCCTTCTTCTATCAATTTATCAGCATTATACGCACCAATCAAATCATCTCCATGTATTTTCTCTAACTTCTGAACAATTTTCTCAGCATCCGTACCTTCATCTAAATAAATGTGTAAATTTTGCTGTTTAAAATCAGGTAATATCGGAATTAAGCCATCATAAAGAATAGAAGCTCCACTCATATTTCCTCCTTGTGATAGGCCAGTAATTAAAAACTTTCTTTCCTTTCCTTCAGCTTCCACCATAACGTAATCGCCGACTGTTTTCTCGAGTCTCTCAGCCAATAAACCCGACAAAGCAACCTCATTGTCATGCTTCGGATAACGCCCTTCATACACTGTTTTTGTTTCTCTCGAGTTGAAATTACTCATGATCTCTGTTGAAACCATCTCACCATTTACTTTCAACCTAATGTTATCAACATACTGTACCTTGCGAACATGATCCATCGCAGCTATATCCTTTTTCACTTGATCGCGATTACTATCAGCATTAATGAGGGCTCCAGCATTACAAATCTCCATTCCGGGGACTGTAGCAAAATAAGTTTTATCAATGGTTGAATTATAAAACATGATAATTGCAAATACGCCTGCAAAAGCTACACTTAACATAATGACCATAATCATCATACTTTGTTTCATATTTTGTAGCATTGCTTTTAACCCTAAAATAAGTGGTAAATTACCTTTTGTTTGATCAAGCGGTAAATAATTTTTACCAAAATGATGTGTTGTAATGTTACCTCGTAAAGCCACAATTGGATTAATTTTACGAATGCGACGAGTTACAAAGAATATGACTAACATTAAAGCGAGTAACAGCGAGATTAAGCTAATACCGCTAGCACGAATATCAAAACCTTGTGTCCAATTTAATCCAGATTGCTGTGCGAAAACATCTGAAATAGTAGGAATGACCGGGTAAGAAATCATAATACCGACAATATTTGCAAGCACTGTAATGATTAAAAACTGCATTACAATAGATGAGATAATTTGGCCACCTGTATAGCCTATCGCTTTTAATGCACCAATTTTAACAATGTCATCCTCAATTGTATTACGAATTCTAAAACGAACGATAATTAGACATACTGTCACGATAATACTTGCAAATATAATCATTATCATAGAAATAATATCTGCCATTCCTGTTCGAGCAAATTTTAGAAGTGGTAAATCAATAACGAACAAAGAGCCAGTTATATCTGCAGCACTCAAATATTGCGTATCGATCCGCTGGATAATCCCTTCTTCAATCTCTGTTCCAATCTTTTTAAGGTTAGCAAACACTAATACTACTTCATACCTTGGATCCTCGAGTTCTTGATTCAATTTTTCATAAGCTTCTTTCGGTAAATAAGCACCGACTAAACCCATATCAACACCGCTATAATAGCCATCTTCAATAAAGCCTTTAATCGTGAATTCTAATGCTGTCTCTTTAAATTCGAATATAATTTTATCATTTAGCTGATAAGTACCATCACTGTGAAAAAAGTACGGTAAATAAATCGAATTTTCATCAGTAAGTAAATGTTTTCCAACAAATTCCCATTTGGATAAAGTCCGCTCATTATCAGCATTATTAAATAAAAAATTAAACTCGCGGTCTTCACCTTTATAAGAAACAGTAGCAGGTTCCCATAACGAATTTTCCTTATACATCGCTGTAATATTGCTATGGCTTGCGAGGTAATCTTCAATATCCTGGTTATATTGTTGACCTGGAATAGCATAATAAATATCTGATGTACTCAGTTGATCTAATTTTTTATCAAAAAAATTACCAAAATTTAAAGCAACCAGTAAGCCTAAATTAAGTAAAAATGCTGCAATTAAAAACATGAGAAATAAAGAAAGCGTATTGGCTTTACTACTACGTATATTGGCAGTAGCCAGCATCCATATCTTTCGCACGACTACCACCCCATCTCTGTCAGAAATGATTGTAATTTAGCTGTGCGTTCTTTATCATCTTGTGTATATTGTTCCAGATTGCAAACACCATAAATTACGCCATCGCGCATATACAGAACACGATTACCACGTAATGCTGATTTCAAATCGTGCGTAACCATCACAATACTTTGACCGCGTCTATTAATATCTGACAATAGATTTAGAACAGCTTCTCCAGTAGTTGAGTTCAAAGCACCGGTAGGTTCATCAGCAAAGACAACTTTCGGATGATTAATGAGCGCACGTACAATGGCAGCACGTTGCACTTCTCCACCGGATAATTGTGCCGGAAATTTATCGTGATTCACTTGATCTAAGCCAACTTGCTCCAGCAATTCTTTAGCACGACTTGCAATTGCCTTACGGTCATTGCTTACCAGTAAACCACTAGCCATAATATTATCCAAAGCTGTCATATTATCAAGCAAAAACATTTGCTGAAAAACAAAACCACAATGCTTACGACGGAAAACAGCTAATTGATCATTAGAAAGCTTAGTAATTTCCTGATCAAAGAAGCGAACTCCTCCTAATGTCGGCTTATCCATACCTGACAACGCATAAAGCAATGTAGATTTCCCGGCTCCGGAAGCGCCCATAATTACAGTAAAATCACCTTCAAATATCTCAATATCTAAATTTTTGAGTATGTGTTGTTGTGTTCCTTTATTAGAAAAGCTTTTACATAACTTATCCGTTTTGATCATTACATGAGTCATCTAATCACAAATCCCTTCAAATTAATCGTTGATAAATATGATTATAGTCAAATAACCTTAACGGGTCTTTACGTAATTCTTAACTAATTCTTAAATCTTTAGACAATTAATAATTTAACTTTTACAAGCAACCCGGGGTTCACATTCACACATAAAATGTCTCCAGACATTTTTTCCATCAAATATTTAGAAATATAAAGCCCTAATCCTGCACCATTGATACCCTGGGCATTTTCAGCTCGATAAAATTTACTAAATAAAAGTGGTAATTCTTCATCTTTTACACCCGAACCATAATCTCGAAAATCAATTTCAAGATATTGCCCTTTAATGTCAGCCGCAATGCTGATTTTGGTTTCGGCATATTTATAAGCATTACTAACAATATTATCTACTACTTGCGTTAATCTTAACGGGTCAACACAAATGATACATTGAGGGATTTTTGCTGCTGTAAGCCTACGATTAAAATCAGCATTTTCCATGATCTCATAAAGTATTTCGCTCGATTGCTCTTCTGGTTCTACTTTTAACTCTTGAAGTTCTTCTAACGTTGCCGTAAACATATTCGTAATTAATGTATTAATTTGGTCTGCTTTCGCCTCAATGACCGCTAGTTGCCTTTTATCATCCTCACTTTTAGACTTAATTGCCATTACCTCTGATACAGCTTTGATAGAAGCTACAGGTGTTTTAATATCATGGCTAAGTGAAGCAACTAACTCCTTCTTACTTCGATTTGCTTTGCGCTCATTCTCCCTTGCCTTCTCCAATTCTTCTCGCATCAAATCAAAACTTTCCGTAAATGCACCAAATACATTACTTTTATCCATTGGTAAAGGTATATCCAAATGCCCTCCCGCTACATGACGTGCAAAACTTTGCAACTTGCGAAAAGGGCGAAAGATTGATCGATCAAGATAGATCATATAAGTCACAAAAAAGAAAAGAATGAATGTTACAACAATGAAAAAAAGAATCAGTGCTGCTCGTTGATATTGTTCCCATATTTGATTGCTTGGATTGTATAAAATTAATTTTCCCAGCAGCTGCCCATTCATTTCTATGTCTACTATCGTATCCCGATTATTGATCGCTGCATCAATGGTTTGATTTAATTTTGAACGAGTTGCTGCAATCACCTGATTATTCTGGTCAAGCACTACATAATCAATCCCATATTCTAAACCCGGTAAATTATGCTCTGTCAAATCTCCCCATTGCTTAACTAAAGATTGTTTAATGTCATTGACAGCAACTATATCAAGCTGTTCACTACGCTCCATCCGAATAACATAGAAACTAATACTGCTAACAACTATCAAGAAAGCTGCTGTAGACAGAAGAATACTTTTCAACTTCATATTAAAATCCTCTAATTTTTCTCAAAAATATAACCTGTTCCCCAGACTGTTTTAATAAATTTTGGCTCATTGGGATTTTCTTCAATTTTCTCACGTAGCCTTCTAATATGAACATTTAATGTTCCATCACTAGTAATTGTATCTTGCCAAACTTTTTGAAATAATTCCTCTTTTGAAATCGGACGATTTTGATTTTGAACTAAATAGGTTAACAGTCTATACTCTCTTGCTTTAAGCTTAATTTCCTCATTTCCTTTTTTAAGCTTCTCTGTGTCCATATCGATTATAAAATCACCAAAATGGATCAGTGAATCCTGATCACCACGATACCGCTTCAATACAGCTTTTGCTTTGGCTAGTAAAACACTTAATGAATAAGGCTTCTGGATATAATCATCGCCACCAATATTGAAAGCAATGAGTACATCATCATCACTAGTACGTGCACTAATAAATAGAATTGGAATATTTGAAGTTTGCCGTAGCTTTTTACAAATATCAAACCCAGATGCATTCCCTAAATTAATATCTAACAAGATCAAGTCAACTTGATTGTTGGCTAAAAATTCAAAACAAGCCGCTTCATCTGCTGCCCAAAATGTTTTTAAACCAAATAGGTTGAAATATTCATAAGTACTTTGTGATAATGCTACTTCGTCATCTACAATTAAGCAATCATACTTTGCCATTTTTCTTCACCTTCATTAGTTAAATTCTTTATTTACTATAACATATGAGTTGAATTTTTCTAAAAAGTAAAGAGATCAAAAATTATGAAAGGCTCATGATGATTAAACAAATGCTTTCACTAATTTGATCTCTAGTAAAGCAAACCATGCGTATACAGCTAGCTTAAACGGATCTAATTTGCCCCTCAGTTAGTCCAGTTACTTCCACTATAGTATCAAATGGAATACCTTTCTCTAGCATGGTTTTTGCCATGAGTAATATCCTTTCTCGTGTCCCTTCTCGTATACCTTCTTGCTTTCCTTCCTGAAAAGCATCATATTGCAGTTGTTCTTCATAAGATAATCTAGCAGTAAACATCGCAATACACTCCTTGTCCTTCAAAATATCAAGTAAATAGCCATTCTCCATGCAGACATTAGCAGCTTCTTGCATGGCTTTGAAATTGGAATCAAATTTAGATTTGTTTTCTTCATAAGTTTTAAGTAAAAAAGAATACCCAGCACAAGTATTAGGTGCTTTCTGATATTTCAAGTGATCAAAACGAATATCACAGTAGTGAACTGTAACTTGAATATCACCAAAATCAACATGGCACTGCTCATAGCGATAATATGCTTTTCCATTAAAAGCTACAAATAATTCTACTTTAGGAAATTGAATTTTAGTCTTACCATGTAAGTTGATTTCATTTAAATAAGCCCATTTTGTTAACAAATCAAAACAATAACTTCCCATGCGAAAAGGCATATTTTCATCAGTGCTACTTTGGTGTAACATCAAATTGCGGAAATTTTTAATGTAAGAGGTCAATATTTTATATCGTTGCTTATGCCAGTTCTTGTGTAACAATCAAGAACTTTTCAAGGTCTGAAGAAAAATTATAAACAATATCCAACTCCGTACTTTCGTGAACTCTAATTTCTTTGATCACGTCAACTACAATCTCTCTAGTCAGCTTCTCAATGCTTTTAGTCTCAAGTAATCGCTTTAACCAAGGAAGCTCAAATATATTTTCCGGAACAATTTCTTTTTGTTTCTCCTCCAATAAGCTTAATTGTTTACTGTATAGTTCCTCTTTTTGCGTATAATCATCACGATAAGAGAGAAAATCTTCTTTAGTGAGGATTTCACCACGATAGTCCTCATATATAGCTTTTTTTAGCCCTTTAATTCTTTTTATTTCTTGCCTGAGCTTCTCGATTTCACTAGCTTCTACCTTTTTTACAGACTGAATAGAAAGTTTGTGCTTTTTTACAAGGATTTGAATATCTTCGACGGTTTTCAAAATTTTCCTAATATCCTGTAAGATAATATCTTCAATAACACGAAACCTGATCTTATGAGGTGTGCAAGCTCTACGACCACTTCTAGTATACGCACCACAGTAGTAGGTAGATCCCTTTGTTCCTTTTTTTGAGACATAAGAATGCCTTGACATAATACGACCACAATCATGACATTTCATAAATCCTGCGAAAATATTGATCTCACGGACTTCTGGCTTTGTCCTAGTACGCTTTTTAATCAACAATTGAGCTTTCTCCCATGTCTCTCGGTCTATAATCGCTTCATGAGCATTAGGCACCCTCACCCATTCACTTTTAGGAACTACCCTTCTCTTTTTCATAGTGGAAATTTCTTTGCCTTGAACCATGCTTCCGGTGTACATTTCGTTCTTCAAAACGTTGTTCACAGAATGATAGTCCCAGAAGTATTTGTCAATACACTGAGCTTTTCCCTGCTTATAATAGCGATATGCTAGCGGAGATAACACACCCTCATCATTTAGCAACTCAGCGATTTTTGATCTGCTTATTCCAGAGCAGAACAATGCAAAAATACGCTTTACTATCTTACTGGCATACTCATCAATAATTAACTTATGCTTATTATTCGGTGATAATTGGTAACCATAACTCGGATGCCCGGTTGTAAACATACCTGCTTTCTGCATGGTCTTGTAAGCATTTCCAACTTTCTTGGAAATATCATAGGCATATTGCTCATTAAAAATGTTTTTGATGGGTAACAGTATGTCATATGACCGCTGAACTCTATCTATTTGATCGCCAATTGATATGAAGCGTACTCCTTTATCAGGAAAGAATCTTTCTAGGTATCTCCCTGTGTCAATATAGTCTCTCCCAAAACGAGATAAGTCCTTTACAATCACACAGTTTACTAGTCCAGATTCAATGTCTGCTATCATTCGTTGAAAGCTTGGACGATTAAAATTTGTACCACTGCATCCATCATCAATGTACACATCATGGAGCAATATATCTGCGTATTTACTGATATATTCCATTAATAATGCACGCTGATTGACAACACTGTTACTCTCCTCCTTGTCGCCATCTTCTCGTGATAATCTAATATATAATGCTGCTTTAAATAGGGTATTCATCTTCATGATCTGTACCTATTTCGCAACTCTACCTTAATCCTAATTTTAACATAGCTAAATATACATATCAATTTACCTTATCACTTCCTTTCTCTTGCATATGCCTCTTTGTTTAGCTGTGATCTAATCATTTTAACCACAAATTCTTCGGCTGTAAGTGTGCCTGAAAATTTCCGATTAACAATATATCTTTCAGGTTCTTTTTTTGTGATAACCTTCTTATTTTTCACCATTATTCCTCCGTATCATTATGATTGTTCTAACACTCCCCTCAGCCTTCTAATTAACTCACCATGTGCAGTTAAAACACCTCTGTAGGTTCTGTTTAAAGCTACTGCAACCTCTTTTAACGTTAATTCACATTCATAATGCAAATACAAGATTTGTTTTTGATAGTGCGTAAGATTGATCTGGCTAAAAGCACTCATCAATTCCTCAGAAGCTACTTCAAACAAACCTAAACACTTCTCAAACTCTGAATCTGCTGAATATTGATCTGCATGTAACGAATAAGAATTTAGTATATCCATATCTACCAATGTTGTTCTCTTTTCAAATGCTTCACGTCTGTTAAATCTTGTTCGATCCAAATCATAAATCTCACTAATGCCTTCTTTTGACATACCTTGCTTCAATGCAAATTCCTCAAATTTCCCACATTCAATTAGAAATTTTCGATTCTCTCTTGCATAGTTAAATCCCATGTTTCTCTATCTCCTCATTTGATAAAGGAATGAACAGCCCAAAAAAGAGAGATACTATCCCCTAAAATCAGGCTGCATCCCTCTAGCTAAAAATCTATTATAATCTAAAGCTCCAATTCTTCTGTTGTATCTATGAAAACTTCCTCCGCTTTTTCATCTCCAATCACACCATCAGCATTACTTCCAATATGCAGTATCTGATCCAATTCAAAAAGCCTTGACTGCTTTGTTGCTAATTCCTCATCATAAGTAAAAGGTTTATTCAATTCCTCTTTAGCTCGAACTAGTGCGTATTGAGTAGAATTCAAGTTCTCTTTTTCTTTTTCAAGCAGTTCAGAAAATGAGTTCATCAAATTTTCTAATCGTACACAATTACCGTGTGCGCTATCTGACATATCAGTAAAATAATGATGTTTGTTATGCAAAACGAATCGATATTTCTTATAAAAGCTATTATAGGTCAATGAAAGTTTAATCCCATTCATTTGCCCAATTTCTAACTGTTTTCCACTAACAGGAACATCAGTTTTCATTGCAATTATCGCTTCACCTGCTTTTGTACGATCAGAATAAGTTAATCCATTTATAGTCATTGAAAAGTTGCGATTATTCTCATGTGCTGCTCGAACAAGCTCAATATCTGCTTGAATATTTTTGACAACGGTTTCTAGCTCTGCAACCTTTGCAGGTAACGTGGAAATAATATTCTTCTCATTTTTAAATCTCTGTTCCATGTGTTGCCTCTTTAAAAGGAGCAACTTCCCAACTTCAATGTCTAAATCCATTTTTTCTTTAATTAATGGATTACCACTTGCTAAGGCTTTTACTTCCGCAAAGCTCAAAACGGTTTCATCTAAATCTTCACAAGTTCTTTCAGCTGATTTAGAAGTCATTACTTGTGAAATAAATCGCTGCTTTTGCTCTAAAATTTGCCACATATATGCATCAAAAGTTTGTTCTGTAATGTATTTATAAATCTCAACCGTTTCGTTCTCATTTCCCTGTCGAACAATCCGCCCCTCACGTTGTGCAATATCAGACGGTTTCCAACCAACGTCAAGATGATGGAGTGCAACCAACTTTGTTTGAATATTTGTACCAGCACCTAACATTTGTGTAGAGCCAATTAGTACTCGAACATCGCCGTTCCGAACTTTAGCAAATAACTCCGCTTTCTGAGCATCATTTTTCGTGTCTTGTATAAAAGCAATCTCATTCTCAGGAACTTCTAAAGTGACTAATTTATTTTTTAAATCCTGATAAACACTAAATACTTCATTACCTTTAGGTGTAGATAAATCACAAAAGATTAACTGTGTGCTACGTTCCTTTTGCGTTTGTTCTAAAACTTCATAAACATTCTTTACACAAGCATTCACCTTTGTATCATGTTCATCCGGAAAGTTTGGATCAAATACACGTTGATCCAATGCTAATTTTCGCCCATCAGTCGTCACCTTTAACATATTGTCAATAAATGGTTCGACATCACCTTTACTAATTCGTTCTGAACGCTCCACAAAATCGGACACCATTCCACGCTGAATCTCTGTAGGTGCGAGTTTTACAATCTTTTCCTCAACATTTGGTACAGGTAAATTCAACATATCAGCGGTTTGAATATCAGCAAAACTTCTAAACATCGTCATGAGTTCAGGCAAATTATGAAATCTAGCAAATCTGGTACGCATTTTATAGCCAGTACCTTCCGCAGAAAGTTCTAAAGAGGTCACCGTTTCTCCAAAAGTTGCTGCCCAAGAATCAAACGATTCTAAGCCTTTTTCTTTCAATCCATTAAAATCCAGATAACGCTGCATTGTGTAAAGTTCAGTCATCGAATTTGATACTGGTGTGCCAGTCGCAAAAATGACACCTCTTCCGGGTGTCATTTCATTGATATATTGTGTTTTAAAAAACATATCGCTTGACTTCTTTGCAGCACTTACCGATAAACCTGCTACGTTGTTCATTTTTGTTTTTAAAAACAAATTGTAAAGTAGGTAAGTGTCGCCTTTTTATGTTTCCATAATAGGTTTACACAGACCCCTCTCAGAACCGCACGTACCCCTCTCGAGGTATACGGCTCGCCATATACTGCTTCATCATTAATTATAAGTTCGATTATGGATTTTGTAGTGGCACGGCTTACAAACGACTAGGGTTTTTCTTCTCTTTGCAATCATTGCAATTTCCCAGTCGCTTTTACCTTTCAAATTCTTCACCTTATTAACGTGATGAACCTCGTAGGCTTTTGCTTCTTTAGTACCACACAATTCACACTCTTTTGCTTTTAAACGACTTTCAAAGGTGTTGCGACTGTTCATATGTTTAACAGCTTCGTTAGGTAATTCGTCAGAGAAATACTTGATTTCCTTACTCAACGTATAATCGGCAAAGAACAAAACTTGTTTACCTTTTCTGTTCTCATATGTGATGCCCCACTTTTTGTCATGTCGATGTTTTGAAATAAATTTTCCAATGCTGGTTTTATGTTTGCTACAAAGCGTTTTAAGGCAGCTATATTCCATAAGGTAAGCAAAATAACTCAGCTTGCTGAAATTACTTGCTAATTTATAGTAATTAGCTATCCCTCTTAACTCGGCATTATAAGTAGAAACTATTTCAAAATCTGTGCAATTTATTAGAGGCTTTCGGTGTATCGTTTTAATCACACCATTCTTTTGTACGATTGCTTTTTTATCAAATAAGAATTTCATTATCTTCTCATTTAGCGGTATTGATAAATCAACAGAATTATTTAACGTGCGCTTTTTTACATTTCCTGTAGCACCACGTTTAATTTTGTTACTTCGTCTTATCGAAATATCACAACCCAAAAATCTAGCATTTTGGCTAGTGTGAGTTATGAGTGTTTTTTCTTCGGAAAGCTCCATCTTTAAGTTTGTAAGAATAAAATCAGTTAATTTCCGTTTAATTTCCAGACAATCTTTTTTGCTTCCATTTATGAAGATTAAAAAGTCATCAGCATATCTGATATAACGCATTTTTTTATCTGTTTGAGATTTGGACGGTGTTCTTAACATTTCATTTCTTGCGACTTTTAATTCCATTAAATATTTTTTTCGCTCTGCGCCTTCACTTTTATTTATTTTTCGACGTATTAACTCGACTTTAGTACGACAGGCGTAATATTCATCGGTATATTTTCGCTCACTGGGTTTATAAAATTCTTTTGCCATTTGCTCTACAAACTTATCTAATTCATGTAGATAAATATTAGATAATAATGGTGAAATTATTCCGCCTTGAGGACACCCGGAAAAAGTTTTATTGTATTTCCAATCCTCTATATAACCCGCTTTAAGA
>Ga0131853_10005128_pt1 | contig 23589 bp, 20 predicted proteins | sample TergutLab28metaG_FD_92764 | JGI IMG/M metagenome (GOLD analysis project Ga0131853, IMG submission 92764) | Labiotermes labralis P1 segment gut microbial communities from Petit-Saut dam, French Guiana - Lab288 P1 (version 2) (version 2) | ecosystem: Host-associated > Arthropoda: Insects >...
ACAAGAAACTTGATGTTAATTCGTTGTTCAAGCTTTTGATCGATCTCCATTTTGACAATGCGCGAATACGCGTTCCACAAAAAACTAAAGCACGAAGTCTGTCCTTCTCCTACAGCGGTCTGGCTTCTACTGAAAGTCAACTGGGCCCTGCAGAGTGAGGAGAGCTGGAGGGGTGCGCCACCAGTTAACATCTCACTCCTCCTCTAACCTACTGCACGAGCTTCTTGGACAGGCCACGTACGCTGCGTAAAATCTCAGAAGGTTCCTATTCTCTTTCACATTAGTAACAAGACTTAGAATTGTATGACTTTTGCATATTGCATATGTAAAATAAAACTATATTTAAACTTTCTGTTACGTCCAATCCTGTAACTAATGGAATTCATATTTCATTATTTATGGGACTGCTTGGGATAAGTATCATTACTGTACTCATCTGCAAATAATCAATCCACAGGACAGATACATTCCTCTGTTCCACATTAACTGAGTTTAATATTTGGAAAAAATGAGTAAGGAATGTAATACTGTGTTCACTTCTATAGCATCTTCGTAAGCGTAGAAGTCACTTCGTATGTTACTACATTAAAACTTCGATTTTTCCGTTTTGAAGAGACCACCTATGACAAATGTACAACTGAGGAAATTGTGTGTCTATGTTTATACAATATAAACCAACAAAATGCACTTTTATAAACTAGTGTTTTAATTTATGATGTCTCCTACATGTTTTGAACCCGAGGTTTCATGTTCAGGAAGGCATCAGTATAAGCAGTCTTGTATGTAGAAGGGTGTGTAAAACATACTTTACCATACCTGTATATACAACATTCTTCCTGAAGATGAACCTTCGGGTTCCAAACATGTAGAAGACATCATAAATTAAAATATTAGTTTTGAAAAGGTGCATGTTGTAGGTTTATATTCTATAATTACATTAAAATACACGACGAAAAAAACATGTATGAATACGTGTTGGTGTCTGTGAGTTGGTCAAGATGAAGTTCATGGAGTTGAATTTTCAAATATATGCACATTTTGTGGCAAAACCTCTGAATATAAGCCAAAGGCACAATATTTCTTTGCACTGTCCAAATAAGAATGCCGAAAAATCACATAATTTTCCATCGTCAGGAAAAAAGTGGAAATTTTGGAAAACCAAAAGTGATTATAATTTACCATTCTTCTTACAGGCGCTTGGCCGGGACCAAGTAATAAAATGCGTTAAGTCACGAAAACCATAATTTCTGAGTGTGCAAATCTGAAGCTTTACTGTATGTTGAGTACAGCTGAACCGTTTCACATTATAGCTTATCCTCTTTTGTCATGTGAAGGGAAAATAAGGTATTGTTATCCTTTATATCTCTCTTACTCTTTTGGCAGTACACCACATACTACTTTTTCATACTAAATGCAGATCATTCTCTTGCCTAGAACTGATAGACCAAGTACTGGAACAAGATGATATTGATAAAGATGGCTACCTCAGCTACATCGAATACGTTGTGGGTCGACAGAAGGATGAACATAAGAAAAAATCAAAATATAAGAAACCATAATCCTGTATGTGGACTCTCAGAACGTACGTGCGTTACACACACAAACACACACACATGCATATATATACTACTGTCAATTTAATAAATATCACAGAATCAGACACTTTATTTTTGAACGAATACATGTATTGATGTAATTGTTCATCAAGAAACATGACAGATCTCTTTTCACAGGAAAACATTTGTAGTTTGAACTTCTCACACATTTTAGTGCTATCTGCTGATATTGAATGACGTTCTCTGAAACTTCAGTTCTCATATTTTCGATGATTTCCACCGTCATTTGTCCAACCACATGTACCATGTAGATTATTCCTGCTGGTGCTGTAAATCAGGAATCACCATACGAAGTCATTCCAGGGCTTAAAACCTGGCAAGTATTATAGCAAACTGCATCCAATTACAAGCTATCTAGGACATTCAACACAACTTTATTATTAATTGATCATACTGTCGTGGCAACATGTTTCGACCAAATATGGTCATCTTCAGGCCAACCGAATTATAAAAATGTAATCACATTATAAACACACAAACGTCTGTGAAATGGATGTAAATCTTAAAGATAAGATTTCCATCCTTTTCACACATACTTTCGTGTATTTATAATAAGATTAAATTTTCATAACTCGGCTGGCTTAAAGATGACCACATTTTTCCGAAACGTGTTGCTATAATAATACGATAAATTAATATATACAACAAAGGTGTGTTGACCGTGAAACGCAAATTAATAATAATAATAATAATAATAATAATATAGCTTGCAGGATTTTAGTCCTCATGAGACCTGTTCCGGTCACATTAATTCTATACACCTACACTCACAGGTAAAGTGGCCTTTGAAAAGATCTAAACTGAACCAAAAATAGTGGCCTGGCAAAATTTAACATTATACCACTCCATTAACACTATTTAATCTCCCAGTACTCATGTATTGCCTTCAGATATCGCTGCTCAATTTATGTTCTGTTTCATATTTTCCAAATACAAAAATTTTCAGTGTGTATTCACATATTTTTACTTTTAATAATAACATCCAGCTTATCTGAATTCCGTGTCATTTGTTACTTTCACTGAATGATACAGAATGAATGAGACCCTCCTGTACTTCTGTTTCTGCCTCTGTGTTAGTGCTTCATTAAAATTATCTATGAGAGTGAGTTTCAAGTCTGTGAAAAGATAGTATTCACGATAACGAAAATGAAAATCATCACACTGTATTTTGCCAGGTCGACTGTAATGCATGGGTGAAAGAGACGGCGTTTTTTTTTTATGTAACCAGCTGCTTATTAGTAGCCAAATATTCAATGGATCTGAAGGCATTTGGTGAATTATGCAAAATGCCTGAAATGCTGCACAATGCTGGCCGCATACTGATCTCATTTTGTCCATATGAAACCACTGAAATATAACGTGCACATTTTGCACTTAAATCAAGTATATGACACAGACATAGACCCTCAATAGCTGTGCTTCTTCAAATACACAGATCTTTATATTTAACTCCAGACTTCAAAATGCCACAAAAGTACGGAATTTCTAAACACAGCCTGATTGCTAGGTCCAAAATTGTATCTGGTATCTCTGACATATTTACACTTATTGTATTCTTTAATTAACACACATGTTTGAAAAGATTGTGGCTTCCATACAATACAGGGAGTTGCATTTTATGCGATTTTGAAATAGTGCAATATAAAAATATTAATCAAGCCTCACTTTTTACACAAGATGTGAAAAAATGTCAATCCAAAAACTCAAGAAGAATGTGAGAGGGAGACAGTGTGTTATACTTAGGTACCAGCTTCATCATCTGTTCCTTCGGTGATGTCAGAATATCATGATTTTTATCAGTTTTTTGAGGCGGTGTATTACATTATGTAATAATATTGTAATTAGTTTAATCTTTACTGTTATTTATTTATAATGTGCTGAGGTAAGTTTAAAATAAAAAAATCACTACAATTATTGCAGATTTATGCACCCTGAAAATGTCTCCCCCACCCCCATTTATCCGAAACACAAAATTAGTCTTCAATTACATGACATCTTCAGGAACACATCCATTACATACAATGCGAACACATTGTAAAAATAAGGAAAGAAAAACAGTGAAACAAAATACCAGAAAACTGAAAAGTATTTTTTACATTAAAATACTTTAAAATCTTCTTAACTTACTTGACAGACTGATGTTATCGTTGCTGTGTATGATAAAACCTCTTGCAATCATGCGCCCTAATATTTCTCATAATGTACACTTATGTATCATAGTTTTCTGCTTGTCATATATTTTGTATGAGGCGATCTGCGGTGAATATACTTCCGGTTTATCTACAGTGACCTTCATTATTGCGTTCTTCCTCGTCCGTAAGGATGAGACTGTAAGAATAACTTGCATGTACTACAGTAATAAACCAATTAAAAGCATTGACAAAATATTTTTAAAGCACGAAAAGCTGCCGGAAGCCTCAAACACAATGCTCTGTACGCAAAGATCCATTGTCACACCGCTAGCAGCCCTCTTTTGGAAACTCGGTTACTAAAATGCAGTCTTTATCACAGAAACTTGTGTCGGCTACATTAATTGAAACTATGGTATAAGATACTTCGATTCACTGGAACCCGACACGATAGACGACTCAGATGTCATGAATCACACCAGACCACAAGGGCCAGTGAAACACTGGCCATCACGGTACAGTCTGAAGCAGAGCAAGCCTAGATTTTATGCAACCCGTCATCAAGACAGTACGTCCAGTACAGTAGGAAGAAAATTCCAGCCACAAGATTACCTACTAATGAACATTCTAACCATATACATAAACTTAACAGAAACAGGTACTTTTTCCCGAAGGCATGGCTGTGATCAGAAGGAATACGGCCAGAACAACTACAGCGAAGATGATATTCTGTGTTGAGCAACATCCACACAGTAGTACAAGAAGTACTACAGCTCATGTACATGTTTCCAACAGTACAGCACTGAGGTGCTTAAAGGATCCTTTACATACAATATGTATCAGTAAAGAAATTTCAAACAGATGTATCTAGTAGGCCCACTCAACCAATGACTTTAAAAATAAAACGAAGGGGGGCCAAACTTCATTTCAAAAACTCTGTCCACAAATGATGCTTATTTTACTAGGCGTGGAATTGTGAGCTGTAAGATTTCCCACACAAGGCCAGAAGAAAACCCTTATTCAGTATGGGGTATATTTTCTGCATTAATCCTCAAAAGTCCACATGATATTGAATATTACGTTACATTTGTTCCTTTAGTTCCATCACCTAGGCTCATAGACACAGAGGATGAACCGTTAATAATCCGGAGAGAAATGTGTTTCTGCACAATCTGCACAATGAAGTGCCTCCACATTTTAGGCATACTGCAACATATCACGTAATATTAACGTTCCAGAATCACTGGGTAGGCAATAATGGTCAAGACATTGGTCACCTTATCACAACACCTTATTTCTCTGAATTTGTATCTGTCACAAACACTCAAAATTAACATTGATTGCAAAAGAGTAACACACAAAGAAGAGCTGTGGAAGCACACACAACATGTGGTATCAGAATGTGTTAGGAGTACCTACCGCAGAGTGTATGATGATTGTGAGTGCACTGTGCTAAAGCTTGTAGACAATACTGACCATGTATAACAACGGATGTAGTGATTTCTGACTACTAGTCAATACTGTTTCTTTTCAGATAATGGCAAACTTCTCCTATTTTAGTAACAAGCACCATTTGAACAAAATAACAAGTTCTTTTTTTATCTTTATTGCTAATATCACGCTGTGATATACAAACAGAAGAGAAGAAGTACAAACCTTCATTCACAATTTAACTTCTCATCAGTTTTTATCACTTGCTCTATGTTTTGGCTTTCAGAAGAATCATCATCAGCTTTCCCCAATGTATGATAACGCGTACTCACTGATATACAATTAGAGGACACTGCACTTTTAAGCATTGCATGATAATGTACACTTACATGCAATTACAGCACATATCATATAATTAATGATCATATTTGGACAGCCTGAAATTTTCTGATGGCAGATCATACACAATGTAAAGCAGAATAATATTCCACAATTCAGGATATTTTTATGAAAAATTAAACTACTATATTTTGACCAAAAAAACAAGGGTGTTACGTATGCATGATTCAATACAGCACCTTCAGGACCGTTACCAAATGGAAAATAATCAGAAGTGTGATGGGATTTGATGGAATGTAGCAATTACGAGTAAATCACATTAAAGTTAAACTCTCGAAAGGCATTTTTGAAAACCCCACAAAATCTTGCTTATTATGCAGGAAATGGGAGAAACTGGAAAATTACGTTTTACGTATGTATGCTGAATTTGTTCAATTTGCACTTGACTCACCTAACTGTTCAACCACTCTGTCAGTAACTTTTCTTACAGGAATGCCTAGTTCTTCGGCAGTTTTGGTGTGAGGGACATTCGGAACACTATACACTTTGTTTTCTAGGAGCCTCAACTTCCTGGAACCCTTTGGGCCTGTCCAGCCCTGTAATGGGATTGTTTACCTTTACCCTTTTATACACTTTGTTTATTATGTTCAGTTTTTCAGATCTTGAGACTCACTTGCTTGTCATGCCCGTTTTTGATATGACCACGTTCAAGGATGTGTTTAATAAAATCAACGAAAAAATGTAATAACAAACTTACTAACTTCAAATTCAATTCACTGAAGCATTCGGTCCAATACTGGTACTGAAAGAAACAATCGCAACAAGTTCTGGATTAAAAATCACGTTACTCCATTTTACCTACACCTTATGGATGAGCCATGTGTTGGCAATTAATGTAAAAATTGCATCTCATGTTGGTAGCATGAGGAAAAACAGAAGAACAATGTGCGAAACCATGATGGCTCTTAAATGTTGGTAGTCGTTGTAAGAAGTCCTAGTTTGCTAAGAGACAGAAGCCTTTACTTTGTGTTTCTTATTAAATTTATATCATTCTCTGCTGCAACTAATTAGTCCTGTAATAACATAAATGGTGGCAGTGTCAGGATTGGATAGAGTGAAAAAAGAAAGAACATATGTGAGGCCCTTATTCACCAGACCAATCAACCAAGTAAAACGAAGCTATATACGTATCCTCTTGATAAAGAAAAAGTGGAATAATTATCTAAAGTTCTTGAAGGTAAGGCAAATCGTCAATTAAAACTTCATAAAGAAATTCGTGAGCCGTGGTTATGAAAGGAAGAATCTAAGGAAGTAGCTTACCTACGCAGATATATATATATATATATAATCATCAAAACCATGTGTGACGGTATGCTTCAAAGTATAGTTATTGTCCAGATTAGCGAGAGTAATTGCTTACCCACACAATCACTTAATACAAACATTCGTCTCTCCGGACCAGAATTCAATAAATTTGACGGCGGTTTAAAAAAAACTGGCTTAGGTTTTGGGACAGTTTAATAAGATTAATGATGACAGCAAACTGGATGACGAGGACAAGATCCAATATCTTTTGCAAGCACATGTAATAGGTTCAAAAGCTTGGGAACGTGCTGAGAGTTTCCCCCATTAGGTGTTATCAAAAGGCAATTTAACAGTAAAATGTCGTTTCGCACGGGACGAGTTGCTCATAAAAATTTATGTTCGAGAGCTGTTGTCTATTATATTAGGTCTAGGTACAAGGGGATAGTGCGTGGCATTGGGCATTTTATGTAACTGAGAAACCCAGATGTGTGCTTTAGAAACATTAAAGGTCACCAGAGAGAAATATGTCTCTATGTTGTAGGCTACCCTCCGGTAGAATCATCACTGCCAGATGATATAATGTTGGCCTGGGAAAGACCACGGAAGAGCAGGGCAGAACCAAATGAACATGATAATATTTTAACAAATTTGCTCACACTCTTAAGCCTGAAGCGTTTTGAACTTGCTAAATCCGGTTTGGATTATAAAATGATTCTAAGGGTCCTACATCGATAGCAGAAAAGACACCTACAGCGGCCTGTATATTTTCAAGTGACGTTAGAGATTCAGACAGGACTGCACAGGTATGGGGTTGTGCTTAAGAATGTTTCAACGTTAAAAGGTTAACAGCAGATTCTAGGAATAAATTATTAAAACAGAAAGGAACGTAATATATGTGTCCACAACCTGGAAACAATGAAAAATAAAGGGTTTTCAAATGTTTTATTTGCAATAAACGCCATGTAAGAGTAATGAGTTCTCAAGTGCACACCCAGGGAAGTGAGTTTCGAAGGATAAATAATAAGTCTTCCACCAACACAGAGCATTTGTTATCAAAAGAGAGTGGTCTGACATAGTTGCAAATAATTGTGGTAAGAGTGGTTAATGGTAATACAGTACGTCTGGCAGGAGAACAACTTGATTGAGGATCCACAATATTGTACATAGTAAAATAGATATGTAACGACTACCCCTGAGGCAGGCAAAGCCCATCGCAGTACTGTTCCGTCATTGGTTCGTCACCCTCGCTTTCCCCTCTACCACGTAACGTTGGGTAGGTGTCTATGGTCAACCGATGTTTGCGCTTCTGGCGAGGTGTGACGAAGTATTGGAAAGACCGTCAATGGTGGCCGGGTAAGCTTCGTTGACGTCACGTTTGTTTTAGCTTAGTTTCCCCGGGTTTTGGTGTATTAGGCGGGATATGAAAGGTGGATTCTGTGGCAGCAACCTTTGTGGGGCATGGTAGAAAAGGGCTGCACTACTAAGTGCGGCAGTTGAGTGCGCTGTGGTGTTTTGTAGCCGATTTACCGGGGAATGTATTGTTGGGGTGGAATATTTTTTCTGTCCTCAACGGTTATAGAGAGTTGGTTTATTTAATCGTGCTTGTATTCCTCTTCGAGACCGTCGCGTCGCCTTGCATGTGTATGTGAAGCTCATCTCTCCCTCTACTAATTTGTCTGTGGGACGAGGGGGGCAGAGGGAGTGTGCAGTACGAAAGTGGTAGCAGATGAGCAGGGTTCCGACCATTCGACATGTTTCGCGTCATAACCACGGCGGGCGAGCTTCTGAGACCCGAATAACTCCTAAGAAGATAAACTAATATATGAGCTACATAACGTGGAATACCAACCACAGATCTGAATGACGCAGTACTTGAAGTCATTGTTTCGAATTTTCCGTAAACGCAAGATAAATGTAAGGGCTCTTATGAGCAGTGACTTACTCAGTGGACTGAAGCAGTTTCTTTCTTTCTGTTCCTGCACATTCGATGTGCTTAGTGCTGAAAACACTGATTAGTCACACGCAGCGACAGATTGCCTTAAATATACATAGGTTAAGGCACTTGCTTGGGCGTATTCATCACTTGCTCCAAAATGGGAAACTGAATGACGAATTAGTCTTCTGCGGATAAACTGCCACCGAAGTGCGCGTCCTGCTACACACCGTCGCAGACCAGAAACAAGCCTGGGGTGCGGACGTGATGGACGTTGCTGACCATCCTGACGAACCGACCATGCGTAGTATTTGTGTGTGGTCAGATAATGCATTTCACAGTATTCGTCCGACTTCAGGTAAGTCTGAAGTGGTGTTTAATGCTGATGAACACGCGATGAATGCGAGTGTGTCCGGTAGAAGAGACCACTTGAAGCTACAGATTGTATTTTACCGGCAGTCTGTGTTTCCGAGGGCAACAGCCAAATCGTGCCCCAGTTTATACAGTGGTTTCTCCATCATTCCCTAAACTGCCCAGCCCCATTCAGGTTATACACTCTTGACTCAATGTTACTGACAGTTTGGAAATAGAAGGTTTGGTGAAATTTTGGAAGGTTTGGTCAAGGTGAGGCACTTCTTGGCAACATCAAATGGTGAGGCGGCAGAGATTCTGCAGTTGCTCTATGGTTTTACTAAAGGCCCACTGGTCTCTAAGGCGGCGGACGCCATAAACCATGGGGATACATTAGACAGGTATCATCAGCAGGTACTAGATTTCTTCATACTACCCCGTGTCTCTATCTAATACAAAGTAAATTTTATTTCCTCCAGAGACCAAGGGAAGCTCCCTCAAAATGTGTCCGACACAAAAGAAATGGCCGCAGTATTGTGCAGAATGGCAAGGAGAATAAGGCAGTCCAAACCATTCTTAAGGACCTGCACCCCAGCAAAAAATTTGCCCAATATTTTGCGATAAGTCTCACACGTGTCGGGAATTTAACATGTGTGTTTATCCTCACAGCATACAGGTGAACGAAGTAAGTGAACAACCTGATCCGGGATCTCAACCGCCATCGAGTGCTAGAGATTTTCGGTTTCATTTGAGTGGCACTACGAGAACGCGATCCCATTTACTGTGTTACAACTGTAACATGTCGGGGAACGATGGACATGACTTCCCACGTCAACGGTGCCTGGAGTCAAAGCAGCCTGTACGTGACGGGAGGACACCGCCACAGCCCGCCCGTGCATTATACCTCCAAGCCACTTCACAGAAGATCAACGAATCCTACTTAGGGCAGTTCGATGTTGACAGCGTTTAGTAATGGTGTGCGTGGATCCGGGAGTCGCATGCAACTGGTGCCGTTCGTAGTTTCATTTCTGAATCGGCGTATAAACGACTATTGTTTTTATCATCATCACCATCATCATCATCATTTGGCACTACAACCTTTTGTGGGGTTTTGCCTTCTCAGTCAAGACTCTCCAAGTTCTTCTATCCTTAGATATTTCCTTCCAGTTTTTAACTTTCAACATTTTTAGATCTTCCATAACATCCTCTTGCCAGCGTTGTCTTGTTCTTCCAACTGATCTAATTCCCATGGGTTTCCAGTCTAATAGCTTCCTAGTTGGTCTTGCTTGGTCCATTCTTTGAACATGCCGCAGCCTTTAATTCTTTGTGCCTTGATGAATCTCATTATATCTGCATCTTCTGCTAGTTTATCAATCTCCATGTTGTTTCGTGTTCTCCATATATTGTCAATATTAACAGAACCAAATATCTTCCTCAGTATTTGCCTTTCAAAAATGCGCAGGTCGTTTTCGTCTTTTGTTGTTATTGTCCAAGTCTCTGATGAATACGTAACGACTGGTCTTATAATCGTTTTATATATTTTCATTTTGGTGCTTTTCTTTACGAATTTTGATTTTAATAGTTTTGCATTGGTATAGCATGCTTTGTTGCCTTTTGCTATTCTTTAAACTATTTCTATATTAATTTTATTATCTGCTTTCAAAATGGAACCCAGATAATTAAAATTTTCCACATTTCAAAGGCAAATTCATCAATTTTTCAAGAGTCGGCTGCCTGTCAGGAGCATAGCAGAGCAAGTGAACATCGACAGAGAAACAGTTAGGAAAATCTTAACTGAAGGTCTTGACATGAGGAAGGTGTGTGCAAAAATGGTCCCAAAGGAGCTCACCGAAGAACAAAAGCAAAGAAGAGTCACAATTTGCCAAGACCTTTTGGAGAGACAAGATTACATTTTGGGCCCTGTCATCACAGGTGATGAAACATGGGTCTACCAATACGACCCTGAAATGAACCGGCAAAGTGCACAATGGAAGACTGCCAATTCCCCACGGCCAAAAAAATTCCATCGGTCCAAATCAAAGAGTCAAAACACTGTTGCTGACTTTTTTTTAGATTAGAGGGATTGTTCATTATAACTTTGAACCAACTGGACAGTCAATCAAGTTTACTATTTGGAAGTACTGGAAAGGCTGCGTGAAAAAGTTAGACGGAAACGACCCGAACTTTTTGCCAACAACTCATGGATCTTGCATCACGAAAATGCACCTGCTCACACGGCGCTGCCTGTGAGGGAGTTTTAGGTACTAAACAAATAACTGTGTTGAAGCACCCTGCTTATTCACCGGATCTAGCCCCCAATGACTTTTTTTTTGTTCCCGAAGATAAAGAAAACATTGAAAGGAAGGCATTTTGATGACATCAGAAGTAATACAACGGCAGCTCCTAAGGCCATTCCACAAAACCAGTTCCAAAATTGTTCTGAAGGGTAGACTAGGCTGTGACATTGGTGGGTAGCTTTCCAGTGGGAGTACTTTGAAGGCGACCATGGTGGTATTCAGCAATGAGGTATGTAGCACATTTACCGCGATGAGTTCGCGAACTTTATTGTCCGACTACGTATACAAGCCATTAGTTTGATAAAATTGCCTCAATTACTAACGACAACATAAATTTAATGATCGGGCCTTCCGCAATAGCGATGACGCCACGATGCGTCCGGATCTCATGGCGGTTATGTGTGGCGTCGGTCATGTCATTCACATCACCATTCACTAAGAGGATGACGACGGGTTTCTGGTTGCCTAAATCGAATAGCAGTATCAGTATCGGCACAATGCGAAAAGTTGGACAAACAACACTTACAAATACCAGAACCAACCAAACGAACAATACCTACAACCGAATTTCCACAAGAAGAAGAACAAAACAGGCAATATACTTATACCGTAACATTGAGGCGCGTTCGTGCAAACATTGTTGCAGTGGAAAAGCAATGAATATTATACAACTTGAGTGTGTATTTGTAGCCTTAGGTATTCAGCATGCAATGCGCATGCGCCATAATGTCATCTGTGGACTGCCCCGCTTTACTATATTTTTCCACATTATCTCATAAAAGATACAATTTTCGAAAAAAAAAAACACAAAATGTGTTTTGATTTTCTCTACAACTTTTGTCTGAAACATTTCTCATTCTAAGAAGAAATGAACGAGATATGATGAGAAACGTATATTGGTCTTCATCTAACGTGCCTTTTATTCTTGTCAGATTTTAATGACACTTGAATTTTCGAAAAATCCTCAAATATAAACTTTGAAGATAATCCGTCCAGTGGGAGCCGAGTTGTTCCATGCGAAGGACAGGCAAGACGACGCTAATAGTCGCTTTTCGCAATTTTGCGAACGAGCCTAAAAACGAATTCCGACAATTAATACACAACATAAACACGACCTGCAAAACAAAAGTCCACGGATCCTATGTATCATACTCACCTACTACGCCGAAAGACGATAAGGTGGGGCGGGCCTATTCCGCTCACCTTAAGTTTGAAGCAACGAAAGACAGGCTAGAACCTAATTTTTTTAGAAAAGTTTCAGCCCGTCTTTCATCATCATCTGTCACGGGTCAACAAGCGGCCCAACTCCATGACAGATATATGATGATGATGAAAGACGGGCTAGAACGTTTTCTCAAAAAAATATACTCCACGCAAACTGCAGGTAATTTATTGCCGTTTCCACCCGTTTACAGAAAGTGAGAAATTTTTACTGCACAGTCAAATTTAAATATCAGACCAAGTGATGTAACAAAGAGAAATATAAAAAATACTGGAGGCTATTCCGCTCAGCTGTGTGTCCATTCTGTTCACGTAATTTTAGACTGTAGAATCACAAGCATTTTCCACATGTTAACTACTTTCTGCCTACGGCTCCAACACAGACTTCATGATACCAAGTTTCACATGTCTGGCACACGATCTAGCCACCCTTTCGCACAGAGTGTACTGAAGCCACAGAATCCACATGGTGTTTTCATCAATGTCTTCGTGAACACCTGGAGAGACGCCCTTTTAATTACAAGCTCGACGCCGTTTCATTTTAGAAATGAATTTCGCTTTGTCATCCTTCTCCAGCTTTAGTTTCCTTTTAGCCAGTGTTTGTTTCAGATGAGTCTGAAGTAGCGTGTCCTGTCTCTTACCTGTTTCGGCATTTCGTCTTGGAATTATAACATTTAAAACATTGGTATTAATTGCTTTAGTTTTTGCTTTGGTGTTAGTGGCTCATCCTGCTTCGTTTAAGTCTGAGGTCGACTGGAGAGCTGGCGGTCCTGAAGGTTTATAGCTTTTGCGTGGAATCTTTATGAGTGCTTGCTGACAGAGTTGGCTGAATGTTGCAGAATACATGCAGATGGCAGAAATTTGTCTTAGGGAACAGCGGAGGAGTTAAAATTATTTATGCCTGTGCATTCAGTATCTTTGACAGTGTACCCCACTGTTATGACTTTTTTTTTTCAAAGTTGCGGAGAAAGGTTTTCCAAAACTAAGTTTCGTGACTGCAGCATTAAGACTGAGGTGCTTGAAGTTTGTTGCCTTTTGAAGACAGTATGTGTTGATGGGGTTGAACACAGTTCTGTCGAGAGATTGTAAAATGTGTCGTGCGGGGAGGCACGCACAACATTTCAATACCATAGAGCCTGCACTAATTCAAAAACATTCAGAAAGAATTAGATGAATGACTATCCAACATCAGAACATCCTCTATATCGGTGCTTCCGAACATGCTGAAGTCATGGCAGAAATATGTCACTGATATAAACCGAATCGGTCATTGCGATTTCAGGTCCTGTGTTTAAATCCTATTTGTATATTTCCCTGAAATGAACTCCCTTGAGTATAATAAAAGGGAGAATAAATTAATCACTTGCACTGCATCATGCAACAACAGTTACATTGTTACCCCGTTCAGCACTCGTTAACTTAATAACATCCCTATATCTTTTCCTGCTGACAATTTTCGGAGGGACATTATTAAATGGACGCCCTGTGTCATCCATACTGAAAATAAGGTATGCTCTGTCATGGATAACGGAATTCCGTACAGATCAAAATAGTCAACCGCTCTATGATTCAGTCCCTGTGCTATTGCTCTCGATAAGCCTTCGGGCTTTCTCAGTGCAGCGTCACGATTTTTCATGAAACGTGAAAACCAATCCTTGTCCGCACACATTTTATCTTTATACCAAGGATGATTTATACCTTTCACATCGGCAAACATGAATGCCGCTAAACGGATCTGCTCAGGAGTGCATCCAAAACCTCTTCCTGTTAAATCTTTCAACCTGGCAGACCAATCTTGTTCTTCCCAAACGTTAAAAACTAAGATGACCAGCAGATTTAGTCTTTATTTAGCTTCTTCATGTATCCTGGGTTTCAGTGATATTCATGCAGTATTTTAGTGTATAATATGGGAATTGGAAAAGACCCGCTACATCCGTCAGACTCCCATCTCTTCTCATGACGCTTGGAACTGCTCGGCACGTCTGCCTTCTCTACGTTTTCTACACGAGTCCGTACAATTTAGAACGTAGCAAAAAAACATTGTTATGTGGGATAATTATCAGTGACATCAATGAGACATATTTCTAACCGAGCGGAACAGCCCCCTTCTCACTGGGCGAATAGCCACAAGTGCAGGGTTTCATAATTACGCTTCGTTTGAAGGCAGTGACAAAAGACGGACATCTTCTATGCAGAGGCACTTTATTCCTTATTTTACAACCAGTGAGTTATACGCCGGAAAATGTAGACTATTCTGCAAGCTGTGCCTTATCTAAGAAGGCACGTTTTTATTTGAAGACCAAAAACACAATACAAATTCAGCTCTGGAAACTTAAGAAGACAACTTAGAAGCAGCAAACAAGGGCTTGGCGCTGTCGCATACATGCACAGGGACACAATAACTGCAAAACAAGATGCAGGCCGTGCAAACTGGTTGCGCAGTACGTAATTTGCTTATTTTGAGCGGAATAACCCCTCCCTAATATAGTACAATTCAAGAATATTTTAAGTCATTAAACCATACTTACCTCTTAACCTTTGTTGTATAAATTGATTTGACAGAGCAACATGTATTTTGTAAATCAGTAACACTGAGATCTCAATTCAAAACAATTGTACGCGCTTTCTTTTTTTTTTTTTATACTGATGGCCTGAACTTGAACCTCTGAGGACGAAACACACTGCCAAATTAAAGACGTAACACTTACTAGTCGTGTTGGCGGAAACTTACGTTTCTAAGCTGACAATGGTTTTTGTGAAAACGGAACGCGTATGTAGTGACAGTAATAAACAAAGGTGATAATGGGCTTAGGTTGGATATTTTAAACTATACTTTGCCGCATAAGGATGACTATATGTTCTCAGTGTTCTACTGAGAGGCAAGAGTTTCAGCGTGATGGTTGCGTTATATAAAATTTGTTAGAATACAGTCCATGTTAAAATGCCACAAAACACACCGCCTTAATAAATTTTACATCATACAACCCATCAGTGCTCACTTCCTTGTCTCTCGGCCTAGCGACGACGCCGCCATTAAATCATAACAGCGAAGTTCGCCCAATAATCTGATAAGAGATTTTACGGAATTACCTTATCGAATGTTTCTATGTATGAATTGTAGTCGCCCGCTAATGTGATTTAAATTTTACGAAATTACCTTATCGAATGTTTCTATCTATGAGTTGTAGTCGCCCAATAACATGATAACAGATTTTACGACGTTACCTTATCGAATGATTCTACCTATAAATTTTAGTCTTTGAGCCGTATTCATAGTTTCTCTCTCCAAGTTTCGTTGGCCGCCGAAAGAAGTCAAATGGGCTGCATGCGGCCTCCGTGCCGCTAATTTGACATGCCTGCTACAGACAAACAAATTAGTTTCAAAATTTCATATTACATAAGTCAGTCCCTGAAAACAGACTTTTAAAAGAGTGACACGTTAATTCATATTTTATGCAAGTAAGCGACATACTTCAAGAAACAAAATGCTGTAAGTCGTGCATGTTTTGATTATGTGCAACTGCACAGTTTAATCTAGCGTTTGTGCGAATACAACATATGCACAAAAAAAATCTATGCCGATACCGGGACACGAACCAAAAAAACTGTCTCCGTAAGAGCATTGATACCATGCTTTTATGTGATGGCTGTAATACAAACAATCATTTGCATTGTAAGCAATAGCAGACCCATGTAGCAGAGCTAGCTAGCCACACTCCTCAGAAAATTAATAATGTTAATGGATGTTTAACTTTAAATTAAGCATATGTATTGTTGCCCTTGGTTTATATCTGGCATGAATGACTGTAATGAACGGAAGACAGAAACGCCATGCATGCACAAATATGGGAAAACTAAGAACGACTACAATTATGATGGCAACTGTACGTTACATCACATCCAGTTCAGGACTGAACACAGTCAGGCCACTTCATATTTGTCTCGCAGAGAGTAATACCCATTGTTGCATCGATTTTCATTTATCACCTTACAAAATTTTTCCTACAAATCTTGTGGCAAGACAAACTAAAAGTGAACTACTCCCCGCTCACTTCTAACAGAAATGGAAGCAATGATTTAGAAAGATCCCTGAAATTTCACAAATCAAGATAACCAGAAGGGTCACATGTTCAAATCCCATCAATGTTCAACACCATAGCTTTTGCGACAGTAGTGAAAGGGCTTACGCAGCTTGCCTGCACCTTCGCTCACCAGATTGCGACAACCATCCACCTGTGAGTTAATATGTTCAACATCAAAGCTTACCCTGCCGAAGAATTTATCACTACCAAGACATGAACTCGGTGCAGCCTTAGACCTACTAATAGCCAGAATACATGAAGGCCACATCAGCGCCCAGTCTAGCCATCAATGAATCCATCCTGTGAAGAGATTCCTCCACTGTACTTACTTGGATGAAGGAACCATCCAGCAAATGAAGGATGTTTGTCGGGAACACCATCGCGGAAGATACATTGTCTGCAACCTGGAGACATGCACCATCCCAGTCTAATCCTGCAGATTTGGCATCACGGGGAAATGACCCTGCAACCCTTTCTTCACCAGCCTTATGATGTAAGAGGTCACAATGATTGTCACACAAGCCATACTGCTGGCCCAGTTTATAAATTCCCACTCCTACCAACAACCTTGAAATCCGGCAAGAACACACCAAGTTTCATGAGCCTCTGAATGCCACAAAGATGACTCGCTTTGTGGGGTGTACCAAGTTCTATAAAAAGTTCATTCTCATTTTGCTGTGGTGGTTGCACCTTTGAACCAACTCCATAAGATCGGTGTAAAGTTTGCATGGCGGGAGGGACAGGCTTTCGAATTCCAGGAACTGAAAGAGTTAATGGCACAGCCGCCAGTGCTGCATATGGCAGATTTTTCTAAACAGTTTATTTTTCAGAATGATGCTAATGGTACAACCTTGGAGGTCGTCCTCTTTCAGGAAGTGGAGGTTTATCGACAACCTATAACCTACGCTTCTAGAACCTTAAAATTGGTTGAACTTAAGAAAAAATCGGTTTATAAGCTGGAGTGTTGGGATAGTTTATTTGGAATTGCAACAATACATAGCTACCTACAGCAAAGGGAGTTCCTGTTAGAAACACAATCAGGGAATGTCATGGATCTTGTCACATCTTCGACAATTATGCAAGATAGGAAGAAAGGTGGTATGCATTTCATCCCCTAAGCATAGGGGCACACAAACCGTTGTCACCGATTCACTAGCTAGAATGTTAGAGTGCGCTGTGGAAGGACCGCAAGTCCTGTTAACACTGTTGAGTAAGTTTCCTCTGGCCTTCCAGGACATTGGTAAACTGGCGAACAAACACAAATACTTTAAAGAATGAATCAACATACAAGCATACAAATCTGTGATCATTCAATTTGTGTTGGTCTTTATTAGACAACATACCTTTACACACATTCTTCTCAGTCTTCTGCTGTTTTTACTCCCGCCTGAATCTTTACAAGAAATTATTTTAGACTGTGAAGTGAGAGAGAAAACCAACAAGATGCAACAGTCAGATGTTTATTATCAACATTTTCTCAACATGTTTCAGGCATCATTATGCCCATCTTCAGGAGAACAAGATGTGTGTTACTGCATGTGGTGTGCTTTGCTGGTTCTGCTGGATGTGGTTGGTAGTGGTTGTGGGGCACTGTGTTGTAGGGTGCGAGCACTGTGAAGGTTACTGTTCGATTACCAACCACATCCAGCAGAACCAGCGCAGCACACCACGTGCAGTAACACACGTCTTGTTCTCCTGAAGATGGGAATAACGATGCCCGAAACATGTTGAGAAAATGTTGATAATAAACATCTAACTGTTGCATCTTGTTGGTTTTCTCTCTCACTTCACAATACAGTAACCTCCACAGTGCTTGCACCCACAACGCAGCACCCCACAACTGCTACCAACCACATCCAGCAGAACCAGCGCGGCACACCATGTGCAGTAACACACGTCTTGTTCTCCTGAAGATGGGCATAATGATGCCCGAAACATGTTGAGAAACTGTTGATAATAAACATCCAACTGTTGCATCTTCTTGGTTTTCTCTCTCACTTCACAATTTGCCCACGATGCATGGTCATAGAAACCTAAAGCTTATTTTAGATTGTTTGAAATGTGCTGAACATTTTTGACAAGGTTTGTACCTCCTGCTATCGCAACTTTAGCACTATGGGCGAGATTTTACCACATTCTTGGGGTTGCATTTTAAGTCAAGAACAACAATTTTTGTCCTTCAAAACTTCTTTTAGTTTGTTAGTGAAGGGACAAACATTCTCTGTCTGCTGTTATCTATTTACCTAATGCAAGAACATTCTAAGACAACCCCCAAATAAAACACATCTGCCAAGGGAAAAGGTATATATCCAATTCTAAGATGACCCTCAAAACTGCTAAGAAAAAATATTTTACCATTAATTTCATACACTTAATACAAGAAGCATGTCAGATTGTATCTACCTTTACCAATCAGAGTTACTGTCTCCACCTTCACAGTCAAGGCCTTCATATTCCCTACACTCACAACTAACATTCCCACCCTCTTTACTGCCATTCCACAACTTATCACAGCCTCATCCATTGCACTGTTATACAGCACACCTTAAAACCCTTCACAACCACTTCTGGTGGGACGTGCTGCAATGCCGTTAATGATCCGCACTGATTATATAACACATTTATGTTTCATGGTTTAAAAACTTACTTGAACCCATGAATATTCACTATTTTCTCCACAAATGGTGTTATGCATCTAAGAATTTTAAATATGTGTTTTGGATTTTTGTGTTGTGTGTGTGGTCTGAGTTCATGGCTCCTTTTATAGGTTTTAATTTGTGAATTGGTCCAGGTTTTATTTTTGAGTTATCTAGTTAATTTTTAATTTTTCAATAGCCATTTTCCTATTACTGCCCTTGAACTAGACCCTTCTGCAGGTGTATATCTTAACAAGTTTACAGCTTCTGTGGTGCCCAGTGACTGACAACTGCTCAAACTAAGGGGTCTACCAAGTTAGGTGCAGGTGCTTCTTTGCCTGAAGACAGTAACACAGCCAGTTTCTGAAAGGTTGTGCTCCTTTAAAAAACTAGGTATGTCCACACAAATAAGAGTGTAGTGCATGGAAACAGAAAAATTAGTTCGACATTTTATTTGTATTTAGAATTGGGAATTTGAAATGATTTTTTGGAGGGGGGGGGGGAGAAACAATGTGGGATGCATTACAGTTTAAGTAATGGGAGATTGTAGTGATTTGTGGTGATTTTATTTATGTAACTATGCAAGGTTATATTTTGTTTAAAATTTGTATCTTGGCATTTTAGTGGAAATTTCAAAATTGTAATTATAAGTTAGATTGAGCAAGTAACACGTGCTAACAACAAGAAGGCTGTACCATTTTGCATCCCATTTGTAACAGTCACAATCCTTTATTTCTGCACAAGATGTTGTTAAGCAGACCCAAAAAGTGCCAAGTTCAGAGTTTTGTGAATGCATGCACTGATAAGCATTGTCTCTGTGATCCATCTTTTGAGAAGAACAGCCACAAACTTGAGTGCTTTGGAAAAAGCCTCAGAATGAGCCTTGTAGCTCAAATTTTCTTGTTCATACCAGGTGAGTGGTGTGTGGTGCATATATAACTACAAATGGTGATGATCTGCCTTCTTGTTGCTAAGCCTCATTGTGGTAGAACAGATCTGAGTCCATGCAGAACTGAGTTTTATGTGTGGTACAGTAGATCAGTTGAGAATATATATTTTTATAAGGTCAGATGTAGCCCATAATCTATGTTCCACTGGGACGTACGCTGTGGCAAAGATTTAGATATAATCCTAACCCAAGTATTTCCCTGAATGGATTGTTATGTTACAGGAGTATTGGCAAATGTTGATTAGAACTTTGATGTAGGCTACTAAGTGTGCGGGAAACTTAATACAGTCAAACCTCGGTTCACGAACTTAATTCATTCCTGAAGGTCGTTCATAAACCGAAACTATTTTCCCCATAGGAATTAATGTAAAATGGATTAATCTGTTCCTGGACCCCAGACGATTGCTTATTTAAACTTTTACAACAGTACTTTGTGCACAAGTTCTTAACACAAAATCAATGGAAACTATTAAATCTATCACAAAAAAGATAAACACAACACTAAGCAGATCAAATATAGACGAAAAGTTAATTTAGTTTTTCTTTTCACTTTGCTGCTACCATTGCCTTTCTTTGGCCCTATGGTGTCTTATTTAAAGAGAAGGCACAGTGAATTCGAGTGAACGAAAGGTACACAGCAACAGACGCTCTTGCCCATTGGTGTTGCTGACTCGGGGTTTTTTCCGCTAGATCATTCTTCTACGAATACTGCCGACACTGATACTCCCACCTTATCGCTCCATGATGTTGATGGCTTGCGTATTCATAACTCGAGACACAGTACGTCATCCGAGATGCTTTGTGTTCGGAAAATTTGTTCATAAACCAATTTGTTCATGATCTGAGGCATGGTTTGACTGTACTTACAATTCTTTAACATGTGTGAAACTGTGATAACAACAAGATGAGTTACTTTGAGGTAATTATTTTAATAGTACACTTGGTGAGCCCAGTACTGTTAGAGACAGGTAAATTCTATACTGGAACTTCAATACATGGATATGAGGTTGGTTTCATTTAACATTCCCAAAGGTGGTGGCAGGGAATACCATGAAGTTGTGTTGTTTTTACAATGAAGGGAGGGATTTTGTAATATGTTTCTCTAGCGGATTGGTCTGGTAGCAGATAATCCCACATCCACCTAACCGCTCAGTGCTCATATTAGCTACCAGTGAAGTAATGGCATTGCATCTGACTGCATAATTTCTTTTTAGCTACCATTTGGACTTGTAGTCTTGTCTGATTAGCATGTCTTGGTGAATGCTGTGTTGGTATAGCAGGTCAAGTCAGCTCTACTAAAGTGTTATGTGGCCACCGTGAGGATACAATGGCAGCCACTACAAAACAGTCAACAGCAACAGGTTTACCAACCTCCACTAGCCACTACAAACTGATGGCATCGGTGGGATCTCTACACCCCTGTAGCCACTACAAGGGTGTGTTAGTTAACTTTAGTCATGATATATTTTCTTGGTTGCCTACACATGACAATCTTACAATGCAAGCTTTGGTTTGGCTCTGCATCATCCAGTTTGGCTCTTCATATGCAAATTTCAGACTCTACATATTTAAGCACCAAATTTAAGGAAAAAACCCCCTCTTACATTCAAGTAAATATGGTAGTTCAGCAGGTGCTTATGTGTGTTAGTTCCCACAAACACTGCAGAAGGTAAGCTTCACATACAAAATGACAGAGGCCAAACAGAGACCATATATTTGAACTTATACTCAACCCAGGCTCTGACAGTGATGTTTCTGCCTGTGACCAGATAGTGCCATGTACAATAAATGAAAGATGACAAGAAAGAACAGCCAGTCCCATCGAAGGGTGTAGACGCTGGGTCCAAAAACACAGCAGACAAAAAGGTGTGCCCAAGAATGAAGCAAAGATGAAAGTTCTGCCAGTTTCAGCACTACTTCAAATCTCCACGTAATTCTGCTTGGAGAAAACAGATGAATGCAACAACACCAGAGTTTATCATTTCACTGTTGATAAGAATGGTAGTAGACAAAATGTCTTCACTTCTTAGATATAACAGTTTAAACAACTCTCTTCTGGACTGCACTTGTGCCCAAAATGACTCAGAGACTTCCTACATTGCAGATCTTGATTTAAATTGAGATTGTGGTGGTGTATGAACTGATAATGGCAGGTTGCAAGCATCACAGAACATCCCAGAAAGCAGGTATGTAAGGAAAGGGATTTACTCTGCTAAGTTTCCTACAGCATGCCAGCAAGTAATCGCACAGGGACTAGCATATGGTTAGCTATGCCATTCACCAGTACACTTCAGAGACCAGCATATGGTCACCTACGAAGGTAAAGGTTAAAGTCGAAGTCAAAGCAGTTTGCTGCTACATCAGACACCAAGTGGTCGACTCTTGCAGTAATGGCTCATTTTGCTACTTCTGCAACAGTCCTTCTTGCTAACCCTGAAAGAGGAGTTACTATACGGACAGCAAGCATTTTCTTCCTAATCAGCCAGCTGTTGCAAATGAGAAGTGAGAAGATATTACTCCTGCAGCTGGCTACAGTACATACTGTACTGTGGAAACTGAATATGCCTGCAGCAGAACGAATGGTTAATCAAGCATATATCAGACATGGGACCATGAGAAATCAGTCTACAGCAGGGATATCTGAGCTGTGCTGGCTAATGTTGTATAAAGCATGCCACAGTAATGTTGTACCTACTGTCTTTCCTAGTTTTCTCCATTGTAATCTCAACCCTTCGCATTCATGACACTTACCCTTTCATCTAGAGAGTAGGATGGATAGTCTCTGACCGACCAAGTGACTGATGAGCTAGTAAGCTCAAATGCAGAACACAGTCTTGGCATTTTGATCCAGGATGTCTTAAATGAGTTTCACAGTATTTGTAATAGTTTGTAATTTATGTGTGATATACATCATCAACAAATGCAGCCTTCACATTTCATTACATAGCATATGGTAATTACCCATTTAATTTTGGTTTCCAAAAACAAAGAACAGCATGGATATCACATTAACAGTCAATTATGCTGAGAGATCCATCAGTTAGTATAAGTCCCCTATCCCACAGATCACCAACTATCTGCACCTGAAGAAGCAAATAAAATACATCAAATTAGAAGAAGCCCATATGGACACTTATATTAAGCTGATGTTGTTGCATTTACATTGGGGGGGGGGGGGGGGGAAAAAAAAAAAAATTTTTATTTAAAATTAATATTGGTGTTGAAAAATTAATTTTTAAAAAATTTTTTTAAAAAGGAAAATTATTGTAGGGGAAAAAAAAATTAAAAAATTTTTAATAT
>Ga0131853_10005129_pt1 | contig 23588 bp, 17 predicted proteins | sample TergutLab28metaG_FD_92764 | JGI IMG/M metagenome (GOLD analysis project Ga0131853, IMG submission 92764) | Labiotermes labralis P1 segment gut microbial communities from Petit-Saut dam, French Guiana - Lab288 P1 (version 2) (version 2) | ecosystem: Host-associated > Arthropoda: Insects >...
CCCCCCCCACTGGGGGGCCCCCCCCCCCCACCCCCCCTCCCCCCCCCCCCTCCCCCCCAACGAAATTTTTTAACCCCCCCCCCCCCCCCCCCCTGAACAAAATCCCTGGGTACGCCACTGGCTGTTAGTGAAACAAGGAACTACTGCTCTTTGAGGAATCCACTAATCCACTGATAAGACAAAATATTTTCCCCTTATTTGGTGGCTACTTACTTCCATTCAAACAACAATAGGTTAGTTTCAGGTACTTATGAGTCTTTTTTCTTCAGAGAATTTTAAGAACACCAAGTTCAGCCTAATGTGCATGTAAACTACCAGAATATCATTCTTTACAGGCAGCTTGTGCAAGATGCACCAGTGATGTGCATGAGCCACACTGTGTCCAACCCTGGCACATAGTATTACAGAATTTTTTATTTGTAATCCCAGGTGGAAGGAAACCACACTCGTCATCCACAACTCTCTGGTCTGCCTCGTTCAAACAGCACCCCACCTTCCCCAGCAGGTGACACTCGATCCCCACACAGCACCAGCAGTAACCAAGGCAGTGACTCTATTTCAAGTCTGGATGCATCTCTTACTCTGGCTGGAAGTGGACACATGATAACAGATCTGTTTGCCAACCGTCGACCCAACCGGCTGTTACAGCAGAATGGAAGGCCGGTCAAAAATCCAAGTGCTGATTCAATTTTGGCAATGTTCCGTAACTTCTCATCTACCGCGTCAGGTTCAGCTATACACAAGATGTCACCATCCACCACTCCAACTGCATCCAGTCCTCAAGATGATGCCGCAGGGTCAGACGAGTCCTCCACCTCATCTGTCCCAACACCAATGTCATCTTCCAGCTTCACACTGGACTCCCCTCCCCTGTCTTATACCTTCCATCGTCATAACCACAGCAACACTATAGAAGTCCCAGTGTTAGATGCCCTTAGTGCCCACAAAACTGTCGGTGGAGGCAGCAATCTGCTTCAGCCTCCTACAATCTTGTTGGAAATACCAAGTGGTGGAATCAGCAAGTGTCTCTCACCCATTCGGGAAGTTCCAACGCCACTTGCGACACCTGCCCCATCTCCTGCCCTTACACCCATCATGCCTCGAAGTGCTCCTCCATATTTGAGAAGCGGAGATGACCAGATCAACTCAGCAGCAACTTGCGATCAGGTGCGGTTACCTTTCATCACAGTTACAAACAGTGATGATGATGATGATGATGATGATGAAGAAGAGGAAGATGAGGAGGAAGTGGTTGCAATAGAAGTGACTGACGAAGTTTCTAAGTGTGAATCATATCCAACTGCTTCTTCAGCTACCAATGAACATGAAGAAACCAAATCCATCCAGTTACATCTTCCATTCAAAATGAATGTAAGCTACACCATATATCTCGGATGAGGCTTCCTACATTTCCATGAAAAATAAAATTGGAATCCAATTTAACCCAGTTGTAATGACACTGGTTTATATGACACCTCACATGTAGAGTCAGATATTCTGTGGTACCAATTAATTCATCACTGTTAGACATAACATTATACCCCTCAGTTATGACACAAAATATTCAGTCCCTTTCATGATGTTATAACCAAGTTTGACTCTTTGTGTATTGTAGACAGGAAACAATGTTTTGGAGGTACCTACTGCCTCCACCTTTTGACTAGTCTGACAAATTTCTGAAAACAGAAATTTTACTAGCCATTTATGGCTGTCTATATTAGCCCTCATTACATATTTACATACTTATCTGTTTGCTTATTTATTCATTCAAGAGTTTTAAAAACCATCCCAGCATAATTTTTCAGATTAAAATTTCACACAAGCTACCACACTTCTCTTATTGATTTCAACTTCTTCAAGCACATGATGTGAGTGAGCATGTGTGTTTGTTTTCTGACAATTAATTTGAAATTAATGGGTAAACATGTAACAGAATAATCCCAGAGAGCAATTCCCACTTTTATTTGATAATTTACTTCACTTGTTCTCTAATTGTGATCCACAAACCCTGAACAAGTAATAATGTCATTAAAATAAATAGGAAGTTGCTGTATTTGCGACATTGTCACTGCCACAAGGAACTATGTTTGCAAAACTCCCGTACAGCAGTGGTTCAAAAAAGATGTCTTTGAAATTATGATTTACAGACCAAAGGAGTCACAATAGAAGTCACTTTAAATCAGCTGATTAGGTTTAATTGTACTATGCTTAAGTATTTTTTATTAGATGTCGGTATATTTTATGCTACATCAATATGTTTCACCAGGCAATCCACACAGAGTAAACATTTTGAAAATCCTATATTTATTATTCTGAGAAGATGCAATACACTTGTTTGCTTTCATCTTAAGAACCTGGCAACTACACAAGTGATGTTGAATAATGGAATAGTCCACTTTTATTAGAAAGATACTAAGCTGTCAACATTTAGTGATTTTTTACACCTAATAGGAATCATGCTATAACATAATTAAGAAAAGCACTCTTATTTTCAGGTTGGCCCCCTTCCTACATGTAACAATTTGGGTCCCATCTTGGTGGTGGATGAAAATGATGTCTCTGCCAGTGAGAATAACAGTGAGGAATGTTCCAGCGGTGAGAAAGGCTGCTGTGAAAGTGAACCTGCCCTCTCACGGCCAGTGATCCCACTGCTCACGATCCAGCAGCCATCACCAACACATCATGTTCCCTCAGTCCATCTCCTTGGCTCTCCACCACCTCAACGAAGTGGTCACATGGAAACAAACTTCCCTTTTCCAGGAAAAGGACCACGTCGTCTACTCAAAGAACTGGACAAACCAAACTCATTAGATTTACCTTGCCCCCCACCCCTCATCACCATTACTTGTAACATGAGTGAGGCTGAATCAGACACAGAATCCATCTCTCCAGCAGCCAAGACTGGAGGAACACATTCAGGTGTTTCAGGTGGCAGTGTAGGCATGTGTTACCTCAGTCCTTTCTCCATGTGTTCACGTGCTGACCGTACAGCCTCCGAGTCCAACCTTAGCTCATCAGGATACAGTTCCATGGCAAGCCCTGGACCATCTAGGTGTGGATCCAATAATCCATTATGTCCTTCAGAAGTGGAAGATCCTCCAGGTTCAGGCTCAGGACCCAATCCTGGCGCCACAGGCCTTTCTGGACACAGCCTCATTCAGAGAAAGCCCTCACCACTGCTTTGCACTCCTGTCAACACAACCTGCCTCACTCAGTCTGAGGAGGAAGCTGAAAGGCCTTCTGAGGACCGTGGCCTGCAAGGGGGTCACAGCAGAGGCCGTTCGGATTCTGAAACACTGTCCGATGACCTCTTTTTGGAGTCCAATGATGAAGGAATAGGTACGGATCATCTGGATGAAAAGATCGAGGATGGAGAACTGAAAAGTGCAAAGGAGTTAGAAGTGTTTATAGGTAAAGAACTTCTGGAAAATGGAAAGACGCTCCTTGGCTTACCATTACTGTCAGCGTCTCCTGTCACAAAGTGCAGCAGTGTTGACACTGGTCTTGATTGCTGTAAGCTGTTGGCCCCAACCTCCATACACAGCAGCAAGTCTTCTCTACAGCTCCCTGCCATCATAGTTCAAGCAGATACAGGCAGTTGTGAAAAGCATCTCAGTCCTGTGAGCTCACGTAGTGAAAGTCCACTCAGTGATAAGACAGGTGGACCCGGACGCTTCTCGCCATTGTTTTATGGACGAAACAAATCAGATCAGTTGCCTTTTACAGACTCAGATGGGCTATATGACTGTCCCAGTTCAGACTGCCCCCTCAACAGAATTCTGCCAAGCACAACAGTACAACAGCACCGCAAATCAACAGGGCGAAGGCGAGAAAGACGAACAGCATCTCGTGGAGTTGGGGGTAATAAGACTCCTAGCCCCACTAAGATAACAACATTCTTGGATATCCCTGGAAAAGAACAGTATTACCGCCCCACAGCTGCACGCAAACCAAGCCCAAAGCGATCAAGAACACGTACCCAGCCATGTGTCAGTTCATCATCATCTTCAGAGAGCCTCAATTCAACCAGGCAAGGATACTGTTCAATTATGACTCTTTAATTATAAGGGAAAGATTTTAGGCAGTGTAGTGTAACTATTTACTTGCCGCTACTCTTAATACACACAGAACTCCTTTGCCACACATTTAGTCGAAAATCAAATATGAAATTTAATTCCTTGTTATCTTCTTCTTCAGCATTACCACCATTATTGTGGACAGTTAGATGTTAATTTTAATCACAGTCATTCCCTTGCTCCTTTTTAGGCATTCTTTACTTAGAAAAATGAGAATTCCTTATGTGGAGCTCAGGTCCACCTGTGGCCTAATTTGTCACCTAAACAATTCAACACAGCTTTAAAATTCAGAACTGAAGACTTCCATTAAAAGTGGACGGGAAGGAGTGGCATACCCAGGAATTTTGTTCGGGGGATGTTCAACAAATTCAGTTGAGGACAGAGAGAACGGGGATCTGTGGGCAGTAGCCCTCTAGTCAGAGGTTCTGGAGAGAGCTTTAATTTGGTACAAGAAATTTAATTTCATATAGTAAAATTTTCTTAATTTTTGGTAATTTAAGACTATTTATGATGACAACCAATTTATTTCTCATTGCTAATGTAAAACAATTGTGAACCGGCGGTAGTTTTAGAATTTTACTGCCTTTTTTTCCAAACATCTTGGGGTGTTGGCATGGCAAATTCGAAAATTGTTAACAGTTTTCACAATCGGGTTGAGTTTGGCACGATTTCGGAGGGCCTTCAGAATTTCGGGGGAGGGGGGGTTTGAACCCCCCCCAAACCCCCCTCTCGTTATGCCACTGACGGGAAGTTAACATTTTTAATTGTCTTTATATTAACAGTTGGCTTGTGTGAGGCCAAAATGTACTTATCCACAGAATTTTTTAATATCTGGAATGACTGACATTCACTAATCTCAATTTCATTGTTCCCATTTCAAAGTAAGGTTAATAAACCGCAAATAATGCATTTTGGGTAGGCATTATGGAGTATAGGAAGCCAGGCTAGCACAGGCAGTATAGTGTCTTGGCTACAGGATGGATGACTTGAAGGACTGAGGTTTGATTACCAGCACAGTGAAATTATTTTCTCTCTAAAGCATGTACATCAGCTCCTGGTACCACCCACTGCATCCACTGGTTCCTTCCCCAGGGGTTAAAGGGTGGAGCTGCACCTCCATTCCCTCATATGCCTTCATGGTATGCAGAGGAACAACTTTCCAAACCGTTTCCAATCTTGGCTATAACAACACAAGATGGGGCATGTTATTTTACAGGGAAATAACTCTTCGTAGTTCATCGGAGAAGACTGTCAATTCCGACCGAGTGTCCTGGCCTAGTACACTCACAGGACAGAGAGATTTGGACTGGGCAAATGACAGCAAGGGACATCTCTCTGTTGAAGCATCTGGGGAGGACACAGGGGAGGTGAGTCACTGTACTACATGGCTCTGTACAAAGTTATGTAGTTTTTGAAAGTGCTGTCATGTGAGATAAAACACCATGTGGGGGGGGGGGTAAAGGTACAGCAGTCCCGTTACAGGCCCAGAGGGTTTCAGGAAGTTAAGGTTCCCAGATTTCATGACAATGGCACAGGATGGTGGTACGGTTGTCAGCCTTATGCACCAGCCACCTTTACCCCCAGGAAATGCTCCTGGTACTCATTTCTGTTAAAGGCTAAGTTGACCCCAGGGCCACAGTGTGATCAGAAGGATTTTATGTCAAAGAAAAATGTCAATGACACGAGCTGGGATCGAACCAGCGACCTCCCCCGATTTGTAGCACAGCACCTTAACCGCTGTGCTACCGCGGTCCCCATGTGGTGGGGTAGGAACTGGTTGTTACCTATTATATTCCAGCACATTCTCAACCAGGTCCACTGTCTCCCCAGTTCTTGTCCTCTCGTTTCATATACCTTAGAACTTCTCCCTCCTCCCAGTGACTTACTCTTCTCTCCTGAAATGAAGGCAGCATTTTCCTCTGAGACTTTGATAATAAGCTGTTACATTCCAGAAGATAGCCATCTAAATGGTCACTACTGTGAAACAATTAGTATGTACTGTTGGTGAACAAACAACAGTAATAATGTCTTAGGTGAAGATGTTCAACAAACCATAAAACCAAATAGGACAAAAAGTTCTAAGAGGAAACTGAGACACCAGCTCTTTTCTTCTGATGGTTTGACTACTAACAACTAAGGATTGATAAACATATGAATTAATGAACCACTTCTGCACATAAATTACACCAGAACAGATTCATGTAATGCTGAAAATTTCCTGCTAGAGTATAAAAATTTCTGCACCACAGCCATGTTTAGACCACAACATACAAACAGTGCTAAAAGTTCACCAAAGAAATCAGTCCAGCCAGAACAGTGTAGTCAGTATATAGACAGGGCTGCTGGCTGAACAATACAGAGCTCAAATTCTAGCAAGGGGCAACAAGTTTCTCTCTTCTCTAAAATGCCCAGACCAAATGTGGGGCACAACCAGCCCCCTGTTCAATGGGTATCAGGGTTTATTTCCTGGGCATGATTTTGACTACTATCCTCCATCTAGTGCCAAGATTAAGAATGAGTGGAGTTATACAACTATTTGCCATATGTGCCTTCGTGGCATGGGGAGGGAAAACATAATTTTTTTGCAAGTTAGTAAGTAGGTCAAAGCAGTAAGACTTCTCATTTGTCTTGAAGGGTACCTGGTTCAAATACCAGCCAAGATAAAGACTATGCCAAGATTTTATGAAGTCTTCCTCAGTCCCTCCAAGCAGCTGCAGGATAGTACCTTAAACTTGATCAAGGCTGCTTCCTTCCATATCCTTTCTAATTTGCTCTTCATTGTCACTTGGCACCACACAGTCACAGCATTACTACATAACTAAAAATAAATGATGTTATAAATTTTCAGGTTTTTGTGGCACTCATTGTTAACATAATGGTCTTTTGGGGAGTCACACCATAAGGTTTGGTAGGTAGATACCAACACTGTGGAGAGACACAGTGCTTTCAACTTCAAATCAAATTGATCCTGAAGAAGGGGGCATCAAGTTCATCCATAAGGTTGGTATCTAACTGCAAGACTCTACAGTGTCTCAACCCATAACACCATATCCCTGTATTCACATAATTTTTGGCTTTCATATCCAGTTTAAAAGAACTGTTATATTGCAAATCCATTCCTGTGTATGCTAAACCCACCCAAAAATTTCATGGAATTTGAGGTTTCCTTCCTGAAACCCTCAAACCAAACCAGTTTGTGTGTGTGTGTGTGTGTGTGTGCTCTCTCTGGTTTTTAAAACTGACTTAACCTGTCACAGATCTCCCCATACAACATAAACATCAAAATCCCATTAACCCTTTGATGCCGGAATTAAATCCCCCCCCGCGCCCGGCCACTTTAGTGGCCGTTCGGCTATTTAAAGGGCTCACTGCGCGACATATATATGTCATTCAGCGGCTAAGGGTTAATAAATGCAATAGTATATGGCAAGTGTCTTACTAACATTAAGTTTTTATTTACTTATTTTTCCTGAAAATGACTCCAAATTTAGTGCAATATTGTTGTCATTACTTGTTAATTATGTTTCTACATTGAGTGTTGCTGTGCAGCTGATCCAGCACTATTTACTGCTTAAACCATCATACTGCTGTTGGCTAGTATCCAAGAGTAACCTTGTGAAAAAGACAACAGTTGTGATCAGTATCTCATTACTGCCGTTGTACCATATTGTTATGGTCTGTCGGCCGGTGCCCCTTAAAATTATTAGAAGATATGCTTATTACATCTTATGTTTCATACTTCACATAAATAAAATCACAGTTTTATAATCATATTTCAACAAAAATTAATAACATGAACACTGCTAGAATGCACAGTAACAAATTAGTGTATGGGTGTGCAAAAGCAGAATCCTGGTCCACATCCATTACTTTCAAACTGACCCATAGCAACATACCACATACCAAGATGGTAAAAAAATACATTAAGATTGTGTCCTGTCTGTGTACACTTACATATCATACGTATCATTTATTACTGTGGTCATTAAGTAAATAGTATTGCAAAGTAACAGTTTTGGACCACATGATGGGGAATGGGATAGTGTAGTCAGGTCAATGAATAGGCTGTGGGTTGGGCAAGAGGCTTTTTTCTCCTCCAAATTGTCCACACTAGCAGTGGGGGCCCATCCAGCCTTTCTGTTCAATGGGTACTGGTGGCCCCAGTTGGTAAACCTATTGGAGCATGAAGCTGTGCCAAAATTAGGAATGAATGGAACTTTATCTTCATTCCCTGTACCTATGCCTTCATGGCATGCATAGGGATAACTTCCATTGACTTTACCTGTTGCCTTTAACGCATATTAACCCTGCACTATTTATTTCCTCCTTGCTCAAATGAGGAATAAAATTTAACATTCACAGTTTTCACATTCCTCGCAATATCTTGCCCACAGAGCATAATCAAGCCAATGACAGGGTCTGAACAATTGTCTACCCCTCTTGTAGTGGCTACAAGTGCTGCAGTAAATAATATTCTTAGCCTCAAACCCAAAATGTTATAGTTTTGCAAGAACACACATGTTCAGTAATACAGTATTGGCTTCGTCTTTGTTGAGGCACACAAGTTTGAACCTTACCGTTATGATTTATACTGAGACTGTATGCAGAAGTCCCATGTATGTGGGCTATGACAGCATTTGAACAATGTCACACCCTGCCTGCTGTTTGTCCAGCTGCCCTCTAATCCACATTAATCAGCCCACATTGCATGCTGCTAAGACAGCTTGTCATACAGTTATCCCTTGAACAGAATAGCTCTATTGCAGGAAAAGAAGAAAGTGACAACTCCAATGAGATGTGGGGAGGGCAAATCCAAGGGCCTGTTTTCCATGGTTGTGTATAAGTAATGTATTTATCACACATTAATAACCACAAAAGAAATACTTTATCATTAAAAATTATTTACTTCTGATTCCACCATGTTTCAGGCATTATTCATTCATTATGTGGGGCATTTATCTCATTAAAGAAGTTACTGACCTACCAGTGCATACAAGCTACTTACATGTTTTTATTAAATACCATATAACATATTGTTTATTTGTATCTTAACCTTTATCCTACCCAAGTGGGTATTTAAATTTTGATGAATGGCTTATAAAAAACGTATTATTCAAACAGAAAAAGGTAGTTATAAAATAAAAGGCATTTTGTGGAAAATAAAACAAGGATTATGCAGCATTTCTCAGAAATGCATTAAGTTTCCTTGTTGCTACATTACATAAAATAAATTTCTGGACCAGAAACACAGGTCTTTAAAAGGTTAACATTAAACTACAACCAATTACTCACATCAGCTGCAGCAGTTGTATCAACACCATGCCCATCATGTCTGGCAGCCATCAAACTTCCCATCCAAGAATATTTCTTACGTCATAAAGTGTCCAGGGTCCAAGCCATTAACTTGCCTCCACCTAGTTTTCAGACCTACTGTACAGATTTACCTCCACTCTCTTTTCTGCCTGCATGGAATGGTGTTTGCAACCCATACTTAAACACTGTGACTGAGCAGTAATGAATCCTGAGTTTTATTTGGGAGATCCTAGGTTCAAATCTCAACCCAAAGACTGGCTATTCTGCAAAGCTCTTGCATGACTTCATATGATCACATCTGTCCAAATTTCATCTTGTCTGCCTGTTTCCCAAGTAGATATCTTCCAAAACATTTCTCCACCAGTACTTTATATTACTTCCTTGCTTTCCCACATCAGTTATATGCCCAGACCATATTAAACTTAAAGATCATGGTCTTCTGTAGTGCAATGCCACACATAGTGCGGTAGATACATACTGGCATTTTTGGGCAACATGCCGCCTAGTGAGCCACATGTGTATACTATGAGCAATCTCAGAGTGAGCAATCATAGCAAATACAACTTGGTGACATACAGGACTTACCACTCAACAACCAATTTCAGATGTTTGGATACACTTGACTTTGATATGAGTCATGTACAATTTGTAATCTACATAAATTGTCAACACCTTATGGTAATATAGTAACAGTATATTTACAATGTATCTTACCATTACTGTCAACAAATTTCAGTATATTTATATATCCTTTGTACAACAATACTCCCTAAGGATGGTTATAAGAAACAGCCAAAACATGCTTACACCATCTATGAAGATGGATCTGATAGAGTTCCGAAACATCAGCACATAAAATTCAGATGCCAGGGAATCACCCAAAAGAAAGAATACAACATTCAGTTTGAAATCAAGAAATGTAGGAAGTAGTCTCCTATATGCAGATAAGTGAAATTTCTTGGTTCTGAACTCATGTGTGTATGACTAATGTAAAGTGTGTGTACTCGTCTAACACAACTATATTTATTGGTAGAATATAAAGTATTCTCTACATAAGGTACAACTACATGTTTCGGCACCTGATAATGGCCACCTTCAGGTTGTACATGAAGTACTTATTAAGCAGTTATACAAAACATACATGGGCTGTTTATATGGGGTAGGGAGGGGGTAAAGTGGGCATGAGATCTCGTATCTGTCAGAAAGGTTGGGCGGTATGGGTTACATGAGGGGTCCATGTTGTTACCAAGCTATGTCTAAGCTTATTATAGTCAAATCTATGGTAGGTATATTATGTCTATGTGTGCCGTGTAATTAAACTAAAGTATAAAATATATAATAAAATGATAATGTATGTATATCTATTGCATGGAAGATGTAAGGTATCAACAGTTACAAGCACTTTCATAGTTAATGCTGTGAGAACAAAGTATCCTCCTTACAAGTTATCAGTTTTCTGTATTTTATTTCCAGGAAGTAACAAGTCACATGCTGCCCAAGATAATGGCACATGAAGACCTGCCAAAACCTCACAGGAAAGTGAGCAGACTAAAAACTATTGGACACCAAATAAGGTATCATTACTGTTACTGCTGTTTCATGATTCATGTACCATATTTTGTTCTGCACAATCTTCCCTGGAAGGAAAATCTTAGGGGAAGGGGGATAGATTGTTGGAGAAGATGGGTATAGATGCATGGACATGCAGCTATGATAAATGCAGTGTAGCATAGCAGGGAAGTGGAAAGGAGACAGAAGAGGTGTTGGAGGAGAGGGTATGGAAGAGGGCAAGCAGCATCAAAATAGAAGGGTTATAAGAAAAAAGACTTGAGGACTGGTAGTAAGCACATATTAATGTAATCTTCATACCACAGGTTCTTGCGACGATTGGAGCTAAGTTTGAAACGTCGTGAACGATTAGTGAGTCCTTCTGACAGTTGTGGAGATGATGATGAAGCTGACGGTTCACCACAATCACTGTCACCTCTCCTCAGTCACAAGAGTAATAGCTTCAGTCAGATGCACCAACCCGCACCACGAAGTGGACGAGGTCATCAGAGAGGTGCTACAGCAAAACAAAGGTGTACTGGTGGAGTAGAATTACGTTTTCCACCTGAGGATAGAGCTTGGTGTCACGTCCATGTGACAGGATGCAGTAGCCATAAAGATTAGAATGCTTTAAAGGTTGTGGAGAAAGTACATTCTACTGTTTGGTGAGCAGGGACACCCTTGAGTTCCTGAGTTTCAAAATTAGGAAATTGTATGCATACATAACGTGCCCTATAGATCTGCATAGTTATATTTCAATGTCGGAATATATCAGACATTGATGTTGAGTCAGTAGTACTCCTGCTTTGTATTCAAGCTTTTCTGGCTTCAAAGCTCACCCTAGAGACAAGATAGCCTATCTAAAGTTTGTGATTTTCACCAGTTCTTCTATGCATATTCCAGGACATTTAACCCATTTGCCTATGTTTCGTGGGAACCTACTACTTCAATCGCAAGGGTAGAAGATGGAGGCAGGTTCCTCCAGAACACTGTTAAATCCCAGTAGAGTACGCAACAGTTTGCATCACCCAAACCTCATAATGTAATATGTTTTCATAGGAAGAGAAGTACTTAGAAAAAAAACATAACGTTCCATACAAACAAAAATGTCTTGCAACCGAAATGTATGTTTCAAATTTTGAAGCTCAGAAACTGAAATATATGAAACATGTAATGCAGTATGGAATATACTGTTACTAAACAGAAGTGATGTGAAATATAGCTACCGGAGTTCCCGTCCAGAGGACAACGGTCTGTTAGCTCTCACAGACGATGCAGATCTTACAAAACAGAGGTAAATTTCATACTGAATACGGTGTACTACAGTTACAGTGTAAATTACATTACTTACTTTGTAGCATTTGTTCTAAACCTGACACGCTCAACTTGGTCATGATAATTTACTGGCTGCTGACACAGTGGAATTCCTTCATTAGTTTTAGACAAATTGCAAATCTTGTGTCTCATACATTTTATACAGTCTGTCGTGTACAGACTGAAATGAGACCTGGCCAAAGATTTTTTTTCAACAATGACTCCGTAGTCTTGGGGCCCAAGATACGTGAAGATTAATGCAGATTTACTGTGTGACTGTTATTTTAAACTGAATTTACGGTGTTACTGCCTCAAACTAGGGACTTAACAATTCTTGCAACATACATCTCTTCGCAAGTGACATTCACATACAACCACAGAGTACCTCCTCCTGACAAGGAATATATTCCAATTCAAATTTACCACTTTGCTTTGCCAGATTTTTAACAAATATCACAAACATGTGGTCCGCTACCAGTAGAGCTTTCAAAACGCTCAATAGCATGAATAATACATCCCTTGTGGTTCAGAGCTCATATTCAATTAACCCTTTGAAGGCTGAGAAGGAAATGACAGCATCTTTAATTCCAAAGACCACAATTTCTGGAACGGCAGTGCTGTATCTGAAAGTTCCTCCCAGGCTTAGATATTGGTGAGACTGGCACAATGACAGGGTTAACCGAACTAACCAAAGAAAAGCCTGTCCCATGCCACTCTGTTGAAAGACAGAAAAAGCAATAGGAAACTAATTTTCTTTCCAGTGCTCTCCAAGATCTGAGAAAAACATGTATCTATTTTGAAGCTTCTATGGTGTCACCTGTTTGCCATTCCGATAACAGTAGTGTTAAGATGGTAAGCGTGGAGCACTGGTGTAATGATACTGAGGGGAAACCTGTCCCAAAGCCATTACGTCCACATCTCACAGGATGACCCAGGATTTAAACTGAAGGGAAGCTGAAATTAATCTAAACTACATAAGAAAATTCAGTTCCTACCTAACCAAAATCTGTCTCCTTTATAATGATTAATCAGTACATGCTGCTCAGGGAAATAATTACCTGTATTTAATACATGGTCTTGCACAACTCAATTTGCAACTAAAAAAAACATGTAAATCGTGTTATACAAGATTATATATTAAATGTAGGTTATGTGGGTAAGGTGTAATGGAGATGTGTTATCTAAAGATCACAGCAGCCAGTCAAGCTGTCATCCATAAATTTGCAAACATAAAGACAAAACTTTGCAACTGTAACAGTGATATTTACTTTATCCAAGAATGTTTACATCATAATATTATTCATAAATATGCAAAAGTTAAAATTCCAAAAACATCTACAGCATCAAATTATCCTCAGAAAAAAGGCCTAAAAACACATAAATCTTGTGCGAGACTGTATATTAAATATATCTGATTTGACTACAGCGCAACAGGGATGTGTTATAAAAAAATATTATTTGTTCCAAAAACATATGACCCACATAAACATACATGGTGGTCAGAATGAAGAGTTTCAAATGTTACAGTACGTGGTACAGATTATGTCACCAGGGTTTGAAAAGGTTGAATCAGCTCACTGTCATCAGATCCCCAGTTGAGGCTTCACCATTGATCTTGCACATGGTTAAAATCATCACCAACAACATATAGCTATCATTGAGTTGGGCCACTTGTTGACCCGTCCTGGTCTCATGCATCCAGATGTCTGGTTGCTATCAGTGTAAGGAAATTCAGTTTAAAAGATGACAGTCTTCTGGGATGTGACCCACATACTTCAGTAGATAGTACACTTTTGACAAACTGTGGAGATGGAGGCAGTAGTTCCTTCAAAACAATGGTACTCATTTATCAACCTATGTGGCATCACACCAATGGCATACTGAAGGGGGGGGGGGGTTTGGGGGGTTCAACCCCCCCCCCCTGAAATTCTGAAGGCCCTCCAAAATCATGCCAAAGTCAACCCAATTTGAAAACTTAAAAATTGATGAATTTAGGGCACCAACACCCCAAGATGTTTGGAAAAAAGGCAGTAAAATTCTAACACTACCTAGGTTCGCAATTGTTTTACATTAGCAATGACAAATAAATTGGTTGTCATCATAAATAGTCTTAAAGTATCAAAAATTAAGAATATGGAATGAAATTTCTTGTACCAAATTACAGCTGCCTCCAGAACTCCTGACTAGGGGGCTGTCGCCCCCAGATTCCCATTCTCTGTGTCCTCAACTGAATTTGTTGAACTCCCCCCCTCCCGAACAAAATTCCTGGGTATGCCACTGCATCACACCCCAATACTATCCACCATGACAACCTTATATCTCAAAAATTGATTTTAGTTTTTAAGGGGACTTGAAGTATTGTTCATTAACAAACAAATAATAAAACTCTAACAATTAAAATTACAAAAACAGTACATCTAACTTATAAATGATACATATGTATCACATGTTTCTGTTTTAAGGTATGGTTTAAATGAAAAGTAACATTATTCATGTTTTGGGAGATGTTATCATACTGTGTATTTTATATTATGATGCTCAACACACTTTATACAAAGCAGCTGGGGATAATACTGATTGGACCACAAATCAAGATTGGGACCAAGTAACTACACTAAATGCAAACCAGGGACCTAAGAAATGATAAGCCCAAATCATCCGGCTCAGCAGAAAGTTTCGTTTCCTTCTCAATACATTCGTCCAAGCAAGAATTCTTTTATGCAAGCCAGACTCTCTTGCAAAATTAATTCTCTTCCATATTTGCCACTACTTCCCCAGTGTGAAACTGAAGATTGCTGTGGAAGTTACGGTATGTATTCCTGAATTTCTGTCTTCGTTTAATACTAATTCTGTTGTTTAATAAGCTACTCATGTTCGTACCATGCTATACAAACCTTCCTATCTTCTTAATTCTTACATTTATATTTGTATACATACTGATATGTTAATACAGTGTGCCAGTTCAAAGCAGTGTTACCAGGCTGTCTCAATTTTCACTGTGCTGACATAAATTATCTGCCTTAACTTGGTATTCATCATTGATGATAATATGGAAGTTTAAATGAAGTGTGTTAAGACTTTTATACATAAAAAATTCATTTCAAAGATAACATTCCTCCTACATCTGTTATAATACCTCAGTGAAAGGCTTACAAGTTGATATTTAGTAGTCCATGAACACCTATACAAGAAAAATGTTCTGTAACAAAGGCAATTTGAGGAGGCTACATCATGATGTGCCAGATGCCATTGCCAACATGCACATCATCTTTAATATATTATCTCCGTGTGGGCCACAATCTTGATGATGGACCAACCTGCATTACTGCATGACTCCTTTACCTAATATAATGAAAATTTTTTTTAGTGAATACACAGAAGAACAAATGGAATGGATATGACTACAGGAGTTGGAAAAATGGATGTGTGTTTCTTTCCTTGTATGTAGTTCCAACTGGAATGACCCATGTCCTGTACATAGCACTCATCATGTCATTATTACAGTAATCTGGGACATGGCATTCATCCTGTGGTTCTGTAGAGTTGTACTATCTACTGAATTATACAGCATCGCATCCTGGAAGTCAATATCTAAATACCTACTGCTGTAAGAACATCAAATCGCTGTTGATATCAAGCTTCACTGATCATAATAATTATGACTAGATATATTCTAAATAACAGTAAGCTGTATCAGTTTTGATATTAACCTTTTGACGCCTAATGTCAACTATAGTGGTCGTACCGCACCGCTAACCTCTAAAGTTGCATTTTATATATTTATTCAACAAATATAGGTCCTGAATATTTTAAAAATGGTATACACTCTCGGTTTTTTTTTCTCTTCAAAATGCAGTTTGTTTCATAATTCTAACATATTTGGTTCCTGTATTATTCACATTTTATATACGGGATGTGCTAAAATTAAAAAAATAATTCCAGCGCCAAAAGGTTAAACAATCTTCAGCAATACTTTATAGTTAGAGGAGTCGATACAATGGCTCAACGTGATCTCAGAAATTCTGTACAAATTAAACCAAACAACAAAAAAAACTTTTCTTGTTAACGGCACTCATAATAAGTGGCGCTTGTCAATCAGTGTTGATACAAGTCAGTGGTAGACTGCATCTGAAATGTGATGGCACAAGCACAGAAACCAGATTTCATCATTCAACGAAACAGACGAGTCCATTTAAATTGGCGGGGGCATCAGTCCAGTCGACTACTGGCAGCCAAGGTGTGCGCATCAGCTGTAGTAATGCTGGATACACCTTGTTCCAAGGTAGTGTGAAGTGTACTGGCTACCCACTCCATTCGCCAGTTTCCCCTTCACTTACCCTCCCGTGTGTCACCGTGTGCCATCACATTTCAACTGGACTCCAACTGTAAGCAGGGACATTTTGAGACCAAGGCAGAAAATAACAGTGACATGAGAATTAACTTCCTTGCCTAATATCTACAATATAATACGGGTATAAGCAGATTTTGTAAGAAATAATGATGGTTGTTCTTGCAACATATATTGACAGAAACTATGAAAATAAAGTTATTTTCAAGAAACAAAAAAAAAAAAAAGCTAAAAGAAGGCAGCTCTTTCATTTCCTGTGTATGAACAATCAAAGCAGGTGCTCCTGTATAAAGGTCTGTGATAAAAGCACAACACGGGAAATAAACATGACAGTCATTTGAATTGCATGACATTCTTCTGAGGACTGCCATGAACAACCTGCTAGTCTCATCTACAAAATGTCTGCCATTGTTCGGTTGATTCATGAATGAACTAGGGTGATTATGTTGGTCTTTGTGTTAACTTACAATGTGAAGTGTGTGTCTTGCGATGGCTTTAAAAATAACTCTTCTCATGCAGCAATACTTCCGTGTGAAAATGTCATTTTTGAGATTTTTTTTGTAAAATGTAACTGGTCAAAAATATTTAAAAAATTGTTAAGCACAGTTTTTTCTGCATATTTGAGTCTCATCCTCTTGTGATGCACATTTATTGTATAATAATAATTGTTAAAAGTCACTCAGTGGTGAAAATTCTTTTTCCTATTGCAAAAGAAACTGTTAAATGTATGTTTTTATATGTGTTGTTTTGCGCTAAAAAAAAGTGTTCCATAGTCCAATCTGATACTGTTTGCTTGTTACAAAACAAAGAAAAATATTTATCCTGTTCTGATATCTTTTGATCTTTCCCTGTGATTTTATAAAAAAAAATACATGTATATTAGTTAATATCATATAGTTTGTTAATACTTACACAACTTCCAGCTACTACACCCTGAACTCATATTCAAAATATACAACCTTACTGAACTTCTCTTCCTGTAGTAATCCAAAACAGGGAGATTAAAACACAAAGACCTGTAAGGTACACATCAGAACTGCTAAACTTATACTAAAGATTTCTGGACTAACACTGAGTAGTCCGGTGTCAATTTTTTGCCCCTTAACTTCTGCTTCCAATCACATCAAGGCTGTGCCATGGCTCAGGCAGTCAGCTGCTGGCCTCTCACCACAGAGGTCCAGGTTTAGTCCTAGACCAGTCCTTGTGTGATCTGTTACAAAAATTGGCACTGGATAGGATCACATCTGTTTTCACCCCTCATCATTTCACCAATGTTCCATACTCATTCATCCATCAATGATATTACATAATCTAAGCATGGCAGTGTCATTAAATAATGAACCTAAAAACAGTGTCACAACTTTACGAATGACAATACCCCCAGTTCAATGTTCATTCATTATCACCTACCACCAATTTCAGATAATTTAGTCTGCCTGTTTGGTTATTCCTCTCAAGAGTGAATGGATTAAAACCCTACTACAAATTGACAAAAATGAGTAAAACAGTTTCATGGCACACAGTCTCCATCATTATAAATAAGAACCATTAAAGTATAAAACTTATAAAAGAGAAATAGAACTAAAAAATATTGATGTCACATAATGGATTTTCAGTCACAAGCAAGTGTTCTTAATCAAATGCTGACTAATGACTGACGCTATGTAGCCTGAAAAGGAAATTTCTGATACAGGGAAATTTTTGTATGCTGCTATTTGAAAAATCATGGAGAACATAGGGATGAATTTAAAATGGGACTCACTCACTTGGGGTTTATTCAGTGGCAGTGGCATATGCTCAGACTACACAGCATAAAATTTAAAAAAAGAGAGAGAGAGAGAGAGATTGTTTTATGAATAAATATAAAAACTACCATCACTTCAACATTACTTTAATAAATAAATGTGCACACATATACAGCACTTCTACAGAATCCAAAAAAAAGTTTGAGGCCCTTCATAATATTTTTTAACATGTAGATTTTTATGTTGAGAAGCTGTAAGCTCCTAACACAACCCCCAAACTGCAGGACCACCCAATGTCAGTTCTCTGCAACTGCTTATTCAATATATTTGCAGCTACCCTCCATATCTGTAGGCCATCTCCTCAATCCACAACCTATAGTACAAGAAAGAAATGTCTAAACAATGGAAGCAGGGGGTCTACTGAGCTACAGGTGTCCCACAACCCCTGTATAAGAGACAAACCAAAGCTCTTACCTAAGCCTCTCACACCATTTAATCGGTGTCCCACAACCACTATACAGGCCCACGCTAGCCAAAGCTACCTAAGCCTCTCACATCACGCAATCATATCTACTGGCAAGATATCGACACCTACAGCTCAACGGGCTGGAAGCAGTTTCTGATTCTACCTATTTGTAAGGATGATAAAACTGCCTGTGGTAAACTCCTGAGGTACCACTGTTACCAGCCACACACAAAATTTTATCCAAGGCTAACTCCAAATGTAGATGAAATTACTGGGGATCATCAGTGTGAATTTCAATGCAGTAGACTGACTGTTGATCACATATTCTGCATTCATCAAATACTTAAAGAGAATGTGGGAATGCAATGAGGCACAACATCAGCTACTTACAGGCTTTAAGAAACCCTATGATTTGGTCATGAGGGAGATTTTATATATCCTCAGTGAGCCTCAAATACCCATGAAACTAGATAGGTAAACTAAAATATTTTGAAATAAAACTTATAGTAAAGTTGTTACAAGCAAATATATGGTACATTTCCTATTCACAATGCTCTGAAACAATGACACACTTTATCAGCTCTGATTTTCAATTCTGCCTTTGAATATTCCATTAGGAAGGTCGAATAAAAATAAGAAGAAACTGGATTTTAATGGGGGACACAACTTAGGTCTGCACTGATTATGTTAATTCAATGGACAAGAACAAATGCCATAGATAAAAACACAGAAGCTCGAGTTAAAAGGTTGATTTTGGTGTAAATGCTAATAAATGAACTGTATGTTCACGTCTCAGCATCAGAAAACTACAGAGTATTGCAAATATGATGATCACTGTCCACCTCCGAAATATATTACTGGAGTTCGCATCATTTAAATGTATTACTATAAATAACACCAATGCCTTCTTCCTGAAAACATCCTTCACAGATATGGCCTTGGTGTCCTCAGTTTATCACACCGTTATCCCAGAGGCGGATGTCGACGTTTCGGAACTATCTGCTGTATTAATCTTCTACGTTGAAATCAGAGGCCGCATGATCTCCATAACGTTAACAATTTACGAAACTAAGGGTGCAGTAACCCAAAAGATCACAACCTACACTTTTAGATCATGACAACTTCAAGTCTCATTCACAGAGCTTACCACTAACATCTAATTTAGGCAGTTGTATACCAGCCGATTTAGTACCAGTCTACTACGAACATAACCTACTTTCGGTTCAACAGATCGTAACCTTTTGGTAACGTGAGGCGCAATCACCGCACACAGAACGCAAAACAAAATCACAGCATTTAGCGCTACACAACTCACAGTCCTTAAAAAAAACAGGGAGCTCAACAATTTTTCCACGAAAGGTATATACACGTCCCGCGCATAAAATCACACAATAACCACCACTCTCCACTACACGAGCGCCGCCCAGCGACCCTAACGATGAACCTCTGCCTTGCGCGCCGGCGTAATTCAGCCCCCCCCTTCACTCGCGAACTAAACAAAAGACTTGGAAGGAATGGCTGGCCGTTCAATTCTGTGCTCTGTTCCCCCAGGTATGTTTATATAGAATAATGATTAGTTGCTGTTATTAAAGGCGTTTATCTATTATTATGATTGTACGATTTAAAAGTTAGTTACAGTTCAGCTAATGGTGTGTTTGTTGCCTCAAAAGGTTTATATATTAAAGTATAATTTTATTTTGTTCGTACAGTAGAGGGTAAACGTTTAAGTATGGGAATGTCTGCATCCACCAATAGGAAATGTTTTCTAGAGGGGTTCCAGTATTGATGTCATAAAGCGCACACTCTAGGCAAGATAGATATTACTTTCTTGAACAACGGAATGCCTCGAATTTAAAGTTATCAGTCATAATTCGTATAATTGTGCCATAATCTGTTTGCCAATTCCTATAGTATTTAATTGTGTAATAATGTTATCACTTTGAAAGGAAAACTGGCATGTGTGAAATGTATGTAGTGTGTTTGAGTAGTGATGCAGGCCTTGGCCGGTAGTTCGTTGTAGTGGATCGTTTGTTGGAGTTTCTGTTCGCATTTACGTCGTATTCCGCCATTGTTCGGAGACATTTTTCAACAGAATGATACGAATATCGGTCATTTGTAGCTGCGTATAAAATGAAAGTGTTACCGGGTAAGCCTGTAGTGTGCTACATTGTGGTTTAACGTTAGATACGTTTTAATGATAACGTTTCAGGCAAGAGGGTATTGCATTATTTTGTCCTGTTTGCGGTGTCGCCACATACGTATCATAGGCTCGGGCTTTGTCACGTGGGTGTTGGTGTTTGTGCTACAGTGGGAGGGGGAAACACGATGAGGGTGTTGGAGGAGCGTGTTGTGTCCTGCAGTGTTTGTTTAGATATCGTATGGTTATTACGTACATTAAGTAAACATGTACTGTAAGGCAGTGTTAACATTTAGACCGTGCTGTTTTGTTTTCAGGAAATACATTTTGGCGTGTGTAGTTCAGGGAATGAAATATGAGTTTTGAAGGAACGGAACCTGCTGGAGATTGAAGATGTGTGGCGAATTATGTGCCCGTGACTGGTGTTTGCCTTTGCGTTTCAACATTGAGTAGCCAGTGAAGGTACATGGTAGTATATAATTAGGGTGATATTTTTCACTGCTGTGGCGAACCAGAGTACCTGTGATAATGTTCCAGTGAAAGACATGAAGAGTATTAGAAGCGGCATTGTCTGTTGCTTTTGATAATGTTCGTAATTTTAAGATGCCAGAATTCTCTGAAAACAGAACTTCCGCAACTTGTATGTAATACTCATTCCTGAATACGATGTCTGGGATTTTGTGTGTGATGCCGCTGAAATAAACCCATGGATGACTGGGACTAAGATTTGCCTCGTTGAGGCATCCCAATGTTGTCATGGCACCAGCTTTGACAGAAGCTGGTCAGTCTCAGAAATTCAAATTACCTCCATCTTCACATTCCTTGCCAGCATCTCCAGTAGGCGTAACATTAAGTGGATTAAATAACATATCACAGTTATTAACGAATGGGCATTCGTTACGTAAAGATGGGCACATTGGTCTTGTGACAAAATTTACAGGAAAGAAGAAATTAGAAGGGCAGTTGAATTTTATTGGGAACGATTTAATCAAGGAAATTCAAACAGAACCTGGTACCTTCCCATTCAACAATTTGACTACCCTAGCTATAGCATCTGCAAGAAGAAGTGGGGGCTTGCAGTCTGCAGGTAGCAAATTGGGAGCCTCGGAAAGTGTTCCAGTGAAGGAAGGTAGATTTATGATGAGTAATTGTGACCCATCTATGGGGGACCAGGAAGATAACATGGGTTTACAGAAATCAAACTCAACAGTGCCATGTTTGGAGTCCGGAAATTTTTTGAAGGAGAAGATTCTTTCCAGTGATATGGATCAACTGTTTAAGAATTTGGGTGCAGCCATTTCCATTAGTGACTTGGGTGGTAGTGTGGATTTGGGACAGAATGTAGCAGAAGAGCTACTTCAAGTTATAAAGAGCATGGAATCTAATCCTACAGAACCAGATGTTCCATTACATGGGGAATCTGTGGGCATGGATCCAAGTGAGGGTGGTGAGCCAGAAGGTATGTTTGCAATATCAGATGGCACTGACATTGGTAGTGGGTTGTCAACATTTGAGAGACTGTTAAATGATGTGGACATGATGAACATGTGTGTTGATGTTAATCTCGCTGAAAACTCCTTGGTAACAGAAAACAAAGAGGCTCTGACAAAGGAACGTATAGAGGAAGCACGCAAAAAACAATTTGAGATGGAACGTAAGTGTGAGTGGCTTCTAAGAAGGCTTAGAAAGCTGCAGGCTAGGACGATGGGGAAGCATGTTAGTGAAGAAGTGACAGGATTGTTGGAAAATGCCCATAGGATGTTGAACCATAGTGCATCTCAGAAAGAACAAACAAGTTCTGTAGGATTAAGTAGTGGTGCTGTTGGTGTGTGTGTGCAGAGTGAAGAAACCAGTGCTGCAAAATCTGAGATTTCTCGTAAGGAAAAGAAAGTGAAAGGTATATCCACATTTGCAATGGCTAATCTCTTTAGGCGACTGGATATGTTATCACAGCAGCAGGCAGCTGTGTCAACACGAAACCATTCATCTCAGAGGTACTTTGGATCTGGTTCTGGAGATCACGCTTCTTCATCTAGTAATGGACCTCGTGTGCTGCCAAAGTTCAGTGCAGAAGACAAGAATGAACTGGAGAAGGTCTCTGGCCAACTCCACACCCAACTCAAAATGGTGGAAAATTTTGTGGACTCTGATGCAACTGCCAGCAGCTCAGGAGGAGAGAGTTGTGATGAGATGCAGCCCTTCAACAACCAACATCAGATGCACGTCAGCATGTAAGTTGTAATAGTATCATACAGTGTCATTATTCATTGTTAATAGTAATGCAGTTTTATGTTTTTCTTATTGCATAAGTTTTTGTTAGCCTGATGTTGCCCTGTCGGTAGTAGGTTTATACCATCATCACACCCATTTTCAGAATTGGCTTCAGAAGGAGAGTAACAGTAATTTCTGACCAGTCATATACCAGTGGTATATAAATTTCATGTATTCTCAGTGTATGTACACATACATACATTGTAGGAGCTGTGTCATTTCACCTCACCCAGGACCTCTGACTGCCCCCCCCCCCCCCCCCCCCCCCTTCGTGGGGGGGGGGTGTAGAAAAAAATACTTTTTCTTTAAAAAAAAAAACAATAATAGCTGGGCCCCCCCCCCCCCCACAACCTCACAAACCCCACCCATA
>Ga0131853_10005130_pt1 | contig 23587 bp, 12 predicted proteins | sample TergutLab28metaG_FD_92764 | JGI IMG/M metagenome (GOLD analysis project Ga0131853, IMG submission 92764) | Labiotermes labralis P1 segment gut microbial communities from Petit-Saut dam, French Guiana - Lab288 P1 (version 2) (version 2) | ecosystem: Host-associated > Arthropoda: Insects >...
AAAGACACAATACATAGTTTTACTGAACATAATACGGCAACAATAGCAGCTCAGAAAACGTTTACATACGTTAACTCATCACTTATACGACAGCACACAGTAAACCAATCATTATTTGTGCGTATCGAGTTTAGTAAGGCCTGCTACCTAGTCACCCAACCGTATATTCACAGCAAATTATTGTCTGCAAATAACAGCGTTCTGGAGAATTCAACCTCTCCACCACTTTTCAATAAACGTATGCACACGTGTCGCCCTAAGGCGCGTCCTTAGGGAATTATGTAGCCCTCCTGTGGGTTGAAGTAGGCCAGCCCTAATCTAAATTATACATAGGAGTCAGTTCGTACCTCACAGAGAACAAATAATGCATCCACTACAAAAGATCAGTCTATCAAATTTATTTTAGGGAAATGGTCGCTCTTTAAGGCGAGAATTACATAAAACAAACATACTGTGTGGGCAAACTGCGATGTTTCTAAATTTCACAGTAGGTAGTAAATATAGTTACTACTGTGATTTAAAAGGTATGAACTGGTCTTTCGAGTCACAGGTGTCTTACGTTTGGGCTGACATTTACAAAGAATGCTTATGATACATAAGCATTATGTTCTTTTTAGGCGCGTTCGCAAAACTGCGAAAAGCGAATATTAGCTTCGCCATGCCTGTCTGTCCTTCCGTCTGTCCGCATTGAACAATTCGGCTTCCAATGGACAGATTTTCATGCAACTTGATATCTGAGCATTTTTCGCAAATTTGTCGGCAGAAATTGAAGTTCCCTTAACATCTGACAAGAATAAAGGCCACTTCACAAGAGGACATATTTAATATATGATATTACGTCGCTCAATTCATTACAGAATGAGTAAAGTTTCAGACAAAATTTGCACAGAAAATCAAAACACACATTTTATTTCCAACAACTCCCCCCCCCCCAAAGTACCGTTTATGAGATAATATGGGGATCAAAAAAAATTATAGAACCAGACAGGCCATATTGCATGCGCATTGCATGCTGGATAACTAAGGCTGCAAAAACATTCACTCAAAATATGTAATACATATCGCTTTTCCACTGCAACCATGGTAACGCGAACGCGCCTCAGTGTTACGTTTATACGCACACTGTCTTCTTCAACGCTCCATCCACGTTATCTACCCTACCCTTTGTCGCATGGGACTGTCCAGGCGTGTCATAGGGTTGCTTTACCTTACAGGAATAGAGACTGCACTTTGCAATTGGATAGGACGGTAGCTCAGGAAGGGAGGGACAAAGAACGAGCAACGTCTAACGTCAACGTAATCGCAAGATGTCATAGAGAAGGGCAATTGCAAGAAGTACGTGTGTCACGCATCAACATCGTACGACTTTTGTGGAGGGGACAGAATGAGAGGAGAGACGGTACTTATATCAACGCCACCCCTTCTCAGACGTCTTCACGAGACTTATATAAGCGATATAAAATGAGTGAATGAACAGTCGACAGTGCGCGAGCGAATACGACTTCGCGAATACCATAAGTTCGTGATTAAAGTAACTGGCCACACTTCTTCGGCGGGCAGCAATCTAGCCCGGACGGTTTCGGAACTCCGTAGCATCAGGCAGGCATTGAGGAAAGCGAAGTACATTTATAGGGTATAGTAATTTGCTAACGCTGGATAATACGGCGTATGTCAACTGAACGATTTGCGAAGTGTGGTAAACACGAGCGCCGAAACGCCGCGTTACTTCACGGCCAGTTTGTACGAGCCCTGCTGGCGGTTTCACTAACAGGGAAACAAAAAATAAAATTTTTGTTTATCGTTTGATTATTGTGCGGGAACGATAAACTGTGAAGATGGTGAAGATTCTTATGAGAGCAGACACCCATGTAAACATCAACGTGTCAGGCACACAGCCAAAAGCAAAATGCACATGGACGCAGGTATGTGATGCGACAGTACTGTTAACCGGGGGACAAGATTACAGTTTTGCGTACCACAATTTAAGAGTCAAACTGTAGACAATTTCAATGAGTTCTACATGAGCATGTAAATGACTAATTTTCCTTTCCTGTAAGAACGAGACAGCCTGACGATCTCGGATCATACGGTGTAGTGACGCCGTGTGGTTTGGCGAAGACGTAGCGACCTTTCCAATTAGCTGATAATTCCAGTTTCTACAGACTATACAGCGTCTCGTACCAGAATACCGCAATTATTACATCACCGTAAATGTAACGTAACATCACACTGGCACGATTCACAGTCCACAGAGCCCAGTATAAACAATGTGTTAACCCTTCGTCGTTAATCTACAGACTTACCCACTCCATGGAGCACAGCCCTTCTTGAGAAGCTGACCTGTTGTCGGCTAGTCAAGAAATTCTCCACATTTAATGGAAATCGAAGGGTCATTACCGCATTCACAACTGCCCGCCACCTGTCCCTATCCTGAACCAGCTCGATCCAGTCCATACCCCCACATCCCACTTCCTGAAGATTCATCTTAATATTATCCTCCAATCTAAATCTGGGTTTTCCAAGTGGTCTCTTTCCCTCAGTCTTCCCCACCAAAACCCTGTATACCCCTCTCTTCTCCCCCAAACGCGCTACATGCCCCGCCTATCTCATTCTTTAGTTAATCTATATATACGTAGAGATTCGATTCCTACCTTCAAGCCGACACAATGCGTCTCCCTGAGATTTCATAACACGTCAGACATTGTTACAACACGTTGTATTTTACGAAAATATGCGACATTTTGGATCACCTCCGATGTTACTAACAGCAAAGTGCTGGGGAGGGGGGGGGTTGTTTTGACCTCGGAGAGACTAAGTAACACGATAATTAAGAAAAATACGTATATAAGAAGATTCACGATTTGTATACGAAGCCAGATATTAAAACAGCTATTGAATTTAAAACGCTGAGATGGACCAGACATGTAGCACGCTTGATAAGAATAAGAAAGTTGTGAAACACATTAATTGGAAAATTCAAACATAATAAACCAACAGAGATCGAAGGGTAAAATACGATAACATTAGGAGGGATATTAAAGAGCAGTGTGTGTGAAGGTGTAACGGGGATACACATGGCTCAGGTACAGTGTAGTGTCTGGCAGTTGTGAGCAACAGCAGTGAAGATTTTGGTTCCAAAAACGCAGGCAGTTCCTTGACTAGCTTCGGTAGTGCCAACTGTCAGCTCCTGTTGTGTCTAAATTAATCAAACAGAAATGATGCTGCATGGATTTGTTTTCATTTCATGGCTGTGTCTAAGCCACCTCATTGTTGAGGTTTCTAGATCACACTCAGACACACCACACCCGGTAGCATTCCTTTGGGTGAGTGATCGGCCAGTCTTAAGAGACCTCTGACAACACAAAACAATCACAAGAGACACATATCCATACTACTGGCAGGATTCGAACCCGCAATCCCAGCAAGCGAACGGCCGCGAATCCACGCTTTAGACCGCGCGGCCACTGGAATAGGCATGGAATCATTTAAGGGCTCAGATATACAGGACCGCCGGCGTCTTACGTTGCATGAAAGAAGTTGGTTAAGAGAAGAGAAACTAATGCCAGAAATGTCACAGAGTGTAGCCCCTAGCGATAAACGTAATAACAACCTTTAAAAAAGGCGATATATACAAGCTGCTCAACACAAAGCTGTAGTGTGTATATATCTATATATACATACAGTCATGAAAACAACACTATTACAATTAGTAGCTATATATTACAACTACATGTTTCGGCCCTGTATGTAGGCCATCATCATGATGGCCTATATACAGGGCCGAAACATGTAGTCGTATGTTATATATCGCTACTATTTGTAATATTGTTGTATTCAAGACTGTGTATATATATATATATATATATATATATACACTACAGCTTTGTGTTATTGACCTAACACAACGGGGATGACACAACTTAAGATACAAGCTGTTTATTTAAATGCACACGAAGTTCGCAGTTTTTCATTATACACATTTCAAATTAATTACTGCAAAGAACTACTACCTACAAGCTGGGTACCTCCACGAACACCCGCAGTATGTGCGGTATGCAGAGCAGTCGCTGACCCTCTTTTCCATTAACTTTAATTAAAGACAGCAAAGGTAAAGTTCGCCCCATAACAGACCATAAAGGCCGACAGGGAGATCAGAGGTATGGCTCAACTGTTTCTTTAACCTCAGCGCTAGATTCGAGGTGGACAACGCCACGGTACGCTGCTTTACCCACCGGAAAGAGAGCCGGCACACACACTGTACAGGAGGCTGGGTGGGCCCCAGGGCCGTTCTGAACGGGTGGGGAAAATCTTGCTCGCCACCGGAATTCGATCCTCGGACCGTCCAGCCCGTAGCGAGTCGTTATACGAACTGAGCTATACCGGACCGATTAGAGACAGTACTTTGTTTTATTTTTTTAAGGCAAATTAATTGTTTAAGGTCATGTGGTAACTATTTGTACCAACTGCTGTGACATATGTTTCCTACGTTTCTCACAAGAAACAGCGATTATTTCACTACACAGCGTTAGAAGAAATGTCTAAACTAATAGAGATGAACTATGCTCTCTGTGCGGTACGAGCTACCACTTCATATGTATACAGGGTGCGTATAAATTATCGGAGGATTTCGTTACGGCATACCTTCAGACCTGACAGTGTGTGATTTCTTCTGTGGGGTTTCGTCAAGGACAATGTTTACGCCCCGCCACTTCCAAAGACACTACCAGAATTGCGAGAGCGCATCAACACCGCAATCGGGAACGTCACACAAGACATATTTGAGAGGGTTTGGCGGGAATGGGAGTATCGCCTGGACATCTGCCGTGTCACACGAGGGGCGCACCCCGAATGCATTTAAGGTCATTATGAAACTACAAACATTCCTCTTTCAAATGGTAGTAACATCATGTATTTCTGTTCAGTATTTGTGAAAATTTGGTTTTGCAAAATCCTTCGATAATTTATATGCACCCTGTATTATACTGCCCTGAAAGGGCCAGTCTGTTTTTTAAGAAACTACAGCAAAGGTTCATGGAAAGTTCTCCCACTCCATGACGGCATGGAGGGGGGAAGAGGTATTGCTCCCCTCATTCGTAATCTCGGCAACAGATGGGGAGTGGTTGACCTCACGTCCCTGTCGCATAACCCCCGGAAAATAACTGCTTTGTGCATTGAATTAGAGGCTTGGTGGGCCCCAGAGCCGCTACCGGGATTGAAACTCCGGCTCCTGCAGCCCTTAGTCTGGTCACTGTGCGCCCTAGTTACCTTAAAGTGTCAACAGACAACAGGACACGTACCGTTCGTAGACCAAGGATAACCCGGAGAAGGTCTGGTTTCAAGACGAGGTATTCCATTGACAGCACTGACACTGTTCATGAGGTCTAATAACGCACTGAGGTCACATACATGCCAGAGGAAGACGTGCGGAATTGCTGAATGTTAAATCAGGCGGCAAGGCCTTCAGTGCTCTGATTAAGAACACTTCCAAGACAGAAGGAAGGCGCCTGATCAATTAGACTCACCGGCACGCGAAGGTGTAGGAGAAGTTGCAGCGTTCTCCTCCTATAGGCGGCCGTTCATTGCACGACTGAAACGACAAATTCCGCCGATTCTACCTAACAAATCGCAAAACAAGTGCAGGTTTAATTGATGGTGGGTCGGGAGAACGCAAGCTCGCACAGAAATTATGAAATCATGTAATATAAATACGAAATTCGATGTTTTCATGCAAGATCCCTTTACTGCGGTCTGCTGGGTGACGCCGTATAGTCTGGTAGGTGGGCACCAGCGTTATAGGTCACCGTGTAGTCTGGTATATGGGTACCAATGTTACAGGTCACCATACAGTCTGGCATATGGGCACCAGCGTTATAGGCCACCGTGTAGTCTGGCATATGGGCACCAGCGTTATAGGTCACCGTGTAGTCTGGTATATGGGCACCAGCGTTATAGGTCAGCGTGTAGTCTGGTATATGGGCACCAGCGTTATAGGCCACCGTGTAGTCTGGTATATGGGCACCAGCGTTATAAGTCACCGTGTAGTCTGGTATATGGGCATCAGCGTTACAGGTCACCGTGTAGTCTGGTATATGAGCAACAGCGTTATAAGTCACCGTGTAATCTGGTAGGTGGGTACCAACTTCCTAGGTCATTTATTGGTTTCTGGCCGCCGAACGACCTAGCGGAGCTGGCGGACGGGCCTACTCCGTACACATGGTGTCAAGAGCAGGGTATTTATTTTGTCTCGTCCACCAATCCGCTACCGCTATCGCTGTGCAAGTAACTCGCTCCTAGCCCTCCGCTTGACATTTCCCTGTCAGAGCCTACAATACGACCTGCACAAAGAAACATGCCGCCTCGAACTCCAACGATACTGAAGATGGGGCCGCTAGGCCTACTTTCACCAGAAAAGTTAGTGCCAGTCTACCAGATCACAAGGTGCCATAACAGTAGGGCGCAAAATGAGAAAATTATGAAGCGTCAAGATAAGACTATTATAATGACAAACAAAGCGAAAGGATAAGTAGAAACACAAAAAGAAAGCAATTCGGTCTATATTAATTAGGCTGCTGGTGGGTGGGCTGAAATATAACTCCACATATTCTTAATCTGGCACTAGACAGAGGTACGGGCTCAACGTCATTCCACGCTATCCAGAGGCCTCTGTGAGGCTGAACTTCACTTTCATTTTCACAGAACCAGACGTGCTCGAATCACAAAACCACGTCTATACACAGTCAACGGACAGGCAGTGAAGCAGACACTAACTGCAACTGTTAACAAACCAGACACGCACATTACTGTTTTCCGAGATGTGACACCGTGTGGTCTGGTAGCAGCTTGATGACACATCGAAGCAATATACTGCCTCAATCTTATACCCAGAAGGTGACGGCAGTGGTTACTCAGAAACGTCCGTTAGCTTGAATCGGGCCACACGGTCATATTCTTCAGTCACCACCCGGAAAAAAAAACACCAGATCTTCCGCAAGACAGAAGCACATTACTTACGCACTGTGCTCCATTAAATGCACACCAAGATTTTTTTTAAAATAAAAGCTGTACACCTTAATTAGGCGTGGCTGCACTGCAAGTGCCAATGTTCTGTAGGACGTGTCGAGGAACGCGATCAAGGCTCATTTTAACTTCATATGGAGCGTGTTATAAATGACTGACAAAGAAGACAATTAAATCGGACCAAAAATTTTCACTACACAAGCCCATAACTCTACCCTCCAAATAAAAAATTGTAGACCAGTTTCACAAACGAAACACATTTCACACACTTCTTGTACTTGAAAGACAGCGACAGGAAAAGGATAACATTAATACAGATATAAGGAAGACTAGTACAAAGCGTGTTAAAGTTTAAAAAATGAATAGGTGAACAAACAGTCAAATGGCTACATGAATAACATAGTTATACCAACACAATGAACTTGACAGAATAACAGTATGAAACAAACGGTGCTGACATCTAGAGGATTTTTTTTTCGGAAAAATAGGACACTGTAATCCCTACTCAACAATACCCCTGCCGCAATTTTCTTTTCCACATCATAGCGCTTGTTAATATACTTAACGAAAATACTTAGCCATGGAGTAATGACATAATACATAAAGATGGGTTGTAAAGATCAGAGATGGCTGGAACTTGCTCACGATCATGACCAATGACGATTCTGTTAGACACACACAATGCCATATCTCGCCAGGCAAGATAAGGCACTGTGAGTGTTAACATTATGGTGTTCCGTTAAATTAGATTCAGTGGGAAAAAAGTACAAAATGATTAAGACTTGAGCATCAATGTGATATTTTATCGAAATAATTCAGCGATTTTACTTGGAGTTAACTACTGATATGCTGGGAAATGACATATTGCCCAGTCTTATCCTACATGTCAGACTGCTGACGCGCGCTCATGACCTGAAAGTTCATGGCTTGATGTCATTTCCGAACAAGTGTTTCAGTGGCCGTATATAATTATATAGGTCTACATAACAGTCAGTGTAGCTACAGAATCAAAATAAAGTAATTAACGAGGAAAACTTTCACAATATGTTCGAATCTCGTCATCAGAACACACGAACGAATCACAAGACACACTAATCACTTAAAAATGTGGCGCAGGTCGATTTGACACTACAAGACGAAAGGCAATGTACGTGTGACGCAACATTGAGACGCGTTCGTACAACCATTGTTGTAGTGGAAAAGTAACAAGTGTTGACATATACTGAGTGGGTGTTTGTAGCCTTAGGTATCCAGCATGCAATATTCATGCGCCATACTGTCATATGCAGCCCGTCTGGCTGTACCATATTTTGACACATTATCGCAAAAAGGCACGATTTTCGAAAAAAAGTTATTGTACATAAAATTTGTTTTGATTATTTCTACAACTTCTGTCTGAAACATTTCTCATTCTAAGAAGAAATGAGCGAGATACGATCAAAAATGTATATTGGCCTTCACGTAAAGTGCCCGAACCCGGAAGTCTGGTGTCAATACAGTGGTGTCGTTACTGTCTGTTACAGGTTATGGCGGCTTTGTCCGTATCTCTAGGATCCATGGTGGTTGGATTCGCTTCTGCCTACACGTCACCGGCTCTGGTGTCAATGGCTGAACCCAACAGCACAGTACAACCCGACATGCAGCAGGTAAGCACGCCATAATGCCACTAGTAGTGAGGAGGACACAGGACGTGCCGCGGAAGGACACTGTAGACCGTCTAGGATCGGCATAAACACGCTGTACGAAGTGAGATCTGAACTCGGCACTGGATGCCGTGTTTGGTCAGCTTCACGTCTAGACTTCCTTGCCCCCCGGCGAGAAAGCTGTCGGTACCTACTGAATAGCGGGCTGGGTGGACACCGGCGCCAGTACCTACGATTTGTGGTAGACAAAAATCTCTTACGGCAGCCGGGATTCGCGCCTCGGACCGTCCACGCCTTAGCCTAGTCACTATACCGATCGAGCTACGAGGACGGTAAATTTATGCTTAAGTCGGCGCGCACACCGAAGAAACTGGTTTAAAGTAAGTTTCATGCAACATAAAAAACCGTAGTTGCAAGAGCACGAGCGCTGTGACTGAGTGCTGACATGAAAAGAGTAAAACTGCGTTCTGCAAGTTTCCCGCAACTACAGCATCTTGTTTGTAATTTTGAGTTTGCATTTCGCACTTTTCATATAAGGAATTAACAGCCCTGCATTCATGCAACTGAAGTTTCACGTTGCATGAAACTGCTTGAAACCAGCTTCTTCGGTGCGCGACTCAATGCAAGTACACCGCCAGCTGTTAGGTTCCAACGCCCGAGATAGACTCCCAAATGCAGCATGCACCTCCCCATTCACCTCAGCACCCAAATTAAGACATACCGCTATTATCGGAACGCCAGACGATGGACATTCACCAGAAACCGATTTTCTACGTTCGTAAAACCAAGCGTGTCTGTACTTTTCCTAAAGAATGATCAGGTTTTGTTTGGCTTCTTCATCCTCTCTAAAATCAATCAATCAATTGATTCGACCTCAGCAATCAATTTCTTTGTCCATACCGAACCTTGTCTTACGTCTGATTCATTTGCCGTGACGTGTTAAGAGCAGCTCACAACTAAATTGACTTCTGTAACCACAGGACTACGAAGTTACAGGACGAATTTTATTGGCTAACGTCAGTACAGTTTGGTGTAGTCAAACACGCACGCAACAGACGTCAGGGCTCAATATAGTGCAACAGCCAATGATATGAAGCACAAGTAAATGTGTGATAAATATGGATGTGGCGAAAAAATGTAACATTCGAGACAAGTCGATTTAATTTATAGTTCGAGATTTGTCCATTTAATCTATAATTCGAAATAAGTCGATTTATTATTCGAGATAAGCGAGTTTTTCATCCCAGATAAATCGATTTAATCTCTCATTCAAGAAAGGCGCTTTAATCTATCACTCGAAATAAGTAGATTTATCATTCCAGATAAGCGAGTTTTTCATTCCAGATAAATCGGTTTAATTCAACATTCGAGATAAATCGATTTAATCTATCATTCCAGAAAAGTCGAATTAATCTATCATTCGAAATATGGCGATTTAATTAATCATGCGAGACAAGTAGATTTAAACATTCGAGAGAAGTAGATTTAATTTATCACTCGAAATAAGTCGACTTAATTTTACTATGCGCTGTTTAATGACCTTTCGTTACTTAGAGGTTTTCATGTTCGCGCGATTTTATGCTTACTTAACGATGTTACTCTGACCAACTATTGTCAAGATACTGATTCTTATTGTACTTATTACATGAACTACAGCACGATTATACATAGCGGGGATTTGGTACGAGGAGGCCGTGGCTTATTTTAAGGTACCACCCCGCCTGGAGAGCCTGCGAAAATACAGAAACACTATAAGGACCACCTCTGGCCTGTCTGAGATTCGAACAAGACACCTCCACAACTTTACAGGTTATTGTGTCTGAGAACTGCACAGCAGGGATGTGGTCGTAGCCTGTTATAAAGCGCCATCCCAGCGGTGAACCACAAAAGTCTCAGGACAAATACCCTCAGGGACTACAATCGAACTAGGAACCTCCCATGCTTGAGGTGCCAGCTCTAATCGCCATAGCAGGACGCTAAATTCCACAATATAAGGGCACAAGAAGTCTGCCATGTAACACCTGGGGATTAATACTGTGGTCTTGTGGGTGTTCTGTGTTGCTGACCAAAATGATGTGCTGCAGATGGAGGCTACATGCTCCTCAAAGTTAGTACCCATCTACCAGACAACGCGGTGTCACAACCCAAACACGACAGCGTGGATATTAAAAATGTTTCTCTGTAATCTGCAGATTCTCGTGAGTTTTGATCACTCGTTCAACCGCACATGAGGAGTTCCACTATACAAACAGGATCAAACTTAAATCAAATCGAAAACTTTGGGTGTAGAAATCCTTACACGCCGGACATACAAGGCATCTCCATTATGTGTTCAGTGAATGTTCGTATTGCATAACAAAGGTTAAATCCACGGCCAGGATCCGCTGCTGATACCACAAATACACGTTGCAGGAAATCAACGGATGTTCAAACAACAATGACATACACTGAACCGACTCGCAAAAAGAAGAAATAACCTCTATTCCGCGTTAACACACCCTTGTCTCTGATTGGTGGATGTGGTAAGGTCGAACACTCGGATTGGTTATAGACTGGAGGCTCGAATCATTCCACTTACCGCACGTGTCGGTATGCAGACCAGTTTTAGTCTGACCTTGCCATTTACCTTATTGGTTACGTATTCTATAATTTGCATATCTTGCGTTGCAACACAGTTCTTCGTGACACTTGCCCAGTCACAAAATTAACCCCAATTTAGAAAAACATGTGGCTTTGTGTTGGTCAGTGGAATCCACATATGACCCCTTTCACTTTTCGGTACGACAATGCCATCTGAGTTCTGACGCTGAAACTAAGCGAGATTTTAGTACGTGGCATCCCATTACGCTTCCTACACAGAACGAAATGCACTCAATCACTCTGCCAACGCAATTAATGTAGCCACCAGTCCTTCTGGCTTACAGTACTGACTACATGCGCCATCTTTTTTAGTGAGGCCATTCTCAGGCTAAAGTAAAAATAAAATTTACCGCCCTCTAATATATCAGAGCACTGCTGCATTATTTAGCCCCATAATTTCGTTATTGTTGTTTATTAAAATTTAGTTAAAATTATGTAAAGAATATAACTTTTAAAAACTTTAACCTTTTGGTGCCGGAATTATTATTTTAACTTTAGCACACCCTGCATATAAAATGTGAATAATACAGGAACCAAATATGTTAGAATTATGAAACAAACTGCATTTTGAAGAGAAAAAAATGGAGAGTATATACCGTGTTTAAAATTTTCAGTACCTATATTTGTTGAATAAATATATAAAATGCAACTTTAGAGGTTAACGGTGCGTTACGACCACTATAGTTGACATTAGGCGCCAAAGGGTTAAAGCGGCTGTTGGGTGCAACTTCCGATAGTCATCACACAGCGTAATCAGTCATACGCAGTGTGCAGTAGACACGTGACTTTATCTGCCACGTGTGATTGTTATGAGTGTGCACCACACCATAAATTTATACAGCAATTCATTACTGATGCTAAGTGAGAATGGAGCCTTCACTTCACCGTCTCCAACACCGACCGACGCTAGCTGACGTAATCCAGTTCAGACCCCGACAGCACGAGGGCTATCTGTGCTCTGAATTATCGTCTTTCCGCCTACGAAAATTTAAGGTGTGAGGTTAGGTTAGGTCAGGCAAATCAGTCGCCGAATTTGCGTCTCGCAGCGAGGATCCAGCTCGGTCGGCGACATATACTGCTTGTCACAACAGCTAACGTCAGCTACATACTGAACACGTGACTTAGTTCTCCCCTCCCGTCTCCCCCCCCTCCCCGCCTCCCATGTTACCTAAATGTTATAGCTGAAGGCAGTGGAAATTTCCACGCGAATTTGAAGGTTTTCATAAGGAAACCAGTCTGACCAGAGGATATTCTCGATAAGGCAAAAGAACAAAATGCACAAGGTAGGTAAGGCAAAAAATAAAAGCCAGTCTGCTACTGACTTAAGCAAGTAGCATAGAAAGCAACAGACTTTCAGTGACACGGATCTCAAATCGAGTACAGCACGCCACACAGAAACTGCATCACACAACACACAGTAGCGTCTCGCAGGCGAAGGTGTCCCCGCACCGAATCCACAAAGTCAGCAGCATGTTCTGTGGCCACATACTTTATAACACACGTACAACAAAAGGCGAGAAAAATTTCGTTACTTCCGACAACTTGATTACGAAGCTGCGACATTAAACTGACACATACAGGGCGTATCGTCTGTCGTGTCCTGAGCACCGAAACCGTCACGGGATGTCGCGGTGGATACAGGCCTTCTAGGCGATAAAGCTGCCGTCCTCCGTGCCCGGTAAAACGGACATTCTGTATACTGGTCTCTACCGACCGTCTAGTTTTCAAGAGTAAAACACGTTCCAGAGGCTGGCTGTACATGCACCTTAAGCAAGAAAATTAACAAGAAATCTACCATGTTGGGTCCATTTGACGCAAGGAATCCTCAGGGGACAGAAACTAGTTGAGTCCAATGGGGCCAACAAAATCAATTTCAAGTTAATATTTTTATGTTTCGACGGCAGTATAGCCAACTTCCGAAATGATGCAGCTTTTGCAGGCCAGAAGCAAAGAGGCACTTGGTAGCGCTAAGAGAGTAACCCAGTACTGCCAATTGCCAGGCGAAAAATCCCGTAATACTGGGAGGGATATTTTGAATCTTTCGCGGTAGTTCAGAAGTTTTTATGTGCTTATTGCACGAGGTGTCGCGGGACCCGTACAGATATTCTGCGGAAACGTGGTTGGGAAACACTCTTATACTGTAATTCAAAGAGGTCCAGGTAATTCATTATTCTCAGTTAAATAAGTCAGTCACCACGTAACACCTGCAGGCAGTAAATTACGCTTACGAGTGTGATGCACTAACACGCCGTACACTATAATTTTCTTTTACGAGTACCTATATGTACTAGAAATAGATTTATGAGCATAAACTCTTTTATTCGCACACAGCTATAAACCGAGACATTAACCAACTAACCAATCAACCAACCAACCAACCAAGCTTGTCCGAAGACTTTATGTTCCACCTGTCGACATTACAAACCTCCGTCACTGCTTTTGTGGTTCTCCGTATTCTGTGTTTCCTGCAGGAAAATGGCGGGAGAATGTGTACTTACATCCCAGTGGTCACTATATGTACCACCAGTTTAATATGCAACAAATCTACGTTCTGCCCACACAGTGTATTTATGTGTTTTGTGTGGATCTGAGAACAAACAGCGATTATTTCCCTATACAGCTTTAATTGACTGGTTTTTATAACCGAGACGGAGTGTTTACTGAGCGGAAGGAATTTAATCTTTAAAGATAATTGACATTATTCTTAGACTTTAAAGGGTTACAGTAAATCACAACAGCTGCCTTTCATGCCCATCATTCTTCACCGTTAAACTGTCCCAACTACAGATCGTAGTCAAAGAAACAAACACGTTCACACGTTCATAATTAAATAAAAGAACGAAATAATATAACCAATGCAATTGATGCAGCACCAGGAAAGTAGGAATCATCCGAATTTGCTCGCGGCGATATTTCAGGGCGTGACTGCCAGTCAGTTTGCAGGAAAGGTACCAGGTTTTTTGGGGAACGCTGCTGCCTCCATCTTCAGGGTGTCCTTAAAATTACTGAAATTGTTTTCGACGCACGCCCACCCTCTGTCTGTAGTCTTAACTTACGTTCATCCAGGCAATGACGAAAAGAAATTCAGACCCATTTTTACCCACAATTATAAACCTTCAGCATGACCCTAAAACCAAGGACACATTTCTGCTTTCTGCTGCCTGTCAGACTCATAGGAAAACGAAGTCAAGGCTTTGTCGAATGAAATATTTCCAGAATACAGAACACACACTGACACAACACACTGAATTAGGCGCATAAAAGTACACAAATAGGTCAACCTTACGTATCCGCACACTGTACACTCTAAACGGGACCGGAAGTGCAGTCGGCATTGGGAATAGGATATGGACTAAGCGAACTGGGGTTCAAATCCCCGCAGGGACATGAGGCATTTCTCTTCCAAACGTAAAGACTGGCCCTGAGGTGCACCCAGCCACCTATATAATGGGTATCGGGGTTCTTTCCCGGGGGGAAAGCGGCCGGAACATGAATCTAACCACTTACCTCCATCCAGTGCCGAGGTTAAGAATGAGTTGATCTATAACTTTATACCCAACTTTACCCTTTTTACATAAGAATGGTGTCAGCAGGTCAACCTATATAATGTCAAGCGATGGGGTAATAAGTGAATCAGAGGGAAGGGATGGGGTAGGAAGCGGAAACGTGGCCTTTAATTTACTATCGGGAAACCTGCCTGAAGGGAATGATGCGAACGACGAAAGACATCAGCTCAGGCAGTTGGGTTTGAGGGCCGAAATTCACAGCCGAGACCTTCCAAAAACGAAGCAGCAGTTCTACCAACTCAGCCACAAGGTTCACTGCATTATGCCTCATATGTACATGTCTTTTTTTTTCAGAGATCATGGATTGGCAGCCTGATGCCACTGTCAGCACTGATCGGAGGAATTGCTGGGGGACCTTTGATCGAAACGATAGGCCGCAAGACGACGATCCTTGCCACAGCCGTGCCATTCATTGTCTGTAAGTACCTGACATAAAACGCGTGGCCTTCCGCACACACCCTCGAGGTTTCCACGTACGACGGGCTTCGACATGTCTCGAATTTTCAACAGAAGGACTAAACGTGATAAGAATTTCCTGGAAAACTTTATGCTGTTGGCATTGTTACAAAATCACGTGTTTAGAATTCTTAATAAAACAATATGCAAAAACAAGAAAAAAAAATTCCATGCCGCTTGAAACGCTTCGATCAAAAAGATTAAGTTAAGAGAAAGCACAAATGAACCCACTCGCGAACTTCGACAGGTTCACATAAACTAGCTATTTTCGTGGCTTTCGCATGGTGAAAACTGAAATTACATACCACTAATTACATACCACTAATTACATACCACTAATTACATACCACTAATTACATTACCACAAACAAACTTACTCCCAAGTTTTAGGCTACCCGTTGTGTAGTGATCTGCTAATTAAATAGAACGGTATAATGCAGTCCAACACAGCTTTATTACGGGAACATTTAAAAGAATATAGCTACATATTCAGGCTTCTAGAAGACATCTTCAGGCTTTGACTTAAAAGACTGAATATATAATTTATATAAAATAAATAATTATAAATATATATAGAATTATATATTCAATGTTTTAAGTCAAAGCCTGAAGATGGCTTCTAGAACCCGGAATATGTAGCTACACGTATATTCTTTTAAATGTTCCCGTAATAAAGCTGTGTTGGACTACATTATACCGTTCTATTAATTATTAAATGTAGTCCCAATAAACCAGTACCTGTCCTATTTTAGGAAGTTACTTGGACAGTGCTTGAACATTTCATGTACGAAAGTTCAGTGCTGTTAATTAGTAAGCCGATGGGTCAACAAAAACAGACATTCAGAGGACCGTGCATCTTGATGTATTCTTATAATGAAAAACAACGAGATGCACTATTTCTCAGATTTATTTGATAAAGTACTCTACATGTTTCGGACAAGTCCGCTTCCCATCATCAGGAGTATCTCAACACTGTATTCACGCAATAGGTATTTGTCTTGCCAGTTCTGTCGGCGTCTGCTAGCGTGGTCATCCTGAGCACGCCAGCAGACGCCAACGTATCTAGCATGGCAAATACCTGTTGCGTGTATACAGTGTTGAGATACTCCTGATGATGGGAAGCGGACTTGTCCGAAACATGCAGAGTACTTTATCAAATAAATATGAGAAACAGTGAATCTTGTTGGCTTTCATTATAAGATGGGTCAACAAACATTTACACAATACAGTGACCAGACAAGCAGATCTGTATGAGTTAAACACGCCAGATACAGTCACAAATATCACCAAGTCTGTAATGTTCCCGGGGTAACTCAGTCGTACAGTGGTTATGGGCCACGGGCATGAAAACTGACGGATATTCATTCAATTACCGGCAGGCATAAGATACTTTTCTCTTTTCCCGAAACGCCCCACCCAGCCTCATATTCAATGGGCACAGAAGGCTAAAGCGGCCGCATGATAAGCTGACTACGCATCTCCATCTCAGAGTCAAGGTTAAGAATGAATGGAGCTAAACCTCCACTCCCCTATGTGCCTCCATGGCGCGCAAGAGGGATAACTTTAACTTTATTTGAATACAGAATTTAGTATCATGTTTGCGACACACTTAACGCGTAACTCCATATAGCTACATCAAATAAGCAGTCCATTACTTATACCTGAATTTCTAAGCCCACAAAAATAAAATATGGATTTAATTTCGCGCGGCAGCCATGTCGGTTATTTGATACTCTACAAAACAATGGCGTTAGCCAAAATCTTGCACAATTATCGAACTTCGGCATGTGAAATTTAACGGCCATCAGTGTCACTGCTACCCGATCGGCCAGTTCGGTATTGCGATGAGCCGATCAACCATCCAGAGCACCGTTTCTCGTGCATTTTTTTTTGGTCGCGGAACACTTTTTAACTTAGTAAATATTTACGCAACACATATGTTTTGCGACCCCTCATTTTTCAAATTAAAGGTCAGCGCTACGAGATCTGTCAGTAAGGAACTGAAAGGTCCTAATACAAATTCTTACATAAAAAGTACTTTGGACTACAATCAAATATGCTAAATACAAATTTAATAAAAAAAAATATGATTTATTTGGTTACTCGATATTCCTTTCCACGGAACACGTGTTCACACCTCGCAGAAGACCAGTGTTCCGCAGAACTTACTTTGGGAAACGATGTGAAATGAATTGACGTGAAGCTCTGTGGTGAAATGTGTGTATTTTCTTTGATTCATATTTATGTAGTTGTATGTACGTTCTGTACAGTACGTTATCTTATTATTATTTGCTTCTCTTTGTTGTCTTCTAATTACTCGACTTATTTTTTCTTAATATTCTTTTTATGTTTGTTTCCTTGTTTTGTATTTTTTTTAATTCTGTGCATTCTGTAATTTTGTATTTTTTTTTTTAGTATTGCTTCTCCTTTTGTATATAGCTGTCTCTTTCACATTTTTGTACAAGTTTACCGACCGCTGCCACCGGGTCCAAACCCAACTGCAGTAAATAAACACCATATCAAATCTCGAGACTCCTACAGTCAGTAAACCCTCCGTTATGTCATTGTGAACTCCGATCCGGACAGCACACTGAACAATGACGTCAACAGTACTGGGCAATGTCCACGTCCAGCGGCCGGCAGAACGATAACGCCCGAACTGAACGAGCAATTACTTCGTCATACATTTGTTACTTAAGGGATGGGGTTAATGAACTGTGACGTCATATAATATACTGCCAAAGGAAGGGCGATAATGGCGTCACAAAGGAGAGGTCGCTGAACCATTTGCTTCGCCACTGCTAATATCAAATCTCGTCACCGGCCAACTCCATTACACTTACACTCACATTTCACACTCACACTGCATTACAAACCGGAAGATCGCGGGTTCGATTCCCGATAGTGTCATAATCCTTCAGGCCTCACTGTGGCCCTGGCGTTGACTCATATTCTTCACAGAAATGAGTACCAGGAATATTTCCTGGGGGTAAAGGTGGCCGATGAGTAGGGCTCACAATCGTACCACCTTCATGTGTCGACTGTCATGAAATCTGAGAGCATCAACCTCCTGGAACCCTCAGGGCCTGTCCAGGTCTGTACAGGGATTGCTTTCCTTTTACTCCATTACATGGGAGGCTAGGATGATGGCATAGTCCGGAGCCCAGACCTGCTATCCCTAAGTTACTCTATTCTTACATGCAACTTCTGTGAATGTCTGTCTCTCAGATGAACTTCGTTTCTGCTGTTCATGTTCTCGCCTCATCAGTTCTGAGACCCTCATATCTCACAAGGATGTATTTGGCTTGTTACAGCATGGCTGCTAATTGCGCTCGCTGTTAATGTCCCTATGCTGTATGCTGGTAGGGTCGTAGCGGGGTTCTGTGTTGGCGTCGTTTCGCTCTGCTTCCCTGTCTACCTTGGAGAAACGCTTCAACCGGAAGTCAGGGGCATGCTGGGACTTCTACCGACAGCGCTTGGTAATGTAGGTAAGTTAGCTCAACCCACTTCACAGCGACGCTGGATGTGTTACATATCTTCTGTGGATGACAGACCAGTCCACAGAGAGCGAATTAAATTTGAAACGTCTTACTTGTCCACCCCGTTCATCGTAAGTACCCCTTGACCCATGTCACAGATAATCATCATAATTTCTAACATCAAGCCTAGTAACGCCTATTACGGCCATTACAAAACGCACTACTGCCGTCATTTCAGAAGCCTTCCAAAATTTCTTACTCCGTTTCGTTGACATTTTAAGCTCGTTTTCGGAAGCCTGTCGCAGCTCATCCTGCAAAACATGTTCTATTCGGAATCTTCTGTACTGTTACATAAATTCTGTTATATGTGTAATGTAAAGAGCTCTCATAATCTCACTCCGCTGACATAACCTTCTCTAAGCTCTGTTGTCCAAGAACACCGTCCAACACAACTGCAATTCACTGTAACACAATGTCTAGTTTACAAACAGGCTACACGTTTGGACACAAAAGGGCAATAGTCAGGGTTTACATAATGTAAAAAGAAGCCTGATGACCATTTTGGGCCGAAACATGCTGCGTCTTTGTAAACGAGGCACTGTCTTATATTAAATTACAGTTGTGTCTGTGGTCGTGTGAGTCGAACACAACGCGATGGCTTTCATCAGAATCTTCTATCGTCAGTTCTTAATACAAAGTCATACCCCTGCCTGTCTCTGATTAATGATAGGCTCGAAGATCTGACCTCCAACTTCTGTACGCTGTCAAGGTACTCGGCCCAATATTGAAGGGACTGAATTTTGCGCGCGGGGGGGGGGGGGGTTATACTAACAATTTTGAGCAAACCTCTGTCACCTTCTTAAAAATCGAAGTGAAAGACTCACAGAGTGTGGTCTGGTCCAGGCCTGTCGCAACACGAGTGAGTCACAGACAATATATATATATATATATATATATATAAAACTGCAAACTGTTACATAATTTTATACATTTAATCTTATTTCACCAGGGATCTTGTTATGCTACTGTGCCGGAAAGTATCTGAACTGGTCCATGCTTGCAACTCTGGGAGCCTGTATTCCTGTACCATTCCTCATCTGCATGATATTCATACCAGAGACACCAAGATGGTACTTCTCTAAAGGCAAGTATCAAACCAGTGTCTACAGACGGTTATGATGTACTCGAAGTTTCAAATTTATCGAACACTGATTAAGGACCGAGTTTCCGCCACACAGAACAAACTCTGCACGAACAACCAATTAATGCGGTGTGTGGAAACAGTCGCTATTCATTCGGAGCATCCAAAAAAATGGCATACATATCATACATACACACATACATACAAAGTGTGGGCTGAATGATAAGTTTCTGAAACTCAGACCAGAGGACGTACCAAGTACGATGTATTCAAGTAATTAGAAGCATTAAAAAAAGGTAAGAGTGTGATCCTTTGTTACGTTGCAGCTAAGGGCAAACGTGCCATGAAAGCTCTCCAGTGGCTGCGTGGAAAAAACACCGACATCTCTCAAGAGCTGCAGGAAATTGAAAACGTTCACAATGAGTCGGAGAAGAGCGCAACCGGTTCAACGTTCGAGCTGTTCAACAAGAGCAACGTGCGGCCACTGCTCATCTCTCTTGGACTGATGTTCTTCCAGCAAATGAGTGGCATCAATGCTGTCGTGTTCTACACAGTAATGATTTTCAAGGTAAGAAATTTTGTACTAAACTTTTCAAAGTGCATCGAATTTCACAAAAAAATTCTAATACTTCCAAGACATGTAACTTGCTACCTCAGGAACTCTGTTCACAATTTTATTCTTTGACGTGGTGCTGTACCAAATACAGAAAATCGAAAGTAACGGTCAGGTGGTTAGCACTCCCCAAGCCAGGCGGTTAGCAATCCTATGCCAGGTGGTTAGTAACCCTATGTCAAGTGGATAGCAATCCTATGACACGTGGTTAGCAATCCTATGCCAGGTGGTTAGCAATCCAATGTCACGTGGTTAACATTCCCATGTCAGGTGGTTAGTAATCCTATGTCACGTGCCGGGTGGTTAGCAATCCTATGACACGTGGTTAGCACTCCCCATGTCATGCGGTTAGCAATCCTATGCCAGGTGGTTAGCAATCCAATGTCACGTGGTTAGCATTCCCATGTCAGGTGGTTAGCGATCCTATGTCACGTGGTTAGCATTCCCATGTCAGGTGGTTAGCGATCCTACGTCACGTGGTTAGCACTCCTATGTTAGGTGGTTAGTAATCCAATGTCACGTGGTTAGCATTCCCATGTCAGATGGTTAGCGATCCTACGTCACGTGGTTAGCACTCCTATGTTAGGTGGTTAGTAATCCAATGTCACGTGGTTAGCACTCCTATGTCAGGTGGTTAGCAATCCTATGTCAGTGATTAGCGCTCCTATGTCAGGTGGTTAGCAATCCTATGTCACGTGGTTAGCACTCCCCGTGCCGGGAGGTTAGCAATCCTATGCCAGGTGGTTAGCAATCCTATGTCACGTGGTTAGCACTCCCATGTCACGTGGTTAGCAATTCTATGTCACGTGGTTAGCACTCCTATGTCAAGTGGTTAGCAATCCTATGTCACGTGGTTAGCACTCCCCGTGCCGGGAGGTTAGCAATCCCATGCAAGATTGTTAGCACTCCTATCTCAGGTGGTTAGCACTCTTTGATTTGTATTCAAGACATCCTCAGTTCAAGTTCCAAGCCCAGTTAATCTAACTAACCGGTGTTCCGTGGTTCTCCCCAGACCCTCCGACAAAATGCCTAGGCTAGTGCTTCAGTTCAGGACACAACAACTTCCACACCCTTCCACAATCATTATTCAATGATCTTACACTATATACGAGGTCTGACAATAAGGTAATGAGACCGGTTCCCAAAAACAGTTTTATTTTATCTGTTCATCAACTACAGTGTGGTCACCTTCAAAGTACATCCCTTTTGCCTGCACACACCTTTTCTAGCGGTGCTGCCACTGCTTGCAGCAGTCCTGGAACACAGCACGTGGGATGTCGTTTAAGGCCTGCGTTACAGCCCTCTGGATGTCTTCTGTTGACTCAAAACGGTGTCCTTTCACTGCCGATTTTACTTTTTGAAATAGAGAGAAGTCGTAAGATGCGAGATCAGGTGAGTAAGGAGGCTGCAGCATCACCGCAATGCATTTGGATTTCAAAAACTGCGCTCAACCGCGCATCCCGCTGTTGCTATGTGAGATTCCTGGACATCATCTTGGCACAAATTTTTCTCACCCCCAATTCTTCGGTCAGTACCAAACGAACGGTTTCCCGGTTCATGTTCATTTCATCAGCAATCATTCTGACTGTTAATCGTCGACCGGATCGAACAAGTTCTCTTACCCGTGCTGCGTTATCACATATCCGTTTTGCTGAAGGTCATCCGCTGCGCCGCCCATCTTCAATATGGGTTCTGCTTTCAGAAAACATCTTGTGCCAGCGAAATGCTTGTGCTCTTGACATTGCATCATCTCCAAAGGCAGACTGGCCCTGAGGCCCAACCAGCCTTCTATACAATGGGTACGGGGCCATTGCCGGAGGTAAAGCGGCCGGGTCGTGGCGTTGATCATCCACCCCATCTAGCGTCGAGGTTAAGGAAAGAGTAGAGCTATATATATTCTCCCCGTCTGGACCCTCGCAGCCTGTTGTAGGCTGAGATGTTATATAGTATTGAGCCGCCCGCCTCAAGGTCGGCCGCAACCTTGCCCCTGGTAAGGGACACCAGTTCTTTCTTCCCTTAGGCTATCGTCTGGGCATTGGCCGCTCCACGGAGAAGAGAAAGGAGAGGGCGTTTCCCCGAGTTTTCTTAAACTTTAGACGCCTAACGTCAACTATAGTTGACGTACCGCACCGTTAACCTCCAAAGTTGCATTTTATATATTTATTCAACAAATATAGGCACCGAATATTTTAAACATGGTGAATACTCTCCGTTTTTTCTCTTCAAAACGCAGTTTGTTTCATAATTCTAACGTATTTGGTTCCTGTGTTATTCACATTTTATATACAGGTGTGCTAAAATTAAAAAAAAAAAATTCCGGCGCCAAAAGGCTAATACGACACATTTTTTATGTACTTCACTTGTCAACAATTTTTTCTTGACTTCTAGTCATCTCCTTTGGACCGCCCGGGAGCAGGAAGCTCCGTTCTTTGGTAGCTCCGAGAACTGCTACGCAGACGTGCGGGAGATGCAACGCAGGTAAAGTTCGTTTTGGCCTCCTTCTTCTAAAATGAAGTTTGGCGTTTTTATAAGTCGTTATACATCCCGACGTCTGCCTAGCGCCTCACTCGGAACAAGGGGTTGGTGCAGCCATATCGCCCCGTAAGTTCTGTTATGTGATTAATGTGTATCAGATAGAGTGATGTCTTGGCTTTTGTGTTGATTTCTGTATACTTCCTGTATTGCACGTTGAGTGCTGAAGCAAGCCGATCGTAGTATTTTATCGCTTGTGTATGTTTTGACCGGCGGATGTAATGTTCAGAAGTAAGTCTGCTTGAGCGTAGTTTGTACTACTGGTGTATTGTTCTTTGATTAACCGCTGTTGCATCTGCAGGTGGGTAACTAACAATTGATGCGTTCCCACCTGTACAGGTACTGTGGATGTGTCGCCGAGCGGGAGCAATAGGTGCGACTATTGGGGTAATAGTAAAACAGTTGAGTCGAAACAAAATAATTTATTAATTAGACTCCCCGGAGTACAGACGGGTCTGGTCGGTAGACTGTCCAGATTAAGAGTGCCCTGCCAGGCTTGG
>Ga0131853_10005132_pt1 | contig 23581 bp, 19 predicted proteins | sample TergutLab28metaG_FD_92764 | JGI IMG/M metagenome (GOLD analysis project Ga0131853, IMG submission 92764) | Labiotermes labralis P1 segment gut microbial communities from Petit-Saut dam, French Guiana - Lab288 P1 (version 2) (version 2) | ecosystem: Host-associated > Arthropoda: Insects >...
GCGCGCTTCTTCGTATGTGTGCCCCTTGCTTAGATATTTGAGCACCATTTCTCTTGTATCTATTGAATATGCCATTTTCTTAGTTTAACATTTCTTAGACCACTTTAAAACGGATTAGCTATAGCATACATCAAATCGCGTGTAGCCCCTGTCCTCAAAGAGTATGGCTTACAGACTCTGAACCAAACAAAAGCAGATGAACAAAGGAAGAAAGAAGCAGTATTATCTTGAATAAAAAATGAACCCGGCAAGAATTTTTTTCACGCTAAGAAATGGACGGGAGTTCGATTCTTGCTTGCGTGGATTTATGTTTGACAGGAGTACCGATGAAGTAAGAAAAATAGCCTAATTTGGGCATATTTAAGTCGTGAATACCTCCCTTGGAGCCCCGCCTCCACCATTTAAAAGTTTAACGAAGTCTAAGAAAGACCAAAAACCCCGCCAAGAGCGGGGTTTTTGCATGAACTAAAGCGTTTTTATCACCTCAAGAGTAAACAAAGATAAAGGTCATCAATAGTCAACTGCAAACAACTCTTTTTTCGATCATTCAAGCCACGTGCAGGTACCATGATTAAGTTGCTTTTTTACTCCGTTCACCCTATGTTTTTTACAAAGCAGATTACCCTCTCTTTTTCTATGAATCCACAGCTTTTGTGAAAATTTTCGCTTAAATCATTATCAATGAAGCAATCTGAGGCAAGCTGGGTTATCCCTCTCTGAGCCGCATATTTTTCCGCGTACTCTATAAACTCTTTCCCAATGCCATGATGCCTGTAGTCAGGCAACACGTATATCGCTTCCACGAACACGACCGGTGAAGTGTCAGTTCCGTTAACGTAGTCGTTTCGTATGGATAAATACATAAATCCAATATACCGGCTATTTTTTTGGCATAGAAGCCCAATATGGTCTTCCGACGTCAAAACTTTTTTATGCAGGTCAATTTCTTCATCAAAAGAATCGTACGGGAATAACATAGCTCCCAAGCCAACCCATTCTTTTAAATTCTCCTCGTTCACAGCGACTATAGCCATATTTTTACCTCCAAAAAGAGTTTTATACAATTGATCATTAATGACCTTTAAGTCTAAAAAATTTACCCCCCTATTTTACCGTCACGGACATTCCATACCGCACATTCGTCAGTTTTAAACGGGTTATTCGAACTCGCAGCTGTTGCGAATACCTGCCAGCCAGTTTTCACAAGAGCCTGCCCCATCAGCGACCTTCCATCAGCGTCAAGCTCGGCTGCTACATCGTCAAGGATTAACATTGGCTTAAGGCGCAGTTTTGTTTCAATAAGGCGGCCAGCGGCAAGAATAACGGCCACTACAACGCGCTTTTTTTGTCCGCGCGAAAGGACGAGCGCAGCTGGACGACCAAGGCATGAAAACATAATATCATCCCTGTGAGGTCCTGCCAGTACAATACCGGCGTGCCTTTCACGATTAAGGTTTGTTTCAAGAGCAAGTTTCAGGTCTTCAATGTAAGCATTAACACTGTCAGCTTCGTTTGTATTGTCAGTATTTGTATTGCTAAGGCTGCTGCAGCGAAGTTCCATGGCCACATCAAGAGTGAAAGGCAGGATATCAGATGAAAAAGAATAAGAATCTGTTAGTTTTTCGCTTAAAAGGGCAACTGCTTTTTTCCTGACCAGCCTTATCCATCCGCCAAGCTGAGATATGGGGTTCGCCGAAGCCCTAAGAAGCGTAATAGCCTCCCGTTTATAATGCGCATTACGCAGAAGAGCGCTTCTATGGCGCACCAGCTGCCTGTACTCAGAAAGCCTACGGGCGTACAGCGGTGAACACAAGACGCACAGTTTATCCAGAAAAAAGCGCCGAACTGACGGCGAACCATCCAAAATGTTCACATCGCCAGGAAGAAAAGAAAGCGCCGGAAGAAGTGATCTTAACTCGGAGTATGTTGCCCGTTCGTTGGAGACACGCAGGCTGAGTCGCTCTCCTATCTGCGCGGCGATTTCGAGATCACGCTCGCCGGACGCCTGACCGGACAGGAAGGCGCGCTTTTCCGTTGAATCCCAGGCTATCGCTGAGGATATTCGACCGCCAGAAGACGGCGCGGGGAATACGCCCCAACCGGAGAGCACGTTCAGTAATTCCAGCATATTTGTCTTGCCTGAGCCGTTCGGCCCTAAAAACACGTTAAGCCCCGGGCACCATTGCTGGCGGCGGGGCTCAAGGTTCCTGAAACATTTCCAGGCGGTTTCCGAGAATCTCACAGGTTAAGACTCCTGCTCTTCCCCTTTGGAAACCTCGCTTTCCTCAGAATCCTTTTTGACGGAACTTTTATCATTTTTAAGCCCATCGGGCATTTCCTGTTCTTCTTCGTCGAACTCAACCATATCCTGCTCGGTTATTCGCACCGGCATGAGCATGTAGAGAAAATCATCCGAGCCATCGCGCCGCACAGTCATCTGACCGGCTTCCCCATTCAGCGTCATTTTGATTGAGTCAAAGTTGATGGACTTTAAGCCGTCCTGCAGGAAGCCGACGTTGAAACCGACCTTCAGACCATCGCCGTCAACATCTGCGTCGAGTATTTCAGCGGCGGTTCCGAACTCCGGCGCTCTGCCGGTCAATTTAAACTCCCCGCCAGGCCTCATGTGCATAACAACAAGCCTTGTGTGGGAGCGAACTATAACGTCTATGCGGTCAAGCGCTGATAAAAAATCCGCACGGTTTAAAACCACAGTCGTGGCAACATTCGGGTTAAGTATCCTCTCGTAGTTCGGGAAGGACGATTCCACTCTGCGTATGGAAAATTCTATATCTCCCATCTGAAACCAAGCCATCGAGCCATCATACAGTATCCTCACAAGCCCGGAGCTGTTTTTTTCCTGTTTTTCCTGCTTTTCATTTTTTTCCTGTTTCTCACTACCAGCGCTAGCCTGTAAAATACGCTGTAATTCCCTGAGAGGCGTTATAGGAAGCAAAAGATCAGCGTCACTGCGGCCCTCGGATTCGCAGATGCACTTAGAGAGAGACAGGCGGTGGCCATCGCTGGACGCTACGTGAAGCATACTGGATTTAAGCTGAATCAGACATGCCCCAAGATACTTTGGAAAATCATCAGTTGGAGAGCTCGCTATGGAACCTTCTGACAGTATTCTCAGGAAATCCGAAGTAGGCACATCGCAAAGAATATCCGCGCTGTCGCTCTGAGCAAGTCTTGGGAAATCCTCTGGCGCCCACGTTGAAAACCTCGTCTTATTGCGGCCTGACAGGATGACTCCCTTTTCGCCATCTATTTCGACTTTGAAAGTGTCGGTCGGAGCTTTTTTAAAAAGTTCGCCCAATACTTTTACTGGGAATATCGCTGATCCTTCTTTTAGCACGTTAATTCCGCCTGCCGAACATTTAATCGATGTTTTAAGATCTGTGGCCGCTAGCGAAACTTTATCACCTGAGGCTGTTACCAAAACGCCTCCTAGCGAGCCGACCGTACTTTTCGTACTACTCGACCTCTCAGCCATCTGCCACGTTCTCAGAAATTCTGACCTGGTAATCTCTATTTTCATTTTACAAATCCCTGCCTTCCCGGGTACTAGACCAAAATATAGAATAGAACCCGTCTCTGTTTTTGCTGTTTATATTTTAAAGATAGAAGCAGTAGTTATAGCGTTGAACAACTCTGCGAATAAACGTGCCAGACTATCGTGTCCGGCTTCTCTGCGGTATGTGAAAAAGTGGTGAAACCGCTGTGTAAATCACGTGGATAATGTGGATGAAAAATCGGTTGAACGCGTTTTATGACATTTATTGTGGAAAACTGTCCTTATTTTATATCTTGTTCCACAGTTGTTTCACAGCTTATTCTTTATGTTTTCCACAATATCTTTTATACCGCTTTCGCTCTTGACCATCTGGCTCACCTTCTTGTGAGCGTGTATTACAGTAGTGTGGTCTTTTTTTCTGAACGCCTGGCCAATGTGCTGAAGGCTCGACTCGGTGTATTCGCGGCACAGATACATGGCAACTTGACGCGCCAGGGCTATTTCAGCAGTGCGCTTAGAGCTTACCAAGTCGTCAACGCTCATGTCAAAACCCTCGGCTACAAGCGTTTGTATGCTTCCTATTGTCGTGGGGGCCTTTATGTCTTCACGCAGAATGTCTTTAAGCCATATGGAGGAGTTTTCGATGTCTATCGACTCGCCAGACAACTCCGAGCAGGCTATTACACGGTTAAGCGCTCCTTCAAGCTCTCTTATGTTGCTTGGGATGCGCTGGGCCAGAAAATTGATAACCTCTTCCGGTATGTCATACGCTCTCATGCGGGCTTTTTTTTGCAGTATGGCTATTCGCGTTTCAATATCCGGCTGCTGAATGTCTGTAACCAGCCCCCAGGCAAACCTGCTTACGAGGCGATCTTCAACGTTTCGCATTTCAGACGGCGGTCTATCTGAGCAGATCACGATCTGCTTGTTTGCCGCGCGGAGGCTGTCGAATGTGTAGAAAAATTCCTCTTGGCTAGAGCTTTTGTCTCCCATAAACTGAATATCGTCCACCAGAAGAATGTCAACGTTGCGGTATTTATTCTTGAATTCCTGCCCCTGTCCTGTTCTGATCGACTGAATGAACTCGTTGACGAATTTTTCGGAGCTTACGTAAACAACGTTGAGGTTGCTTCTCTTGCTTAGTGTGTAATGGCAGATGGCGTGCATTAGGTGAGTTTTCCCTAGCCCGACACCTCCCCATATAAACAATGGATTATAGGCATCGCCCGGAGTTTCGGCGACTGCCATGCTTGCCGCGTGGGCAAGGCGGTTCGATTTTCCCACTACAAACGAGTTAAACTCGTAGTTGGGATTAAGGTTGAGGTTGTTTTTGGACGCGGATTGCCTGGGGGCAGCCTTCTCAGCTCGCTCTGCCCATTCCGTCTTTTTCTCCTCGTCACCCTCAGCCACGGTAAGGCGCACGCCAGATACTGTTCCAGTAGTTTTGGCGGCCCTGTTCAGTTCGTCCAGAAAACGACTTGCCATCTGTTCTTTTGCAAAAACGTTAGCCACGTCCACAACAAGCTCGCCGTTTTCCAATGCTACCGGCAGGCATGTCGTAAACCACAAATCCGCACTTTTCTCAGGAAGGTTGGGTACAGCTTTCTCTATAATGCTCTGCCACAACGCCTGCAAATCACCCTGCAATTAAATTCACCTCTGCGACGTATAAAAACAGCTTAAAACCGCACTGTTGCACGCAAATTTTTCACCGGAAAAGCGCTGGTGAAAATGCTGGAAACTAAAACTATGATACCAGAAATCTGTGCGTGTTATCCACAGATATAAAAGCATGTCCGGCTGTTTTTGTTTAATTATCCACTTATCCACAATAAAAATAGGCTTATTCTGTGGATAATTGCCAAGTTATATTCATTTGAGTCATTCGCCATGTTATCCACAAAGATAGAGGCTAAACGAGCCACTACCGTCCAGTTATCCACTTATCCACAGTAAAAACGTGTTCAGGCTGCGAATAACCAGTTGAATGATATCACAAACGAAACCCGATTATACGCTTCGGATTATGCGCTCAGGGGGTTCGGCGACAGAGTTCCCGGCGCTGGTGTATAATCATGTTTTTGAAATTGCAAATTTGAAATCAGAACTTGCATGATTTGCATAAATCTCTAAAAGCTTCATGGGGTGGTTTTTGTAATGGAACCCGTTAAAAATAAAATCCGCAGGATAGACAGCGCGAGAATAGACGGAACAAGCGGAGCAAGTGTAAAAAAAGCCAGGTGGGCATGGGATTTGGAAATAGCTGCGTTCACGTGCGGGGCTTCCATTATGGTACTTGAACTGACTGGAGCCAGGATAGTCGCTCCATATATAGGTACGTCCATCATAGTTTGGATGTCACTGGTGAGCGTTATTCTCGCAAGCCTCAGCCTGGGGCACTGGCTTGGAGGAAATGCCGCTGACATGCGCCCCGACCAGAGAATATTAGCAAGAATAGTTCTGCTCTCCTCGGTTTTCGCTGCAGCGATGGCTCTCCTGTCAAACCCGATTTTAAGGGTTTTATCAAGAAATATAACCAGCGTGTATCTTTCCTCTCTGATAGCTTCGCTGGTGCTTTTCGCGCCTCCGAGCATTCTCCTCGGCATGGTGCCTCCATTTATAGTACGTATGTCGATTCGCGATGTCGATTCGTCCGGCGCGGCTATTGGCCGCTTTTCGGCACTTTCGTCAGCTGGGGGTATTCTCGGAACTTTCCTTGGCGGTTTTGTCCTTATATCGTTTTTGTCGTCGGGCGCTATTCTGCTTCTGGTTGCTGCTGTGCTAGCTTTTATAGCTCTTCTGTTGTATCGAGCTGTGTGGAAAAAAGCGGCGGTATTTTGCGCGGTGTTTCTGGCGCTTGCCTGTGCCGTGTCAATATGGGGAATGCCGATGATGCCGCCAGGAGTGTACATTGATACACCTTACAATCGGATCTGGGTGTCAGAACTTACTACGGAAAGCGACCGCCGCGTGCGCTTTCTTAAAACTGGTTCGTACAGAGACGTGGCTCAGGCTCAGTCCATTATGTTAATGGATAACCCAGCTGAACTGGTAAGAGGCTACACCAGGTTTTACGACTTGGCTTTTCACTATAAGCCTGATACCGAAAGAATCCTTATGCTAGGAGGCGGGGGCTACAGCGTTCCTCGCCACCTTCTGGCCACGCGGCTGGACGGCGGGGGCCAGCCGACTTTTTCGATGGATATCGTTGAAATAGATCCTGGAATAACAGCTGCCGCGCGAAGATATTTTCACCTTCAGGACAGCCCGGCTCTTTCCATTTATCACGAAGACGCGAGAGTTTTCCTCAATCGGTCGGCATTGAATCCTGGTTTACACGGGCCGTATGACGCTATCTTTTCCGATATTTTCGGATCGTGGTACTCCATCCCTTTTCATATGACTACGGTGGAGGCCGCCCAGAGAATGTTTGACATCCTAGCGCCGGACGGAGTGCTTATCACAAACGTTGTTGCATCGCTTCACGGAAGGCAGTCCGGGGTTCTTCACGGCATTTACGCGGCTAAATCGCAGGTGTTTCCGCAGGTGCTCATTTTTCCAGCCCAACGCTACGAGCCGCATTTCGCCCACGCCTTTGCCCACGCTCGCCAGAATATTATGCTAGTGGCCCTTAAATCGCCAGCCGAACCGCATCTTCCCCCGCGCAACCCTGAGACGGCGCTTCTCTTGTCTCACCGATGGACGGGGCCTTTTATCCCGGAAGTGAGGGCTTTTACCGACGCTTTTGCCCCGGTGGAAAGATACGCTTTGAGAAACTGATTTAGCTGAAACTGATTTTGCTTCGCACCTTGCATATTTGACGCATGTTGGCTTAAAATGCATTACTGTAAGTATTTGCGATGCAAAAAATTCATCAAAATTAAACGCAGAATAGGAGTATCCAGATGACAGACCAAGTGACTGCCCAGGAAAGCCTGGAAACGAAAAAAAAGGCAAATACCGTTCTCTATGCCTGCGCGTTGTTTAACCTTACCATAGGCGTTCTTTATGCGTGGAGCGTCCTGACGCCTAGGCTGACAGCGTCGCTCGAATACGGCGGCTATGGTTGGACTCCCACTCAGGCTGGCGCCCCATTTACCGTAGCTATTTTATTTTTTGCGGCAGCAATGCTTGTAGGAGGGCGCTTGCAGGACAAAATAGGGCCGCGCTGGGTAGTTACGGCTGGTGGATTTCTGTCAGGTCTGGGGATGATAATCTCAGGCTCCGCTGGTAACAGTGTTATGGGTATTACTTTTGGCTTTGGTGTTGTTTCTGCCATCGGCATGGGCTTTGGTTATGGCAGCGTCAGCCCTCCTGCGCTGAAATGGTTCCACCCCAGCCAAAAGGGCCTGATCAGCGGAATTGTCGTGGGCGGCTTCGGCCTTTCTGCCGTATTCTACGCGCCTATGACCGGTTTTCTGCTTAATCTCTTCGGAACAGGAAATACCCTGATCATGCTTGGAACCGCCACGCTTATCATCGCTACCTTTATCGCGCAGTTTGTAAATAATCCCCCTCCCGGCTACGTACCTGCTGCTCCGGCTGGCTATGTACCGCCTGCCCAGCCCGTTAAAAGCGCTTCCGATGACATCGCATGGAAAGATATGATTTTTACAAGACGTTTTCATATGATGTTCCTTATGTTTGTTATGGCTTCGTCCGTTGGCGTAATGGTTATCGGAAACATGACGGCTATTGCCAGAACTCAGGTAGAGAGCATTGCTGACCGCCCCACGCTTTTAGCGATACTCGTGTCTTTCCTGGCCTTTACTAATACAGTAGGGCGCATAGTAGGCGGAAAGATGTCCGATAAAATCGGCAGGCAAAACGCCTTGTCCGTGACGTTTGCTTTACAGATGTTCAACATGGCGGCTTTTGCGTTCTACCAGACCATACCAGCTCTGCTCGTGGGCATAATCATAGTTGGTTTCTGCTTTGGAACCCTCCTGAGCGTAATGCCTGCGCTCTGCGCCGATCAGTACGGCCTCAAAAACATGGGAATGAATTACGGCATACTGTTTCTAGCGTGGGGTCTCTCTGGTTCTATCGCACCTGTCATGGCTAATATATTGTTCGGGCTGACCGGCAACTTTAACATCACCTATATAATCTGCGCCATAATGATGGCTGCGATGATAGTTGTGAACCACAAGCTGAAAAAAGACATCGAAGGTGAAAAAGCGTAGCTTTCGCAGTAGTAAACAGTAAGTAAGCTTTGGTAAAAAGCTGACAGAGATAAAGTAAGTATTCGTGGCGGAAAGTACGCCATATTCAGGAGGTTTTTTCTTGTCTCATCCGATAGCAATCGCAGCGCTTGCGGCAGGGTTTTTGGATGTGAAGCCAGCAACTGGGCATCCATTCGATTTCTGGCGTAAAACGCTGGATAACCTTCCTTTCGGGAAGATTTTTACGATGGAGCACCGGCCTGTGATGATCTCCGGATGGCCTTTGGACGAGACAACAATCTGGTCTGTAACGGCGGCAGCTCCTCCATTCGTTCCATGGCCGGATGGATATAGCGAGCTGCCGGGTTATTACACTGCAATCGGTGAGATAAAAAAGAAAGAGACGGCTTGGGTGCAGGCAGTCAGGGATCTTGGGTACGAGGTTTGCGATAATTTTCGCCTTCCGGTACGCGCAGCAGCTATTCGCGCTGGGCTTGGCGTTTCTGGCTTGTCTGGCCCTATGATTACCCCGCTGCATGGTAGCTTCGTCTATATAGGAATGATACTTGTACGTATGGCTCCGCCTGAGGGCGCTCATGGCCCTGAATGTGACTGTTCGCCGGTATGCGAAAGATGCGGAAGCTGCATTGAGGCGTGTCCCACCGGCGCAATCACAAACGAAGGAATAGACCAGACGAAGTGTCTTCGTAAGGACGCGAACTATCCCGATGATATGCCGGATAAGCATTACCCCCTGATGGGTCGGCGCATTGTGGGGTGCGACACCTGCCAGCGTTCATGCCCGCACAATAGCGATATCGCTCCGATAGCGCTGACTGCCGAAGTTATGGCACCGTTCAAACTTGAAGAACTACTTGCTGGGCCTGATATGGATGCCATTGTTGCGCGTATTACTCAAGTTTATAGCGATAAAACCAAACTCCATATTCAATCTATCCTTGCCGCTGCTAACACGGGCAGGACAGACCTTCTGTCTTATGTCATGAAATTCGCAGATAACGAGGAAGAAACACTGCGCCGAGTTTCCTTGTGGGCAATCGAAAAACTAACCTAGAAAGGTTAATGAAGTGAACTGATTTATAGCAATTTGCACAAACGTTTAGTCTGAATCAAGGTGAAACATCAGTGGTCATCGGTATACATAAAATAGCCAACGGCTATAAATAGAGGGTTTGCTATTCCTGTATCATTCTAAGCCATATTGCGGCCGCCTCGTTACGCAAGAGGGATGTTTTTCTGCTGTTCAACTCCACCAGAATAGAATCGTCCAGCGTAGAGTCTACGCAGGCTATCGCGGTTCCGGCGGCGAACCCATCGTTTTGCAGCCGTTTGCGCAGGTCATCCTCGGCCGATAAACGAATTATTACTCCCTTTTGACCGCTTTCAAATACAGATAACGGGTTTGGCAGCATAACCTGAGTTTTGTCCATCGCCCTTAAAAGTTCGTCTACCCATGGCTCCATGTCCGCTTTTGCGCGTCTGAAAAATTCCAGCATGGCGTACAGTCTTTCGCCTGTTACTGTGTCCATGTAATGTTCCATGCCGCAGGCTATTTCAGAAGAACGCTCCCTGTCGAGTCCTAGAAATTCGTGAAAAAACGCGCGCAGCCCCTCGTGGCGATGGTATATCAAAAGCCCGTTTCTTCGGCCTTCTTTCGTGAGATGCAAAGAGCCGTAACGCTCATGTTTCAGCATACCGGCGTCTACCATCTTCTGAACTGTAGACGTGACGGTTCCTTTGGTGATGCTCAGGCGCTCAGCAAGACCGGTGACTGTAATATCCCGACCGGTGCTTTCAAGGAGGAAAATTTCCTCCAGATAATCCTCAATACGGGCAGTTATCATCGCTACTCTCCTGTTTAAATGATGGGGACAACACTATTTTATACTATAAGCGCTTTTTGCCGATGCTGTAAGATGCCGTGCAGCCGCACAAAAAAGTAACCACTCCAACTGCTATTATTGCTGCCGATACCCCACTCTGATAGACAATGGGATCCCTGAACAGGGAGTAAACCGACCCGACCAATAGCCCTAAGATTATGGAATAGACGGTCTTATGGTAGTTTTTCAGGAGTTTTTCAATCAGCCTCGCCGTTGAAAGGCCGCCTATGACCACCCCGATTCCAAGTGGAACCAGAACGCTTGCGATGTTAAGCACTAAAGATATGTTGGTGAGGTCTGTCAATAAAAATCTGAGCTGGGAAACGCAGTAAATGGCCAGTGGGTAAATACCCAGAAGCAACAAAACAAATGAGCCGCTGATGCCCGGAATCACTAGAGCGGCGGCGGCCAGAATACCCGAAAAGAAAATGAAAAGCATGAAGCGCCAGTCAAGGTAATTGATAATTTCCTCTGGATTGACCGCGGTTTCGCCTCTTAAATGGGATATCGCCATCACAAACAGCATCGGGCAGGCGATCAAAAGAATCTGAGACGGCTGCCAGCTTGGGTTTTTAACTTTTGCGTAAATTAACGGGATGATTCCCACAATCAGGCCAATGAAAAAAGCCATCGTTGGAAACGAGTGATTGGTTAGCAGGTGATGGGTAATCGAGCTGAAAGTCAGCACTCCCGCCGCTATCCCCAAAGAAAGCGGCAGTAAAAACCTCAGGTATTTTTTATAATCGCTGGTAAAGTTGTTGATTGCCTCGATCAATTCGTGATAAAACCCCAGGATGATCGCGATTGTTCCGGCGCTTACCCCTGGAATGGTTTCCGTTATCCCGAACGCAATTCCATTCATAAAATCTCTTGCTTCTTTTTTAAGCAATTTCATTTTCACCTTTCAAATTTTGCTTTTCAATGCTTTCTTCCGCGCTTTTTAGCACTTTTGTCCATACTTTCCGCGCCTTTTTTCCGGTGTTTGGAGTTTTCGGCGTTGAGTTGAGAATTGGTATTGATATCAGAACGCTCGCGCCGCTGGGGGCGTCCATGCGCTGAGACAGTAATAGCCTGCCTCCGTGGACTGTGGCTATTTTACGCGCGAAAGCTAGACCCAACCCCGTTGATCCCCACCCCGATTTTTGATAAGAAGCTTTTTTACTTATACCGGGGCCGTTGTCCAGTATTTCAATATCTAGAAATGAGGAATTGCGTCTCACACTGAGCTCTATTCCTCTTGTGCCAGCGGTTCTGTTGGCACGCCACGCATTGTCCAGCACGTTCAGCAGGGCGCGCGTGAAGCGGATTTCATTTAACGCGACGGATTCCTGCTCTACGCCGGGGTCTATTAGCACTATTACTTCTTCTCCCCAGGGAAACGGGCGGATGTGCCTGTCAAGTCGGTCGAAAAACGCCTGAACTTTAACATCGTTGAGTTTTTCCTCATGCAAAATTTCAGCTATCATACGTTCCATGTAACCGGCAGCGTTGAGCATGATCTCCGCTTTTTCTGAAGCGCTGTTTCCGGTTTGCTGCCAGTCACGCAACATGAAAGCCATACCTTTTATGGCGGCCAGCGGAGATTTGAGGTCGTGTACGAGGTTACTCATTTCAATCATGCTTATTCTACGCTGGGCGTTATCTTCTTTTCTTCTGGATTTTCCTTCAAGGTCGCTCCATGAGCTCCGTACATGGCTTAGTTTTATGGAATAGCTGGCCAAACCCCACGTCGAGATAATTGCTCCCGCCATAAAACTCATGGAAAGCGACATAGCGGCTATGTTTGCCATGGCTACTTCCTCGGTCGTGCGGAACATGCCATAAAAAAGTGGAGGTGCCTGTCCATCCGTCAAAAACGCTGGCAGAAGCTCCAGGCTTTGAAACGAGTAAATCCAGAGCATCATGGCTGCACTCTTGTCCAGCTGGTTGTCCACCTGCTGCGTTAGAAGTTCAAAAAGCATCACTAAGAGAAGGAGTATAAAAATGTCCATTGGAAACGAATACACAAGCAGGGTTGAGAACATGGGAAGTATAATCCACGTTGCCCATATTCCTATTGATGACACCAGAAGCCTGATGGCAAGCTCAAATCTGCCCAAATAGTGGCTTACTCCTCTGCCGATGGATATCCACGCCAGCAAAAGGAGCAGCACCTGCAGGCCGTGTACCAATAGGCTGGAGCCAACGCCGAAAAGCATATGGCTAAAATTGTAACCGTAATTGTAATTTTCTAGGTGCGCGGCGTAGCCTGCTATGAGTATGTTGCCGTAATACAGGGTGATCAGGCTGGCCAGCATCAAAACAAATCCCTGAGTGATGCTTTTAAAAGCTCCCCACTCCTCCATCGGGATCAAGTTTTGATAATTTAACATCATTATTTACCACCTTTGCAGAGCATCCCGCTTGCACTTGAACCGGGCGCTGTATAATAAGAAAAAAAGTAAAAAAACGCAACGAGGCGCGCCCATTTAAATCTAGAAATCAGCAGGGCATTTTGAAGTATAGAGTATTTTTTTGAAAAAGTAAGGGGATTATTACGAATGAATAATAAAATGAATAGTAATATGAATGATGATATACGCGATGCTCTTTCCATGTCGTATGATGAATGGCTCTCCTGGGTGACCGGTGTTTTGAAGGAACCGCGCTTCAGGGCAGATCAACTTTGCCAGTGGGTTTACGGCAAAAAAATTCTCGACTGCCATTCCATGACGAATCTTTCAAAAGAGCTGAGAGATAGGATAGCCTGCGAATCGCTGGTGAAGATACCTGTCCAGATAAGAGATTTAAAGTCCAAAGACGGCACGCGCAAATTTTTATGGCAGATGGAGGATGGTTGTCGAGTGGAGTCCGTTCTTTTGGATCACAGCAGCCACACGACTGCATGTGTTTCATGTCAAGTTGGATGTCCGCTCGGCTGTGTGTTCTGTGCCACTGGAAAAGCCGGCTACACGCGCGATCTTACCGCCGGAGAAATAATCGGGCAATTCTTGGTAATGGAACAGCGCTTGGGGAAAAACATAAACAATATTGTATTTATGGGCATGGGCGAACCTTTGTTGAACGTCGAAAATGTTTTCAAAAGCATAAGAATACTGAATCATCCAAAGATGCGCAATCTGGGAGGGCGGCATATAACGTTGTCCACGTCGGGCGTGGTTCCGGGTATTCGTGACTTGGCGGATTTTGAAATTCCGGTGCGCCTATCCGTTTCTTTGCACGCGCCCAACGATGCTCTGCGCGGAAAACTTATGCCCATTAATAAAAAATACCCGTTGTCCACGCTGATTGAAGCCATGCATTATTATAAAAAACGCTCAGGCGAGCGTATTACTATAGAATATGTGATTATGGACGGCGTCAACGATGATCCTTCGCTTGCGTTTGAAATGGCCGCGCTCCTGGATGGATTAGGAGTGTACGTAAACATCATTTCGTATAACTCGGTGAGCGGCGGAACGATGAAACGCCCACCGGAAGGCAAAATTAAAGCGTTCTGTGCCGCCTTGACCGAACTTTCCATAGAACACGAAGTTCGGCGCGAAAAAGGAACGGATATCATGGCAGCCTGCGGCCAGCTTGCTGCGCAGCAGTAATGCGCCATACACCTTGATGCGTTTGCAATAAATCCAAATCCCCCCGCTTGCAATTTTAAAAAAGTTGGGTATAATACACTACGTGATTTTTGGGAGTTTTGTTTCTGTAAAGAACGAGGTGAGTTTCCCAAAATCCGAAAAAAGCTTCTGAATGGTTCGAATACTGGGTTTACTAAACGGGCGCGAGAGAGAGGTGCAGTCCCCCTAAAGCCAAGGTAAACGATACGAACTTTCGAGAAGGCGTCTGAAAGGCCAAAAGCTGCGTAAGGCTAGGAACGCAACGCAAGTTGAATCGGGAAGATAAAGGAAACAAGGAAACTTTATTTATGCCCCTTTAAGTTGTGTCGAAGCGGTAGCCGGAGGGTTTTTCTGGAGGACGCAGATACAGCAGTAAAAATAGCATCAAAATTATAGGGGGTAAATGAGAATGAAAAAGTATTTAGCAGCAATATTGGTAGCAGTTCTGGTAACTTTCTCGGCTCCGGCCTTTGCGATTACCAATCCATTTATGGATGTTCCTCTTGGGCATTGGGCTTATGACGCTGTTGCTCAGCTTGCCGCGCGCGGTATCGTCTCCGGTTTCCCGGATGGCATGTACAGAGGCGCTCAGCCCACCACTCGTTTTGAAATGGCTTCCGTCATCGCCCGTACTCTGGCTGTCATCGACATGACCAAAGCCAGCAGACAGGACGTTGAGATGCTGATGAGACTTGTTGTCGAGTTCAAAGACGAGCTTGATGCCCTTGGCGTAAGAGTTGACCAGCTTGGTCGCAGAGTTGATGGTCTTTACAGCCGTCTTGGCGGTTGGAGACTTAGCGGTATCCTGCGTTATGATGCCAACTTCTGGCGCCAGGATGAGAACGATGGTTATTTCCATAATACAATGGCGCGTCTTCACATTGAGCGTTTCTTCGGTGCTAACGAAGATATGCGCGTTTTCATTCGCCTTCGCCAGGAGCACGGTGCTGGCGTTCAGCTTCAGAGATTCTTTGTGGAATTCCCTTTCTTCTTCGAGAACACAAGAATGACGGTTGGCCGCTTTGATATGAATTGGGAGGCTGCTTATGTCTTTAACGTAGGCGGAGCCAGTGCTATGCAGAACGCGGTTTTCCTCACCGGTGAGCAGCTTGACGGTATCGGCCTCTCCAGCAATTTCGCTATGGGGCGTTTTGATATGTTTGTCAGCCGCACGATAGGCGCGGGTGGTGCAGGTAATGCTGTAATCGTTGACGGTGATGCTCCTGCGCGTCCTATGGAAGTTGGTGCCCGTCTGGCACTTCAGCCTTCGGAGCGCTTTGGATTTGACCTTGGTGTTCATGGATGGCTGATGGATGATGCTACTCCACTTGATAACGATATTACAACGCTTTTCGGTGGTATTCGTGCTGATATCACTGATGGTATTGGCTTGAGAGGTATTTATTACCATCAGAGACAGAGCGGCGATGGAGTGTTCGGCCCTGGAACAAGCAGCAGTCCCAATGCTTTCAGAGTAGCACTTGACATCAGCCAGGATTTCCTGGGCTTCACCAGCCTGTGGCTTGGTTATGACCGCGTTGGCGCTGGTTTCGTAACAAGGACACCAGTTTACGCTCACCAGTTCCTCACCACCTATATTCCTGGTGATGAAAGATGGACTGACAATGACGAGTTCTTTGGCATAAACCGCAGCATCAACTCCTGGCGCGTAGGCGCAACTCAGCAGTGGAACGATGCATGGAGAACTTGGCTGTATTTCGGTCAGACCACCGTTAGAAACGCTTTTGTGGGCGATTTGGACGCAAGAGCAAACCAATGGGCGCTTGGCATCGAATACAGGCTCAACCCGAACGTAATTTTCGCGCTTAACTATGCCCAGTCTGACTGGAATAGAAATTTGTTCGAAAACAACCGCCTGATCCGCTTCCGCACCCAGGTGACGTTCTAATCCAAAATCAACAAGTAAATAACAAAAAAGAGAGAGCCTAGGCTCTCTCTTTTTTGTTATTTACTATACACAGAGAGCACAGCGGTAAGATGAAAAAGCTTTAGGTTCATTCTTCCTGTTGTGTCTTTTCCGGGATACGGTATTGTTTTGCAATGCCATCACCTCTATTCCACATAGTGAGCTCTCCTTGAACTTACTCACTCGGAGCCTTTTCTGTTTATAGATTTATGCATTGCTCGAGCGCTTAAAGCAATTCGTATATCAAACACGCTGACTCTTTCATTAGTAATTTGGTTGCGTTCTTTTGTCATCCCGCCTTATAATATCTTTCGGAATGTAAAATGTTCAAACTTATGAAGGAGGAATTTTCATGCCTCTGCTTTCGTGCAGGTTGTGCGGAAAAGTCTTTACGTCATCTGGAGGTAGAACGTGCCCGGCGTGCATAGCCCGTCTTGATGAATTATATCCTCGCGTGCGCGGGTATTTGCGCGACAACCCCAAAATCGGTTTCAACGTGGAGAAAGTTGCCGATGCACTGGAGGTCGACATCCGCGACATTCAGGCTCTGGCGGACATGGGCTATCTTGACCGCGACATAGGCGTGCAGGACGACTCTGAGGCGCTCAAACGACAAAAACTTGCTCAAGAATTAGAGTCATCTCTGAAGCAGATGAAGGACACATCGCGCTCAAGCGCAGCTAAAAGCCCATCGATTTCTTACGGGCAGCAGCGTTACGGAGATAAAGGAAAAAGATAATATCGGGCACCAAAGCATACACCTGGCCGTGGCCTGGTAAAAATTTAAAAAAGGGGTTTTTCAAATACTTTCATGTCAGCTTTGTTAATCTTACAAATTGTGATTTCAGCTATGCTGGGTGCGGCTATGGGCTCGTTTTTAAATGTGGTTGCCCACAGGAGTCTGGAAGGGCGCCCCTGGTGGGGCAAGGAGCGTTCCGTCTGTGAGGCTTGCGGCAAAGGGCTTTCGGCCGTGGAGCTGATCCCTCTTGTGTCGTGGGTTATTCAGAGAGGGCGCTGCCGGGGCTGTAAGGCTCGCGTTTCTCCACGATATCTTGTGGTCGAGCTGCTTGGGGCTGCCGGGGCCGGATTAGTTGCATGGCGCTGGGGACTGTCCTGGGCATATCTGCTTTCGTTGGCGGGGTGCTTCGGCCTTCTTGTCAACGCCCTCACCGATTATGAATCTGGCGATGTGTTCGACATATTCGCGCTGGCGATGGGCGTGTGCGGGCTTGCCATCCGCGCTTTTGGGGGATGGTGGGCGCTCGCGGACGGTGTTCTCGGCGCTGCGGTAGGCGGGGGCATTTTTGCTTTGATAATTATAGTTTCCAGAGGCGGCATGGGATGGGGAGACGCGTCTTTTATGGCGGGTTTCGGCGCTATTTTGGGCTGGAAAATGACGCTATTTGCCTTTTACGCGGGCATTATGGCCGGAGGAGTCGGCATAGCGTGGCTGATGTTGCGCGGCAAGGTGAAGTGGGGGCGCGGGGATTCCGTCCCACTGGTTCCGTATCTGGCTGTGGGGGGCTTTTTCACGCTTTTATTCGGGCCGCAGATCATATATAACATAGGCATGCGTTTTCAACTTATATTCCAGCCCGGGTGGCCCTGGTGATCGTTAAGGAGGAGCAGGTATGACCTTTGCTCACGTGTTTGATGTAGGCACAGCGTTTGTGTTGGCATTTTTCGTTGTGCGAGGGGGAATGCGCGGCCTCACTGGGGAGATAATATCCCTCCTGGGTGTGGTCGTCAGCGCTTTCATGGGTTGGACGTTTTATCAGCCCATGAGCACAGTGGTGCTGCATTATTTCCCCGAATGGAATCCGACCATAACTGAACTGGTGTGCGCGGTCGTGATTTTCATAGTCATATCGCTATCATTTGCCACGCTGAGTAAAATGATCAGATTTGTCGTCAGAATGGCAAACCTGACGTTTTTAGATTACGTCATGGGTGCGGTGTGCGGAGCACTGCGAACTTTTGTGCTAGTGCTTTTTATTTATGGAGTCGTGGCCATGTTCCCCGTCATTCCGGGCGACTGGATGGAGGACAGCATGGTGATGCAGGGAGCATCTGCTGTATGGCCCTCGGTTCTTGAGGTATTGATTAACAGCGGCTTGATCGATCCCAGCCGACTTGCCCCTCGGACAGGAATTTTCTAAGGAAGTATGTTCATATCGGAAACGGTTCTGAATTTACTCGACTTCGAAAAATCTCTTTTCCATTTCACGGAAAATCTGCGAGGGGAACTGGGAGAAAAGGCGGTAGCGTCTTTAGCTCCATGCAAAAATATGGAACAGCTGGAAGAACGCCAGTCGCTTTTGAAGTCGTGGCTTGACTGTTCTGACCGGCACGGAGACAAATTCATCCAATGGGATGACGAAGCGGTCTGCGTGGCGGAAATTTTCCCTTACGCGAAAAAAAGCGGCATAATCAGCGGAGCGGAGCTTCTGAAAATCAGAATTCTCCTGTCGTTGGCCGCGCGGGCAAAGAACGTTCTGTCGGAGATGAAGAGCGATGTAAATAAATATTTTGCCTTCGATGCGTTGGAGCGACGTCTCCGCGATTTTACGCCGGAAATTGAGCTTTTATCCGCCGTGGAAGATTCCGGCAGGCTGGCCGACAATGCCTCGCCAAAACTCATGGAGATAAGAAATGAGCTGGAAGGGCTGAGACGTGCCGGGCGAAAAACCGCCTCTCGCCTTATGGAAGACCAGGGTATTGCGAACATGCTGCAGGAGCGCTCTCTCGCTTACCGGGATGGACGCTTTTTATTGCTGGTGCGACAGGAGTACGTCAATCGCTTTCCGGGGCTGTTGGTGGACAGATCGGCCTCTGGTAATTCTGTTTACATGGAGCCGCGCGTGTTTTCCGCCGTAAATAACGGCATAATCCTGAAAACGCGCGATGAGCGTGACGAAGAAGCGCGCATTCTGGTCGAAATAACGCGCAAAATTTTATTCCGCGAACGTGCCATCGCAGAGGCTGAAGCGGTTCTTGGCGAAATTGACCTACTGAACGCCGCCAGAGAAGTGATGAGAAAACTGCGCTGGACGCTTCCTGAGTTGTCGCGCGCCGCAAGATTTCGTCTGGCGGGCGCAAAGCACCCTCTTTTGAAAGAGGCCGCCGTTCCGGTGGATATCTCCTGCGGAGGACAGGATGCGGCGTTCACAACGCTTGTCATTACAGGCCCTAACACAGGCGGTAAGACTGTTGCGCTGAAAACAGCCGCCCTGTGCGTTGTTATGGCGTGGTTTGGTCTACCTGTTCCCGCACGTGACGGCTCTTTAGTCGGCAACATCGACGCCGTTCATGCGGATATCGGGGATGAGCAAAGCATAGAACAGAATCTGTCAACTTTCAGTTCGCACCTTAAAAACATTATTGAAATACTGAAATCGGCAACTCCGAGATCGCTGGTACTGCTGGACGAACTCGGTGCGGGAACCGACCCTGACGAAGGTGCGGCTCTGGGAATTGCTATTCTGGAAACACTGAGGGATAATCGAGTTCTCACGCTGGCGTCAACGCATCACAACCCCATAAAACAGTACGCTCTGACCACGCCGGGTGTTGAGGCAGCAAGCATGGAGTTCGATTCGGACACACTGGCTCCCACATTTCGCCTTTTAATGGGCGTGCCGGGCAAAAGTAATGCGCTTCTTATAGCCAAACGGTGGGGCATGCCGGAAAAAACCCTCGGATTGGCTCATGCGTCGTTGAAAGAGCGTGATATTTCCGCCGAGGAGCTGATGGGGCGGCTCAACGAACGCAAGGCGATTCTTGACGATATGGAGCGCCGCATTGAGGCTGATCGAGCCGAACTGGTCGGCTTGAAAAAAAATTATGAAAATCGTGTCGCAGAGATTGAACTTCAGCGAGATAAAATATTCTCCGCGGCTGAAAAGCGCGCCTCAAGCCTGATTTCCGAGGCCGAGGCTACTTCGCGCGACTTAATAAGGAGGCTGGATGACGTGGCAAAATCGGCCGCTCATAAGGAACTCGGAGCAAAGCGCGACGATATTCAAAAGATACGCAAAGGATTGGACGCGCGCGAAGCCAAACGACTGGCCCGCGAAATGGAAAGCAGACCGGAGGCTTTCGCACCAAAAGAAGGAGACACCGTGCAGGTGGCTGGCAGCAGTATAGTCGGGGTTATAGAAAACATAAAAAACGGCAGAGCCAAGCTTATTGCCGGGCCTATGCGGCTGGATGTTCCGGTTGAGCAGCTTCTGGAAACCAAAAAAACCGCGAAGGTCGCTATTCCTCCGGCGGATACTTCTTCGGTGAAAATGCGCGAAAATGTGCCAGGCTCATTGATGGTGAGGGGTATGAATGTGGATGAAGCTTTGCCGCTAGCGGAATTATACTTAGACAAAGCCTACAGAGGCGGACACACCAGCGTTATGATCATACACGGCCGTGGAGAAGGCATATTGCGGCGGGAGATTCATGCGCTGTGTTCTTCGCTGAGGTACGTTTCTGGCTACCGTCTCGGCGGGGCTGGCGAGGGTGGATATGGAGCAACTATAGTGGAGTTTGCGAAACGCTGAAAAAATGAGATAGAAAATGAGAATGGAAAAATTAAAACGCTGGCTGACAAGCCTGTTTAGAGTTGACGTGGTGTGGCTAGAAAAAGACGATGGCGAATGGGTGAAGCGCAGAAATTATCATCCATTGATGAAATTAATCGCGTTTTTGTGTGTTTTGGTCTTGCTTGTTTCAGCGGTTGGGCTGGGCTTGAAGTTTTTTCACGTCTTACCCGAAGCGCCGATTGAGATTGAAGCTGAAACGGCAATTGAAGCGCAGATTGAGATTTCGGCTGAAATGTACCCTGAAACCGGAGAAACGGACGAGCTTCTGTATGGTGAATATGATGAAATTGAAGATGAAGTCATCCCTTATCCCGGCCCGATACCAGATGGCGTAAACGTGGCTGACGATGAATATTGGATAAGGATCATTAAAAGCAATTTCAGGCTATACCTGTATCGAGGGCAGGAAGTGATCAAGCACTCCTACGTGGCTGTTGGTAGAAATCCGGGCGACAAGGAAAGAGTTGGCGACCTCAGAACCCCAAGGGGAATTTTTACGGTGCAATCTATTCACGATTCCAGACATTGGGTTTTTGACTTCAGGGATGGCAGAGGCCCGATAAGAGGTGCTTATGGCCCGTGGTTCATACGTTTGCGCACGCCGCCGTGGAGAGGTATAGGTATTCACGGCACTCACGACCCAGAATCGCTGGGGACGATGGCGTCGGAAGGCTGTATCAGGATGCGCAACGAAGAACTTGTAGAATTGCTGAGGTTTGTAAGCATAAATATGACGGTGGTGGTAGAAGAATGAGCGCAGGTAAACATCAGGAAAATCAGGAGGTTTTTTTCATTCCTACGTTGCCAAAAGGGTTGCACCTTTTTGATTTGCTTTTGCCTAGGGCGGGTTTTCATCATTTTATTTCGTCGTGGTTTTTTGTGGACTCGGCGGGGCGGCGCGTTGTCGTGGATCCTGGCCCCGCGAGTACGATTCCTCTGCTTGTAAAGGAGCTTTCCTCCGTTACGGACGGAGTTGACCTGATATTGGTGACCCATATTCACCTTGACCATTCGGGCGGACTGTACCAGCTTTGTGAGGAATTCGGCGAGGCTAAAGTTGTGGCTCACACCAAGGGAGCGAGGCATCTTATCGATCCTGAGAGGCTGTGGAACGCGTCGCGTACCACGCTTGGCGAGGTGGTCGAGATGTATGGCCCACCAAAGCCCATTGCGCCTGAAAAACTGGCTGGTTATGATGATTTCCCTGGGATAGAAGTCATAGAAACTCCAGGGCACGCACCTCATCATATATCTTTTATAGCTAAAATGGGTACCGACAGGCTTTTTTTCATCGGAGAAGCTGCTGGACTTCGCTTGCCAGAAGCAGAAGCTAAAAAAGAAATCGAAGGCGAGAATAAAAGCGGCATCAGTAAAAAATATCTCAGGCCGACTACGCCGCCGAAATTTGACGTTGCCGCCGCGCATAAATCTCTGGCTAAAATAGAGTCAGCTCTCAGAGACGGTGACCTGCTGTGTTACGCGCATTGGGGCGCGGAGCGTTATGACGCGCAAAACTCCCAGATAACGGCGTGCGGTAAGCAGCTTGATCTGTGGCTTGACGTCGCCTCCAAAATGGGAGGTCGCCCGCTTGGAGAGATCGCAAAGCACCTGATTGCGAACGACCCCATGATGGCCCGATATTCTAGCCTGCCGGAGGGAGTGCGTTCGCGCGAAGCATTTTTCATAGAAAACGCCATAAAGGGCTTTTTGGAATATCTTGAAGACTCGAAAGATGACGCGGGGGTAGATAAGTAAACAGGCAGATAAAAAACTTTATTGTCGCTAACGTTGCTTACTATTGTTACCATCATTACCATTGCTTATTATTGCACCATTGCTCACCATTATTCACTTACTCGTGATAGGAGGGGAATTGCGGAGATGAGAATCGAACAGCATCCTATTTTGAATTTCCAGCGAGGGGAAAAAGTCGTTTTCTTTTTTAACGGGCAGGAGGTGGAAGGCTACACCAGCGAAACCATAGCTGGCGCTCTACACGCCGCCGGTGTGCGTGAGCTTGGCAAAAGCCCCAACATGCACCGCCCGCGCGGGCTTTTCTGTGCCATAGGCAACTGCTCTTCATGCCTTATGGTCGTGGACGGGGAACCGAACGTCCGCGTCTGTGTTGAAAAAGTTAGGCCTGGGATCCGAGTGGAATTGCAGCAAGGCAAGGGGGATCTGAAATGAAAAAAACGGATATTCTGATCATAGGCGGCGGCCCGGCAGGTCTTTGCGCGGCTCAGGCGGCCTCTTCTCAGGGGGCTTCCGTGCTGGTCTGCGAACGAGATGAAATTCCGGGCGGCCAGCTTGTTAAGCAGACCCACAAATTTTTCGGCTCCAAAAAGCAATACGCCGGAGACAGAGGAATCGCGATAGGTGAATTTCTCTGGAAGGAAGTTGCCGCCAAAAGCGAGATTATGTCGAAAACGACCGTCGTTGGCATCTACGAGGACGGGCTGGTGCTGGCGGAAAAAAATGACGAGATTATCAAAATAGACGCGAAAAAAATCATCGTCGCCACCGGCGCGTCGGAGAATTTCCTTGTGTTCCCCGGCAACGACCTCCCCGGAGTCTACGGGGCGGGCGCGGTGCAGACCCTGATGAACGTCGAAGGCGTTGTGCCCGGCAAGCGGGTTCTTATGCTTGGAGCCAGCAATATCGGCCTGATTGTCTCCTACCAGCTCGCTCAGGCCGGAGTGGAGGTCGCAGCGGTAGTAAGACGTTCCCCCACGATAGGGGGCTACCTTGTGCACGCCTCTAAAATCCGCCGCATTGGCATTCCCGTACGCACAAAGCACACCATCAAAGAGGCATACGGCAATGGCAAAGTCGAGGGCGCGATAATCTACCGCATGGACGATA
>Ga0131853_10005133_pt1 | contig 23580 bp, 20 predicted proteins | sample TergutLab28metaG_FD_92764 | JGI IMG/M metagenome (GOLD analysis project Ga0131853, IMG submission 92764) | Labiotermes labralis P1 segment gut microbial communities from Petit-Saut dam, French Guiana - Lab288 P1 (version 2) (version 2) | ecosystem: Host-associated > Arthropoda: Insects >...
ATAACGACGGTTACTACACCTTCGTTGGCAGAAGCGATGACGTCATAAAATGCAGTGGTTACCGCATAAGCCCCTTTGAGGTTGAGAGCGTGTTGTTAGAGCATGATGCCGTTCTTGAGTCTGCGGTTACTGCCTTTCCCGACGAAACGCGCGGTTTTGTGGTGAAGGCCACCGTTGTTTTGACGCAGAAATATGCCCCCTCAGATGAACTGGTCAAGGAGCTGCAAAACTACGTTAAGCAGCAAACAGCGCCATACAAATACCCACGCATCATCGAATTTGTAGACGAGCTTCCCAAAACCATAGGCGGCAAAATCAAACGCGCCCAAATAGCAGCCAAAGACTCCGGCAGAAGCTGGTACGAGTAACTCGTTAGGTGGAACAGAGGGACGGGGTTGGTGTACCGGGACAGAAGGGGACGGTTCATGTGTCCTGCTGTTGTCCTGGGACAACAGCAGGACACATGAACCGTCCCCTTCTGTCCCGGTACACCAACCCCGTCCCTCCTGTACCAATCTGGGACACCAACCCCGTCCCCCTGTTCCACCTCTGGTATAGTTAGATGTCACGGCTTTTGAGGAAGAAGAGGACATATGGCTCGCTATTTTGATGACGTTGCGCACACTTTTAATGAATACTTGTTAGTACCTGGGTATTCTTCAACGGAATGCACTCCGGATAAAGTAAATCTGAAGACTCCCATTGTGCGTTATGAGCGCGGCAGTGAGCCTCCGCTCACCATAAACATTCCGCTTACCTCGGCTATTATGCAGAGCGTGAGTGACGACACTATGGCAATCTCGCTTGCGCGTGAGGGCGGACTCTCCTTTATTTATAGCTCACAGACAATTGAAGATGAAGCTGCGATGATTGACAAGGCCAAGGATTACAAGGCCGGATTTGTGGTGAGTGACTCAAATCTGAGTCCGGATATGACCCTTGAAGCTGTAATGAAGCTCAAGGAGGCCAGTGGGCACTCAACTATGCCGGTAACTCATGATGGGTCGCCTCACGGACGCGTATTGGGTATTGTTACCAGCAGGGATTACCGCCCAAGCCGCACCCCGCTCACCTCAATTGTCTCAGACTTTATGACACCGCGCGAAAAGCTCATTGTAGCCCCGGCAAACACAACGCTCAAGGCAGCTAATGACATCATTTGGGATCATAAGCTCAACGCTCTTCCCGTGGTTGATGAAAATGACTGCCTGCTCTACATGGTCTTCAGAAAGGATTACGACTCTCACAAGCTCAATCCGCTGGAGAATCTGGATGTACATAAACGCTACATGGTAGGCGCGGGAATTAACACCCATGACTATACCGAGCGTATTCCGGCAGTGATTGATGCCGGCGCTGACATTCTCTGTATTGACTCCTCTGAAGGCTTTACCGAGTGGCAGAAGCTCACGCTTGATTGGGCGCGCAAAGAGTACGGACCTGACCTCAAGATTGGCGCAGGCAATATCGTTGACAAAGATGGATTCCGCTTTTTGGCTGAGGCCGGCGCTGACTTCATCAAAGTGGGCATAGGTGGCGGCTCTATCTGCATCACCCGCGAGCAAAAGGGAATCGGGCGCGGCCAGGCAACCAGCATCATTGAGGTTGCACACGCTCGCAATGAATATTATGAAGAAACCGGCATCTACATACCGCTTTGTTCTGACGGCGGTATTGTGTACGACCACCACATGACCCTGGCCTTGGCTATGGGCGCCGACTTTATGATGCTGGGGCGCTACTTTGCCCGCTTTGACGAGAGCCCCACCAACAAGGTCACCATTAACGGCAATTACATGAAGGAATACTGGGGAGAGGGCAGTGCTCGTGCGCTGAATTGGGCGCGCTACACGCAGGGCTCTGCAAAGAAATTCAGCTTTGAGGAGGGCGTGGACTCGTATGTGCCCTACGCCGGCTCGCTGAAAGACAACGTAGGGGTCACCCTCGCCAAGATGCGCTCCACCATGTGTAACTGCGGGGCTTTGACCATTCCGGAGTTTCAACAGAAGGCAAAGCTGACCTTAATCTCGTCAACCTCAATTATCGAAGGCGGCGCGCATGACGTCATGCTCAAGGATCAAGTCAACATGCTCCCACCCCGCTGATGCCACTACCTCGTGAGATAACAAAACAAGTGCAGGTTGGTGGCGTTGCCTTGGGTTGCGGCGCTACTATTCCTTTGCAATCCATGCTGAGCACCTCAACGGCTGATACGGTTGCCTGCCTTGCGCAGATTGCTGACCTGCAGGAGGCGGGTTGCAACATTGTGCGCGTGGCAATAGAGAGCAGCAAGGACCTTGCTCCCTTTGAGCTTATCTGCGCCAAAAGCCCGCTGCCGGTAGTGGCAGACATTCACTTTGACTATCGCCTGGCGGTGGAGGCCGCTCAGCGGGGAGCTGCCAAGCTGCGCATCAACCCTGGCAATATCGGCAGCGTGGACAAGGTCAATGCCGTTATTGATGCTGCGGGAGAGGCCGGGATACCCATACGCATTGGCGTGAACTCCGGGTCCCTTGAAGAGTCTCTTAAAGAAGCGGCTGACTTAAGCCTGGCAAGCAAGTTGGTGCTTTCAGCTGAGCAATCGGTTCGACACTTTACAGCGCGCGGCTTTAATGACCTGGTGCTCTCGGCAAAGGCCTCTGATGTGCCTACGACAATTGAGGTGTATCAGCGACTCTCACGTGCCCTCCCTCAAGTGCCGCTCCACCTGGGCGTAACCGAGGCGGGCACCGCCTGGGCGGGGACGATACGCTCGTCTGTGGGCATAGGCGCTCTTCTGGCCTCAGGCATTGGGGACACTTTTCGCGTATCGCTCACAGCCAATCCGGTTGAGGAGATTCGCGTGGCGCGGAGAATCTTGGCTGCCCTGGGTCTGGGAGCCGAGGATCTGGCTACCCTGATAAGTTGCCCCACCTGCTCGCGTTGCAAGGTTGACCTCATGGGAATTGCCAATGAGGTTGAGCAACGCCTTGAGCTGGTCAAGAAACCACTGAAGGTTGCTGTCATGGGATGTGTGGTAAACGGCCCGGGAGAAGCCGCTGAAGCCGATGTAGGCGTAGCTTGCGGCAAAGGCACGGGCGCGATATTTGCCAAAGGAAAAGTGCTCTATACTGTTGCAGAAGACCAGATCATAGAAGCACTTTTTAGTGAGATAACGTCATAAGGAGAGAATAGTAATGCCATTAATCGATGCTCGTTTGCTGCGAATGAGTCAGCTCTATGCGCCTACGCTCAAGGAAGACCCGGTGGACGCCGAGCTTCCCTCACATCAACTCTTGCTGCGCGCTGCCATGATACGCAAGGTTGCTGCAGGCGTGTACTCATTTTTACCGCTTGGTTTCAGGGTTTTGAGAAAAGTGGAGCAGATAGTACGCGAGGAGCAAGACCGCATTGGCGCTCAGGAAATGATCATGTCCATAATTCAGCCGGCCGAGCTTTGGCACGAGAGCGGCAGATGGGACGTTTACGGACCCGAACTCATGCGCTTCAACGACAGGCACGACCACGGATTTGCCCTCTCGCCAACACAGGAGGAGCTGATAACCTCTCTGGTGCGCGACGAGTTGCGCTCATATCGCGAGCTCCCCAAAAGCCTCTACCACATTCAGTGGAAGTACCGTGACGAGATTCGCCCGCGTTTTGGCTTACTCAGAGGCCGCGAGTTTGTGATGAAGGACGCTTACAGTTTTCATGCCACACAGGAGTCCTTGCAGGAGCATTACGATGAGCAGTCGGCTGCCTATGGGCGCATCTGCGACCGGTTGGGCCTTGAGTGGCGCCCGGTTGAGGCGGACAGCGGGCAGATAGGCGGCAGTGTCACCACGGAATTCATGGCTCTGGCCGAGGCAGGGGAGGACGGCATCTTCTACTGCGACTGCGGCTTTGCCGCAAATATGGTTGTTGCCCAAGCGGGTTATGAGCTTGAGGAATACCGCCCGCACGAGACGGAAGGCAAGCTCACCAAGCTGCACACTCCGGGGGTCACCACCATAGAGGAGCTGGCCGCCCATCTCTCGATTAACGAAAAATCCACGGTCAAGGCTCTGGCAGGAAGAGACGAAGAGGGGCAGAGCTACGTGCTCTTTATACCGGGAAACCACAACTTGGCCGGTATTAAGATAGACAGGATCCTGCCTGGATTCACTTTATTGACTGACGAAGAGTTGGAACAAGCGCAGCTGGTCAAGGGCTTTTTAGGCCCCATAGGCCTACCTGAGGGTATTCGCGTTATTGCGGATCCCTCCCTCAAGGAGCTGCCCTGCTGGCTCACCGGCGCCAATGAAGTTGACTATCATGTTGCCGGCGCAACGCTGGGTCGTGACTTTAGCGTTGACACCTGGGCCGATATCACCGAAGCCTTGCCAGGTGATGCCTGCCCTGTGTGCGGCCTGCCACTTAAAGACGCGCGCGGCATTGAGGTTGGTCAGGTATTTCAGCTGGGAACCAAGTATTCTGAGTCCATGAAGGCTACCTTCATGGATGTGGACGGCACCGAAAAGCACTTTATCATGGGCTGCTACGGCTGGGGAGTTACGCGCAGTATCGCTGCCTTGGTTGAGCAGCACTACGATGAGCAGGGAATCATCTGGCCAATGAGCGTAACACCAGCAGAAGTAGCTGTTATTCCGCTTGCCTCCGGCGATGAACTGGTTGAACCCACCGCCGAGAGCCTGGCCGAGCTTTTGACGCAAGAAGGCATCGAGGTAGTCATCGACGACCGAGACGAACGCGCCGGAGTCAAATTCAATGACGCCGACCTCATTGGCTGGCCCTTTCAGCTCATAGTAGGCAAGCGCGGACTTGAATCCGAGACAGTTGAGCTCAAAGTACGCGCCACCGGCGAGAAGACTTCTCTCGCGCTGCAAGAGGCAGTCAAAACAATAGTCGCCTTGGTTGAGGAACAACGAAAACTCTATCTTTAGCGATAGGTAAATAGTGATGCTTGCGCTTTACATAGTCTTGCTGGTACTGGTCTTTGCTTTTGGGGCAATTTTTGGGAGCTTTCTTAACGTTGTTATCTATCGTCTGCCTAAGAAGCTGGACTTTGTCAAAGGGAGCTCGTTTTGTTCTCACTGTGAGCATAAGCTCAAGGCTCTCGACCTCGTTCCCATTCTAAGCTATCTCCTTTTGGGCAGAAAGTGCCGCTACTGCAAAGAACCGATTTCACCGCGCTACATGCTGGTGGAGGCACTTGCCGGCCTTTTAGCCGTGGTGACTTATCTTGCCTTTTTGCCTCCTGCGGCATTCTTGCTTGAGGTAGATGCAGCACAGGTGTATTTCATTACCGCACATGAAGCGGGCCTTGTTGCCACGTGGCTGCCCTTTGAAGTTGCTGCCTATGGGGCAGCGCTGGCTTCTGCGGTGATGGTCTTTGCCTTGCTCTGCCTGCTGGTGGTAGTCACCTTTATCGATGCCGATACTATGGAGATTCCTAATTCACTCTCTATCTGGATTGCAGTACTGGGCCTGCTTGCCCTGGTTATTGGACCTACTTCGCAGCTACCGTGGTACGACCACCTCATTGGAGCGCTTGTTATCAGCGTGCCAATGTTCTTACTGGCCTTCATCATTGCGGGCTCCTTTGGGCTGGGAGACGTTAAGCTCATAGCCGCAGCCGGACTCTTTCTTGGCTGGCAGTTGGTGTTGCTGGCCGCCTTCATTGGTGTTTTAATTGGCGGCATCTACGGTATCTATCTCTTGGTTACGCGCAAAAAAGGCCGCAAAGAGCACTTTGCCTTTGGACCGGCACTTTGCGCAGGTATTGCCCTGAGTATCTTCTTGGGTCAGCATATAATTAGCTGGTATACTGGCTTCTTTTAAAAGTGGAGGAATGATGAATAAGAAGGATCTTGCGTTTTTGAAGGAGCTTACCGAGGCGCCCTCGCCCAGTGGTTTTGAGGTGCCGGCAGCCACGGTGTTTCGCACAAGGATACAGGCAGTGGCCAACAAGGTTGAGACCAATGTGCTCGGCAGTGTTCACGCAACGCTCCTCGGCAAGGGCGCGGGTCCGAGTCTGATGATTACCGGTCATCTGGACGAAATCGGTCTTATGGTGACCTATATCTCTGACGAGGGATTCATCAGCTTTCAGGCCATTGGAGGCGTTGATGCGGCGATACTGCCCGGCATGCGCGTTAACATTTGCCCCACCGGCGAGGATGCCAAGCCGGGGCAGGTGCTGCGCGGCGTCATGGGGCGAAAACCCATTCACCTTATAGAACAAGACGACCGCAAGGTTGTGACCAAGATAGATCAACTCTTCATTGACGTAGGCATGGAGGGCAAAAAGCTCAAGAAGCTGGTACGCATAGGTGACGCTATCACCTTTGGCGTGGGCTTTGAAGAGCTTGGGGACGGATTTGCTGTAGCCCGCGCCTTTGATGACAAGCTCGGCGTTTGGGTGGCAGCGCGGGTCCTTGAAGAGATTAAGAAGGCCGGCGGTGCTGCAGGTGACGTCATTGCCGCGGGCACCGTGCAAGAAGAAATCGGCATTCGAGGCGGCACCACCTCTGCCTACGGCATTAACCCGGATATTGGTATAAGTGTTGAGGTAGGCCATGCAACCGATTATCCCGATATCAACAAGCGCAAACATGGTCAGTATGAATGCGGCAAGGGTCCACTGATTGCCCGCGGTCCCAACATCAACCCGGTGCTCTTTGAGCGCATGGTTGCGGCTGCCAAGAAGACGAGGACTGCCTACCAGATAGCTCCTGAGTCGCGCGCTACCGGCACCGATGCCAACGCAATTCAGCTTGCTCGCGGCGGCAAGGTGGCCGGACTTATTTCGGTGCCTATCCGCTACATGCATACTCCCAACGAGGTGGTCAAGCTCTCTGATTTGGACGCCACCGTTAAGATACTCACGCGCTTTATCTTAGATCTGGACGAGAAAGTGGACTTTGTTCCCCGGTAGAGAGATTTGCTATGGCAAAGGAACAGTCTAAAAATAAGATAATTGCTAAAAACCGTCGCGCGTCTTTTGACTACGAGATCATCGAGACCTTTGAGGCTGGCCTAGTTTTGTCTGGCACTGAGGTTCGCTCGCTCAGAGAAGGCGGCGGGCAGCTCACCGACACCTTTGCCCTGGTGCGCAAGGGAGAGATGTGGCTGCATGGCCTGCACATCAAACCCTACAGCCACGGAAATCGTGCTAATCTTGAACCGGATAGAGTTCGCAAACTGTTGATGCACAAAAAGCAGATCCGCTATCTGGGAGACAAAGTTGCGCAGACTGGTTTGACTCTGGTGCCAATACAACTCTATTTCAATGAAGATCAGCGTGTTAAAGTAGAACTAGGACTTGCCAGAGGCAAAAAGCGCTACGATAAACGCCAATCAATAGCTGCGAGAGACACTAAGATAGACATAGAACGTGCATTGAAAAATCGAAACCGTGCAGTTGGTACAGAGGGACGGGGTTAGTGTCCCAATTTTTACTTTGTTAAAATTGGTACACTAACCCCGTCCCTCTGTACCAACCCGGTCCCTCTGTACCAACCCCGTCCCTCTGTACCACCTCTGTACCACAGTGAAGTGAGGCATAACATGGCTACTAAAGTTGTTGTAGTTGGACATCAAAATCCTGATAATGATTCGATTAGTTCTGCGGTTGCCTATTCCTATCTCGGAAATGAGCTGCAAGCGCGTATTAAGCGCGCGGATCCCTCTCAGGCTACCTTGGAGTACCAGCCGGTGCGCTTGGGGCCGGTGCCTCCTGAGAGCCTTTGGGTGCTTGAGTCTAACGGCTTTCCCTTGCCTAAGCTCATCAGTCATGTGCACGCGCGCGTCTCTGATGTGATGACTCCTGATCCCATATCGGTTAAGCATACCGCGCCGCTTTTGGAGGCAGGCCGGATTCTCAGGCAGAAGAACCTGCGTTCGCTGGTGGTAACCGACGACGACGGCAAGTATTACGGCCTCATCAGCACGCGGATGATTGCAGAGCGCTACATTGCCGCAACCGATGTGCTTGAAGAGGATGGCTCAAACACCAGCGCCGTAGTTGAGGACCTTTGTGCCTCGCTCAAGCAAAAAGTGGGCGATATTACGGAGACCGAAGTTTTGATTCTCGACAAGGTGGGTCTTCTCAAGGAGGCCATCGAGGACCTCATGGAAAGCTCCCTCAGGGAGGCTGTTGTTCTTGATGACGAGAACCGCTGCATTGGCATCGTCACCAGGTCAGACGTGGCAACCCGCCCGCGACGCAAGGTTGTGCTGGTGGATCACAACGAGACCAGTCAGGCAGCGCGCGGCATTGAGGAAGCAGAGGTGCTGGCGATAATTGATCATCATCGCATTGGTGATGTTTCCACGGCTTCTCCTATCCAGTTCATCAATCTGCCGGTTGGGTCTACGGCAACGATAGTCACTATGGAGTTTGTCAAGCACGACGTGGAGATTCCCAAGACTCTGGCCAAGGTGCTGCTCTCGGCCGTCTTGACTGATACGGTGATTTTGAAATCGCCGACTACTACGCAGGCTGACAAGGATCAGGCCAACTACCTTGCCTCAATTGCAGGGGTTGAAATCGTTGAGTTTGGCATGGAGGTCTTTAAGCACCGAAGCTCCGGCGGTGAGCTTTCGGTACAGAAGCTCGTCAACACCGATGCCAAGGAGTTCCAGATTGGCGAGACAATGGCACTGATTGCCCAACACGAAACCTTTGACCTGGCAGAAATCATGCAACACGAAGATGAGATCCGCGAAGAAATGCGTCGTCTCAAGGACTCGCGCGAGTATGAATTTGTCCTCCTGATGATTACTGACATAGGATCCGAAGGCTCACAATTCCTCTGCGAAGGCAACCGCCGCATTGTAAACCGCGTTTTCAGTATTCATTGCACAGGAGTAGGCGGCACCTGGATGCCCGGCATCTTAAGCCGCAAAAAACAAGTAGCCGCCCGCATCCTCGGCGACACCAAAGGCTAAGTGGAACAGGGTTGGAACAGGGGGACGGGGTTAGTGTTCCAATTTGACCTCGGTCAAATTGGAACACTAACCCCGTCCCCCTGTTCCAACCCTGTCCCTCCGTTCCACTTTCCCCGCCCCTCTGCATCGCACTCTTTACAGAATTGCAAAGTACCCGTAAAATAGGCACATCTTCAGGGCAGGGTGAAAGTCCCTACCGGTGGTGAGAGCCCACGAGCCGCTTTTATAGGGCAGATCTGGTGAGATCCCAGAGCCGACAGTATAGTCTGGATGAGAGAAGATGCTTACGGAGAGGTTTGCGCCTCAGCCTGCACCAAGGCAATATTCCGTCATCTTGTTAACCTGAAGAGCGACACAGGGAGAGAGATGACAGATTCTCACTACATGACAAGAGCGCTTGAGCTGGCTCAATTGGGCGGCGGTTGGGTGAATCCTAATCCGCAAGTGGGCGCGGTGCTTGTCAAGGAGAGCCGCGTGATAGGCGAGGGTTACCACGCCCGCTTTGGAGGTCCCCACGCGGAGCGCGTTACCCTTGAAGCGTGCGCAGAGTCCCCCGTGGGCGCTACCCTTTACGTTACCCTTGAGCCCTGCTGCCACACGGGAAAAACCCCTCCTTGTACTGAGGCAATCACTGAGAGCGGCATTTCCAAAGTGGTGATTGGCTCAGACGACCCTAACCCGCTTGTGTCGGGCGAAGGAGTCAAGCTTTTGAGAGATGCCGGAATTGAGGTAGTCACCGGCTTTTTGCAAAACGAGTGCGACAAGATAAATCGCATCTTTTTTCATTACATCAAGGACAAGACCCCGTATGTACTGGCTAAATACGCGATGACCGTCGACGGAAAAATCGCTACATACACCGGGGCCTCTCAGTGGATTACCGGAGAAGAGGCGCGCCTTGATGTGCAGCGGCTCAGGGACCGGTATGCAGCGATTATGGTTGGCATCAACACCGTACTTGCCGATGACCCGCTGCTCACCTGCAGAATCGAAGGGGGCAAGGACCCCTTGCGGGTGATTGTTGATTCGTCACTGAGGATACCCCTTGATTCACAGATAGTCCAAACCGCCCGGGATGTGCCTACCTTGCTGGCTACTGCGGCTGATGATCCTGTAAAAAGACAGCAGCTTGAAGAGCTGGGTTGCGGCGTTTTGGTGCTACCAACAAATGAAAACGGGCTTAACCTGAGGAGCCTCTTTCAGATACTCGGACAACGCGGCATAGACAGCGTACTGATTGAAGGAGGCCCCACCGTACTGGGCTCAGCCTTTGACGAAGGGTTGGTGCAGGCAGTGTCCTGCTATATTGCCCCTAAACTCTTCGGAGGAAGCTCCGCGCCCTCACCCATTGGAGGCAAGGGAGTCAGCACCCCTGATAAGGCAATAAAACTGCACCACATAACTGTCAAGAACTTTGGCGACGACCTCTACATCGAAGGCGAGGTGGAATGAGTGTTTACCGGCATCATTGAAGAGATTGGCACCGTAGAAGCCGTAAGGAAGGGCAAGGACTCTTCGGTTCTGACCCTGGGAGCTTCTGTGGTAATGAGTGACCTGAAACTCGGAGACTCCGTTGCGGTTGACGGGGTGTGCTTAACGGCGAGCAGCCTGAACTCAAGCAGTTTTAGTGCCGATGTTATGCACGAGACCCTCTCGCGCTCCCCGCTTGGCAAGCTGACCCGTGGGAGCAAGGTCAATTTGGAGCGCGCCTTGTTGGCCCAGGGGCGTTTTGGCGGGCATATAGTGAGCGGGCACATCGACGGCACGGGTACAATTACCGCCATCAGGCAGGACGATAACGCCGTGTGGTATACCGTCAAGGCAGATGCCGCCATACTCCGCTACATCGTTGAGAAGGGTTCCATAGCCATTGACGGCATCAGCCTCACTGTGGCGAGAATAACTGATGAAGACTTCAGCGTATCCCTTATCCCGCACACCCTCAAAGAAACAACGCTGGCTGTGAAAAAGGTGGGCAGTTTGGTCAACCTTGAAAACGACCTGCTGGCAAAGTACGTTGAGAAACTCCTGGGCGCTCCCGGCAGTGCTGGCACCGAGCAGCCTGAGCAGAGCACGCTTACCAGAGAGTTTCTCCTTTCACACGGCTTTTAACAACGGCAACGCATTGGAGGCAGCATGACACAGAACATTGATTACGATGCAAGTCAACATTTTGACTCGGTTGAAGAGGCGCTTGAGGCGCTCAAAAAGGGTGAGATGATACTCGTGATTGACGATTACGACCGCGAGAACGAGGGTGATGTGATTTGCGCCGCGGAATTTGCCACCACGCAGATCGTGAATTTCATGGCTACCTATGCCAAAGGCCTTATCTGCATGCCCATGAGCGCCGAATTCTGCGAGCGCCTGCAGATTCCGCAGATGGTTACCAGCAATACTGACACCCATGAAACCGCCTTTACTGTCTCCATCGATCACGTGGACACTACCACGGGCATTTCTGCCGCAGAGCGCGCGCTTACGGCGGTGAAGTGCACGGAAGACGGAGTGAAGCCGGAGGACTTCAAGCGTCCGGGACACATGTTTCCGCTGCTTTCCAAGCGCAATGGCGTGCTTGACCGCAACGGGCACACCGAGGCAACGGTTGACCTGATGCGCCTGGCGGGACTCAAGGAGTGCGGCCTATGCTGCGAGATAATGCGCGAGGACGGCACAATGATGAGAACCGAGGAAATCATAGAATTTGCTCAGAAGTGGGACCTCAAGCTCATCACTATTGAGGACCTGCAGAAGTACCGCAAAACCCACGATAAGCTGGTGGAATGCCTGGCTCAGACGAGGCTTCCCACTGACTTTGGTGAGTTCATTGCGCACGGTTACGTCAACAAGCTCAATGGTGAGCACCACGTGGCACTGGTCAAGGGCGATTTGGGCGATGGCGAGGACGTTTTGGTACGCGTGCACTCTGAGTGCCTGACCGGAGACGCTTTTGGCTCGCTGCGCTGTGACTGCGGCGATCAGTACAAAGCTGCAATGTCCCAGATTGAAGAAGAGGGCAGGGGAGTACTGCTCTACATGCGCCAGGAGGGCCGCGGCATTGGGCTGGTGAACAAGCTCAAGGCCTACGAGCTGCAAGACAAGGGCATGGACACGGTTGAGGCCAACAGCGCTCTCGGGTTTGAGAGCGATTTGCGCGAGTACTTCATTGGCGCCCAGATTCTACGTGACTTAGGCGTTAAATCCTTCAGGCTCCTCACCAACAACCCTGAAAAACTCTACGGCTTAAGAGGCTTTGGCCTGGAGATAACCGAACGCGTACCCATAGTTGTTGAATCAAACACTCACGACTATCGATACCTAAAAACCAAACAAGACAAGATGGGCCACCTATTGGAGATGTGATACCCCCGTCATTCCGGGCTTGACCCGGAATCTTATAACTGCAAGTGACAGCAAAGGAGCAAACATGAAAACCTACGAAGGAAAACTGGTAAACGACAACATCAAAATCGGCATAGTAGCAGCACGCTTCAACGAGTTCATCACAAGCAAGCTGCTCTCCGGCACTCTCGACGGACTTAAGCGCCATGATGTAGCAAGCGACGCTGTTGAGATAGCCTGGGTACCCGGCGCATTTGAGATACCGCTCGTAGCAGCCAAAATGGCCGAATCCAAGCGCTACGACGCAATCATCTGCCTCGGAACCATAATTCGTGGCGGCACCGATCACTACGACTACGTGTGCAGCGAAGTCACCAAGGGAGTTGCCTCGGTTTCTCTCAATGCGGGAATTCCTGTACTATTTGGCGTACTCACTACCGAGAACATCGAGCAGGCCATTGAGCGCGCCGGCACCAAGGCAGGCAACAAAGGCTACGAGTGTGCCCTCAGCGCACTAGAGATGGTAAACCTGATTCGCGAGCTTGAGGCTTAGGCTGCTCAAGAAAGGACCACTATGAAATGCAAACCCGTGCGCACGCCGGAGGAGATTAGCACCCTGGCGCAAGTTGCCGATGAAATCTGGCACGAGTACTGGCCCGGCCTCATTGGCGACGCTCAAACCGATTACATGGTTGAACAATTCCAAAGCGAGTCGGCTCTCGCCCACGCCATAAATGAGGATGGCTACCTCTATTATCTTCTATTTGAGGGTGACAGGATAGTCGGCTATATGGGCGCTCAACCCCAGGAGGATGAAAAGCGACTCTTCCTCTCAAAACTCTACGTTTATGAGGCCGAGCGCGGCAACGGTTATGCCGCAGAAGCCCTGAAACTCCTTGAGCTTATCTGCAAAGAGAGTTGGCTTAAAACCATCTATCTTACGGTGAACAAGGGCAACGACCTCGCCATAGATGTCTACAAAGCCAAGGGCTTTGACATCGTAGATTCAGTAGAAAAAGACATAGGCGATGGCTTTGTCATGGACGACTACATCATGGAAAAGAAAATCGCCCTCAGCTGCTGCCTCTAGGGGGCCTAGGGGTGGTACAGGAGGGACGGGGTTGGTGTACCAGATTGGAACAGGGGGACGGGGTTAGTGTTCCAATTTGACCGAGGTCAAATTGGAACACTAACCCCGTCCCCCTGTTCCAATCTGGGACACCAGCCCCGTCCACCAAACCCCGTCCCTCCTGTACCAAATACGTACCCCTGTCAAGTCGAGTGACATGAAGTCAGTTAAACTACAACCTTTGAAGCAACACGCATAGTCTGGAGAGGAGAATTATGAGTTTGCACAGAGTTGATAGTCTGCTCTACAGAGAAATGGTTGAGGAAGACTGGGACGGGGTTGTTGAGCTCGTGACAAAAGTCTGGTTTGAGGAGCTTGAACAGATCCCCTCAGCCGAGGTAAAGAAGCTTACAGCAACGGTTGATACGCACCACCTCTTTCCTTGGGTTACTTTCGGAATAGTGGCAATTGATGAGATAGAGGGAAAAATAGTCGGAGTTGTTGCAGTCAGAGGCCCAGATGATCTTGACAAGCAGCGCCAGGAGCAACACGCTGCGAAAGTTGAAGAAGCGATAGCAAAGGGAAAGGCATTCGGTAGCGACGTGCATGAGCAACTCTGTGCCTATAAAGACGAAGCAACAAGGCACTGGAAGCTTGTCTACGAAAAAAGACCACGTACCTACGACGGAGAAGTAGTTCTCATCATACTTGACCCGGATTACCAAGGGTGTGGCATTGGGAGGAAGTTGTTAAACCAAGGTCTGGCTTGGTGCAAATCCCAGGGCAGCACACTGGTATGCCTCGATACTGATGACACCTGCAATTACCAGTTTTACGATCATTTAGGGTGGAGACGTGCGCTTGAGTACCCCTATAGCTTCGAAATCTTTGGAGTGGTGTACAACTCAACAGAATTCATCTACGAATGGGAGATTGAGCATGTGCCAGGTTAGCGGCTCAGGATCAGGTAGGTGTTGAGGGTATTTGAGCGGCCGTCAGAGATGAAGCGGGAGATGAGTTGGGTTTGTTGTGCTACGTCTGCGATGAGGTCGTCAATTTCGTCATCAGAAAAACTGTGACAGTAGCGGTAGGTGCCGGGGATGTTGTTCCAGTCCAGGAGAAAGTCATTGGGGCTCAGTTTGGGGAGTCCTAGTTCAGCAAGTGCGTTCTCGTGAACAACTAGTGCTTTATTGCGGAGTTTTTCGTCTTTCATGAACTGCCAGAACGTTACTATGATGTAGCCACCGGGGCGGACCTGCTTGATGAGGCTTTCTAACACCGCCTTGCGGTGAGCCAAGAGAGGTATGTGGTGCATGAAGCCAAAGCAGAGTGCCAGGTCACACTCAGGGGCCTTGAAAGAGGTGTTCAGGTTTTGTTCCTTGAACAAAAGGTCAAGGATATCCAAATTTTGGTAGTTTGCTTGAGAGCCTTGGGGGAGCAGGTCGTCGCAGTTGTCTACTGCGTAGTAATTGATCTGCAATCCCGAACAATTATTTCTGAGGAAGGATTCGAATCTCAGGTTTCCGCAGGCTAAGTCAAAGACATTCAACACTTGTGCGTCACTGCAGATATCCTCCTTTATCAAATTGAGGCAATCGCTCCAGCCCGGCCACGGCGCGTGTCGTGAGGCAGAGAATGAGTCGGCGTGTTCGGCGTAAAACTCGGTATTCAGCTCACAGAGACGCTTGGCTGTTTCGTAATTCATTCGACCTTCTTTGTATCAGCGTGGTACAGATTGGTGGAACAGGGGGACGGGGTTAGTGTTCCATTTTGACCAAGGTCAAATTGGAACACTAACCCCGTCCCCCTGTTCCACCAATCCGGGACACCAGCCCCGTCCCTCCTGTACCACAAGCACTGTAACCTCGGCATATTCATTCTATAGTATACAATGCCATGTATCATGGATGAGATAGTACGGGAAATACTTGACTGGCTTAGGAGCTCCAAGCGATTGGACGAGGAGCGCCTTGCTGCAATATTTAGACGGCACAATAAGGCCTTGGAGCGGGGGAGAAGGCAGTATTCTAAGAAGCGTCTGCTGCCGTATTACCTCAAGATCAAGGAGACTGATCCAGAGCTTTGGGTTAGTTGGGGGATTGATGAGGAGCTGGAGCGTAAACTGCTTAAGGTGCTCAGGGTAAAGCCGCGGAGAACTGCCTCGGGTGTGGCTACGATTACTGTAATCACAAAGCCGGCTCAGTGCTCAAGTAACTGCCTTTACTGCCCCAACGACCTGCGGATGCCTAAGAGTTATCTCAGCGATGAGCCGGCTTGCCAGAGGGCTGAGCGTAATTACTTTGACCCATACCTCCAGGTTTCTGCGCGTTTGCGCACCCTGATTCAGATGGGGCACGTTACCGACAAGATTGAGCTTATTGTTCTGGGAGGCACCTGGAGTGATTACCCCGAGGAGTACCAGCTGTGGTTCATCACCGAGCTCTTCAGAGCGCTTAACGATGCCGGCGACAGCATGGCAATACACGCACGTGAAAGGCGTCAGCTCTATAAGAACCACGGTATTAGCAATAAAGAAGAGGATCTCAGGGGCTACGTTGCCCTTAAACAGGACGAGATTAACAGCGGCAAACTGAGCTACAACCAGGCAGCTGCCGAACTCTATGGGAGCACAAGCAAATGGGGAGGCGTAGCGCCGCTGCAGACTGCGAGCCTTGAAGAGCTGTTTAAACAACAGGACTTTAATGAGACCGCGCAGCATCGTGTAGTTGGCCTTGCTATCGAAACGCGCCCAGAGCTCGTGAGCGCTGAGAATCTGACCACCCTCAGGCAACTCGGCTGTACGAAGATTCAGATGGGGGTGCAAACACTTAATCCAGATATCCACAAGGCCAACGACAGAGCAACCACGGTTGAGAGCATTGAGCAAGCTTTTAAGCTCATCAGGGTATTTGGGTTCAAGATACATGCGCATTTTATGGTCAATCTCCTTGGTGCAACACCTGAGGAGGATAAAGAAGATTATCGGCGCTTTGTCAGTGAGCAGGCATTTCAGCCTGATGAGGTCAAGCTCTATCCCTGCTCTTTGGTCGAGGGCGCGCGCCTTAGCGCACACTACGCAGACAAGAGTTGGCAGCCTTACAGCGAAGAAGAACTTGTAGACGTTTTGGTGGCCGATACACTTGTCACCCCGCCGTTTACACGTATATCACGGATGATCAGGGACTTTTCTGCGCCAGATGTGATTGCCGGCAACAAAAAGACCAATCTCAGGCAACTGGTAGAGCGCAAGATTGAGCAAAGCGGTGAGGCTATACAAGAGATACGCTACCGGGAGATTAGCACCAGCGAGGTGAAGCCTGAGCTACTTGTTCTTGAGATACTCGAATATGAAACGGCAAACACGAGGGAGTTTTTCTTGCAGTGGGTTGACCCGGATAACAGGATAGCTGGCTTTTTGCGGTTGTCTTTGCCAGATCAAGGGTACGTGAAAGAGCATCAGGAAGCGCTGCCTATCGCTCCCGACGAAGCCATGATTAGAGAAGTGCACGTTTACGGACAGGTAACTGAGCTGCAAATGGCAGGAGAGAGCGCTCAGCACACGGGCTTGGGCAAGAAGCTTGTTGCCAAGGCCTGCGAGATTGCGCGAGAGCAGGGCTACGAAAGGATGAATGTCATCAGCTCAGTGGGAACACGAGAGTACTATCGTAATCTCGGTTTTAAAGACAACAAGCTTTACCAGCAGGCTACTATACTTGAAATAGGTTAGTGCTGAGGTATTTTTCGCCGCGGTCGGGGAATATTACTACCATGACGCCGCCTTCGATTTTTTCGGCTTGGCGTACGGCGGCCAGCATGGCAGCGCCGCTGGACATGCCAACAAAGATTCCTTCTTCGCGTACAATGCGACGTGCCATTTCGTAGGCTTCTTCGGTGTCGATTAAGATGCTGTCGTCAATTTCGTTGATGTCGTAGATCTCAGGTACTATGGCCTCAGCAAGGCTCTTCAGCCCCTGAATGTAGTGGCCCTCTACCGGTTGAGCTTCGATAATCCGCACTGAGGGGTTTTGCTCCTTCAGCATCATGCCAACGCCCATCAGCGTGCCTGAGGTTCCCAGAGCAGAGACAAAATGGGTAATGCGGCCCTCAGTCTGAGCCCAGATTTCTTCAGCGGTGGTTTTATAATGCGCAATCAAATTGAATTCATTTGAAAACTGATTGGGGTGAAAGTACCTGTCAGGATGTTCTGCTATGAGCTCAGCGGTTTTGAGAATGGCACCGTCGGTTCCCAGTTCAGCAGAAGTGAGGATAATCTCGCCACCAAAGGCCTTAATCATCTTCTGGCGCTCAATAGACACCGCCTCGCTCATCACAATCTGCACGCGATAACCCTTCACCGCGCCAATCATAGCCAGCGCAATTCCGGTATTGCCAGAAGTGGCTTCAATGATGATTTTACTTTTATCTAAAAGGCCGTCTATTTCGGCCTGCTCTATCATTTTTAGTGCAATTCTGTCCTTGATGCTGCCGGTGGGGTTGAAACCCTCAATCTTGGCGTAAAGCTCCAGGTTTGGATTGGGGTTGAGTTTGTTGATGCGCACCAGTGGGGTATTGCCAATAGTGTGGATAATGCTGTCGTATGTCATTGGACCTCCTTCTAATGCATGACAATATACCGCAACAGCAATAATCCTGCTCTCATCAGATGAATTGGCATCCTCTATAATATTTGCTTATTGTTTTGCAGTTCAAACGGAGGAGAGCAAAATCAACGAGCAAGTAGACAAAAAAGAAACCAGCGAAACGCCGAGTAAGGTCACCAAACAAAAGACGCGCGTTGCCATGCTTTCGGTGTGTTCAAATACCCTCTTGACCTCGTCTAAGGTGACCGTGGGCCTTATCAGTGGTTCTGTGAGTATCCTTTCTGAGGGGATTCACTCCGGGATAGACCTCGTTGCGGCGTGTATTGCTTATTTTGCCGTGAGGCAGTCCGGTAAGCCGGCTGACGCTCGCCACGCGTATGGGCACGGTAAATACGAGAACATCTCAGGAACCATTGAAGCTCTGCTCATCTTCGTTGCCGTGATATTCATAGTGACGGAGGCGGTGAGAAAGATTATCGCCAGCATCGCCGGAGACGGCGGCGAGGTGGGTGAGCTGGCCTTTAGCCTCGGCCTCATTGTCATGGGCGGCTCGGCAATCATCAACGTATTTGTCTCGCACCTGTTGATGAAGGTGGCCAAGAAGACTGACTCCGTGGCGCTGGAGGCAGATGCACTGCACCTGAGAACTGATGTTTATACATCTGCCGGCGTGTTTGTTGCCTTGCTCATCATCAAATTCACCGGCTGGCACATACTGGATCCAATCATCGCACTGTTTGTTGCTGCGCTCATCACCAAGGCAGCGTTTGACTTGCTCAAAAAGGCATTCTTTCCCTTAGTTGACGTGAGCTTGCCAGAGGAGGAGCGCGAGATTATCACCGAGGCGCTCTGCAGCCACTCTGATAAGTTCATAGACTTTCATGACCTCAGAACCCGCAAGGCCGGGCCTGAACGCCACGTTGACCTGCACCTGGTGGTTCCTCGAAACATGTCGGTTGCAGAGGTCCACGAGCTCTGTGACGTGGTTGAAAACGATATTAACAGCAAGCTAAAGGGCACTCATGTGCTGATTCATGCCGAACCCTGCGGCGTTGATGATATCAAGTGCCCCTTCCAAAAGGGCGAAGAAGAGACCTGCATGCGCTGCGAGGACGCCAGCCGAAAATAATGCTATATACTGTGTTTGTCAGGTAACATTAGGCGGGTTGCGGGGTTATTGAGGTCAGCTTGAAAACAGTCGGCGAAAATACTGAGCATAACAGCCAACTGCTCAATGCAGTAAACACGGCAATTACGTATTTGCTGCAAGCTGAGGTGGATCAGTTTGAGAGTGCGCTCTGGCACAGCATGGGTGTGCTGGCGGAGGCGGTGGACGCTGACAGGGTGCGCCTGTGGCGCAACTACCGCATAGACGGCAAGCTGTACTGCACGCAGTTTCACGAGTGGTCAGGAGGTGCCGAGCCCTCTCAGGGCAAGGATATCACCATTGAGGTCCCCTATGAAGAGGATCTGCCGGGCTGGGAAGAAAAGCTCAGTAATAACGAGTGCATCAACAGCATAGTGAGCCAGATGTCGCCCTCAGAGCGCCAGCGCTTTGAGCAGCAGGGTATCTTGTCGCTGCTGATTGTGCCGGTTTTTCTCCATAATGACTTTTGGGGCTTTGTTGGTTTTAACGACTGCCACAAGGAACGCCTCTTCTCGGCCAACGAGGTTGCCATACTCAGGTCGGCGGGCCTTTTGATTGCCAACAGCCTGCTCAGAAACGAGATGACACAAGACCTCACCGAGGCACTTGAAGACGCTTTTGCGGCGAGTAGCGCCAAGGGGCAGTTTCTCTCTAACATGAGCCACGAGATACGCACGCCCATCAACGCAATAGTGGGCATGACGATGATTGGCAAATCAGCCACTACCATTGAAAAGAAGGACTACGCCTTTGAGAAGATTGAGATAGCCTCCTCGCACTTGCTTGGTGTGATCAACGACGTGCTCGACATGTCAAAGATAGAGGCCAACAAATTTGAGCTCTCGGAAGAGGAGTTTGAGTTTGAGAAGATGATCAAGAAGGTGGTTAACGTCATTATCTTCCGCGTTAACGAAAAGGAGCAGGTGTTCAAACTAAGCCTTGACCCCAACATACCGCAGCGGCTGATAGGGGATGACCAGAGGCTGGCGCAGGTAATCACTAATCTTTTGTCCAACGCGGTTAAGTTTACCCCTGAAAAGGGTTCTGTTTCGCTGCAGGTCAACTACGCGGGAGAAGAGGGAAATAGGTGCCGGATACAATTTGAGGTTCGTGACTCAGGTATTGGAATTAGCCCGGAGCAGCAAGCGCGCCTCTTCACCTCCTTTGAACAGGCAGAAAGCGACACCACCCGGCGCTTTGGGGGAACAGGCCTGGGCCTTGCAATCTCTAAGCACATCGTGGACTTGATGAACGGCACGGTTTGGTTAGAGTCTACGCTTGGCGAAGGTGCAAACTTCTGCTTTGAGATTGAGCTCGAGCACAGGCCGGACGAGCCGCACTTCAAGGAGCCTCTCATGCTGACCGAGGCAATCCGGATACTGGTAGTTGACGATGATCCGGATACCCTGGAGTTTTTCAGGGTTCTTATCGGGAGAATGAATGCAAGCTGCGATTTGGCGCTTACCGTGTCGCAAGCGCAAGAGCTGCTCAATCAGGGCGCAATCTACGACCTTTGTATACTCGATCTGCGCATGCCCGAGATGAGCGGCATCGAACTTGCGCGCATCATCGGCAAGGAGCAGCCGGTAAAGCCAAAGATTATCCTCATATCTGCCTATGACTGGAACGAGGTTGAACAAGAGGCCAAAGAGGCCGGGATAGATGATTTTATCCTCAAGCCACTGTTTGTCTCTGATGTGTTGGAGTGCATCAACAAGCACTTTAACTACAAGAGTGGTCTTGCCCAAGACAGCGGGGAGCCGGAGGATACCGAGATATTTGCTGGATATCGCATTCTGCTGGTAGAAGACGTGGAGATCAACCGGGTGATTGTGCAAACCCTGCTCGAGCCTACCCAGTTGGAGATAGAATGTGCAGTGGACGGCAGTGAGGCGCTCAGGCTCTTTGAGGAACAACCCGAGCGCTACGACATGATTTTCATGGACATGCAGATGCCAATCATGGACGGAATAGAGGCTACCAAGCGCATTAGAGCACTTGCTACTCCTAGAGCCACTCAGATCCCCATTGTGGCCATGACGGCTAACGTTTTCAAGGAAGACATAGAGCGCTGCCTCCAAGCTGGCATGAACGACCACATCGGCAAACCCGTTGATTACCACGAGATGCTAAAAAAGCTCCGTGAAAACCTGCCTCAATGAGACTAAAAACTCCCCGCCTATTAGACGAGGAGTTTTTCAAGCAATAACGTGAGGGTGAGGCCCGCTTACTTCATCATCAGCCTGATGAGGTCGATGATTCTGCAGGAGTAACCAAACTCATTGTCATACCAGCTGATGGTCTTAACAAAGCTGCTCTTCTGGCCACCCAAGACCAAAGTCTCCATTGAGTCAAAGATACAGCTTGCAGGATTGCCGATGATATCAATTGAAACGATGGGATCCTCGCAATACTCCAGATAGCCCTTCATGGGGCCCTCTGCAGCAGCCTTCATGGCAGCGTTGATTTCATCCTTGGTGACTTCTTTCTCAAGGTTGCAGACCAGGTCAACAACTGAGCCATTGGGAATCGGAACACGCATGGCCATACCGTCAAGCTTGCCGAGCATCTCGGGCATTACCTTACCAATAGCCTTGGCGGCACCGGTTGAGGAGGGAATAATCGAAACAGCAGCAGCACGAGCACGACGCAGATCCTTGTGAGGCATGTCGTGAACAACCTGATCGTTGGTGTAGGCATGAATGGTGTTCATAAAGCCTGACTTAAGGCCAAACTCGTCAAAGAGAACCTTGGCAACAGGAGCCAGGCAGTTGGTGGTACAAGAAGCGTTAGACACAACAAAGTGCTTTGCGGGGTCAAAGTCATTCTCGTTGACGCCCAACACGATGGTGATGTCCTCGTTGGTGGCCGGTGCGGTGATAATAACGCGCTTTGCGCCTGCTTCAATGTGGGCGCGGGCCTTGTTTGCATCGGTGAAAAGGCCGGTGGACTCAACAACTACATCCACGCCCTCCTCGCCCCAAGAGAGGTTGGCAGGATCGCGCTCTGCGTGAACCCTCACCAGTTTGCCATCTACGGTAAAGCCACCCTCAGCAACCTTAACATCTCCCTTAAATCTGCCTTGTACAGAATCGTACTTAACGAGATGTGCCAGCGTTGCAGAATCGGTGAGGTCGTTTACAGACACTACCTCAACTGCGGGATCGTGCCAAGCTTCACGAAAAGTGAGCCTGCCGATTCTTCCAAATCCATTGATTCCTACTTTAATAGTCATAAAAAACCCTTCTCCTTACATAAATAAACGGTGACTACTTGTAGTCATCCGCATGTCAACCAAACCGTGAAATTATATCAGAACCGTGCGAAATTGTGTAGATAACCCCAAATTGTGCTTATTAGGCAGTTGTACGGCACAAGTAATACGATATTCGGCTTGAGTAAGGGCATGAGTGGTAATGTTGTAACACTTTCAACATACTGCGGTATGGGATGTTACTATCTAACAAAGACTCGTCTTGTTTATCCGCACAAAGATAAGGGGCATTGGGAGCATCATGTTTCTTAGCAGGTATCGTAGGTCACAAAGCGGCTTTGGCGCAATAGGGGAGTGCTCAAGGATTGCTCTCTGCTGTGCTCTAGTTGTGCTGCTGCTGATAATGAGTGCTTGTAGCACCGGTATTACTCACGACAATAATCCCACTGATGAAGCTGAAGGCACCAGCGTCCTAAGCCAAGGTCAATACATGGTCAACGTGAGAAACGCAACTGACCAAAATCGTCTCTCTAATACCGTAGTGAATCTCTTTATTCGTAGTGGTTACTCATACGGAGAGGGCTTTGACTACGACACTGGGCGCGCCTATGACCAGGATTACCCAATGGAAATCAGAGCAAGCGTTATCGTTATCCCGGAAGAGCGCGCTGATTTGAGAGAGATAGCCCAGGGCATGAGAGAGGTGATAGGTGTAGGCATAATCATCGAGTCAACCAGCAGCGTAAACAGCTGGAGGTACACAGGCGACATCTTGGTAGTGCTGGCTGCTGACTGCCTTGAGTCCTCCAGAAATTGGGTGCTCTGGACGTCAGACTACGAGGATTATTCCGGAGCACAACACGTAAAGTACTGGGTATCAATCAGAAACGCCACCACACAAAACCTCTTGGCTGATTCAACCATGCGCCAGCTCAACGCCGCAGGGTTTAGCTACGCAGAAGGCTACAGCTACACACTAGGAAACGCGTATCTGGGCGATAACCCCCTTCGATTAGCAGAGACCACCATCGTCATCAAAGAAAACCGCTCTGACCTGAGAAAAATAGCCGAGGAGCTGAAAGAGGAACTTGGTTTTGGCACCATCGTTGAAGAAAACAGCGGCTACCGATGGTCCTACGACGGCGACATCCTGATACTCCTTGGAAGTGATAGCCAATCCTGAAATTAAAAATGGTCGGGTTGACAGGATTTGAACCTGCGACCCCTTGACCCCCAGTCAAGTGCGCTACCAAACTGCGCCACAACCCGACACTAC
>Ga0131853_10005134_pt1 | contig 23576 bp, 20 predicted proteins | sample TergutLab28metaG_FD_92764 | JGI IMG/M metagenome (GOLD analysis project Ga0131853, IMG submission 92764) | Labiotermes labralis P1 segment gut microbial communities from Petit-Saut dam, French Guiana - Lab288 P1 (version 2) (version 2) | ecosystem: Host-associated > Arthropoda: Insects >...
TAGCTCTCAAATATTCCTTCTTTTTATTCCTGAAATGTCTGCTAACTTCACGTCTTACACTGTTCAAATTATCTACATTACTTTGGCATGGATCCTGTACCCACTGCATTTTTGCCCACTTCCCTTGATCCAAAAAACCTAAACATTCATTCTTCATCAAAGCAGGGTTTATGCTGCTTCCATTCGTGCATACCTAGACTCTCTTTTGCTGAGGTTTGGATAGTATGTTTAATGTTCCCCCAAATCCTATTTACATCCTCGTCCTCATTCAAGTTCTCCAAAGCTGCAAACCTTTTTGTAATTTCAATCTGATACTGTTTCCTAACCTCTCAGTTACATTATATGTGCATTTACAAAAGACATACCATATTTTACCTGAATGTATGATAAGAATTTTTTTCCTAATTTATCATCTGAGAAATGGGAGTCATCTTATAATCATACACATATTTAAACACACTTTGTGCGAGTATTTTCCTGAAAATTGAAGATTGTGAAGGGTAGTTGTCTTATATATAAGTTTGTCATATATTCTGGTACATTTGAAGTTCCAATAATCACGGTACTGATATAGCCATCTCATTATCCAGTTATAAGAACTATACACCCTTTAGAGGTGAGCTCAGAACCGTTGTACAGGTAGACTGTAGACACAAGAAGTGAATAATGGCAGCCATTAAGAAGCTCTGAGGGGTGAGTTTTATTTAGTTATTGTTATGTTTTAGGCATTTGTTGACTGGTTGACCAATGCTGAAAAGATCTTGAGCAGTTTGAAGCCTGTATCTCGTGTGATGGAAACAATTCGGGGTCAAATAGAGGAACACAAAGCCTTCCAGAAGGATGTTGGTGTTCATCGAGAAACAATGCTCAATCTGGATAAGAAAGGGACACACCTGAAATACTTCAGTCAGAAACAGGATGTGATCCTAATCAAGAACCTGCTCATCAGTGTTCAGCACCGCTGGGAAAGGGTGGTGAGCAAGTCAGCAGAGCGAACTCGAGCACTGGATCATGGCTACAAAGAGGCCCGCGAGTTTCACGATTCATGGTGAGTTGGTACCTTGGTACATTCTTACAATTGGTTATTCCTCATACCTAACCTGTTGAATGAGTGTGTTCAAATCCAGTTTGCTCTTGCAATAAATGCAAAGACATAGGTGGACTATTCAGAATAACACATAAGGGTAAAATCACAGTGGGTACTTTCTGCATAGTGGCTGCTGTGAAGATTGAGAAGGAGCTGAAAGGATAGTGATAAGATCGGGGCATTTCTTTTATTGTTCCCCACAACACAACAGCTTTATCACATAGAATAGCAAAAGGTGAAACTGTGCCATTACATGCCAAGCAGCCACAGTGGGGAGGTAGAGGTACAGCTCCACCCCAGTGCTAGAAGGGGGTGAGTGGTCAGTGCCACACCCCGGCCACTTTACCCCTAGGAAAGAGAGCCGGTACTGATTGTGTAGGAGGCTAGATGAGCCTTGGGGATGGTCTGGATGGGTGTGGAAAATCTTGCCCCCACCAGAGTTTAAACACTGGACCATTCAGCCCGTAGCAGGTTCTTTTTTTTACTACATCATTTCTGCCACCTTTATTACAGAGAATTAATTTAATAACTTCACAAAGCCACTAATTATGTATTGCTACATAGTTTGTGTTTGAACATTCATGTCATCCTAGCTATGCCATGTTCGTTGTGTAATAATTAATGAATAATTGTGTTAATGTTGCATAATTAATTCACACTCTTAAGTATTATCCAAACTAAAAACAGTGCATTTTGAAATGTATGTATGTCTGCTGAACTGCTGCAGATGTGTTGATCTCGTACACTATTTTTGGTGCTACAGAACCCTTTTAGAGTACACCTATGTAATTCACTGTGTTGACATATTTGATTTTTATGATGAATAAATAATAGTTAAAACAGCTTGCCTACTTCAGGCTGTGGGATGTCAGTAAATGAAATTTTGTCGTAAGAATATAAATTATGTTTTTAGGTCTGGCTTGATGTCCTGGCTGGAAGAAACTGAGAAGAGCTTAGATGACTTGGCAGTTGAAGCTTCTGGTGTTGGCAATGATCCTGAAAAAATTAAGGCCCGTCTTGCCAAACATCGTGAATTCCAGCGTGCCCTGTCTGGCAAGCAAGCAACTTACGATGCCACAATGAGGGCAGGAAAGACGCTGAAGGAACGGGCACCCAAATCTGATGAGCCAGCTCTCAAGCAGATGATGACTGAGCTTAAGAACAAGTGGAATGCTGTATGTGCAAAGTCAGTGGATAGGTGAGAGACTCAGAGTTCTTTACTTCTAATTTCCGTCTACATTATATAGTATCCTCACTTCCCCTCATAATAAGTAAAAGTGTTAAAATTAGTTTTTTGCACGAGATCCATGCAAAGACAGGTCTGACATCCTGTTCTTACACAGTCTGTTGGTAGAGAAAGTTATATGTTTATTCTGAAATCACCACATGTTGTGCCTCTGTGTTTAGCAGTTGGCGTATTGGGTTCCATTCATGCCCTGGAGGCCAGCTGTCTGGAGGTATTTGTGATGTCCATCAGGCCCTTTGCACATATAATGGAATAGAACCTCTGTAAAATGGAGTAAAGCTTTACAGGTTGTTTCAGATTCGTTATGCTCAAACTTCTTTACATGCAGTGTTACAGAGCCTGTGCATTTGAAGAAGAAAAACTAAAAACACCATATATATATATATATATATGAACAAATTCGTGTTGCGTAATCCTCATAGGTTTGTTAGCGTTTTGTTTGGCTGTATTTTCTTTCCTTGTTATATCTTATGTAGGACTTGTTTCAATCTGTGCAATCTGTTGTGTCTTAGACAAAGAAAGCTGGAAGAAGCTTTGCTGTATTCTGGCCAGTTCAAAGATGCTGTCCAGGCACTGCTGGAGTGGCTACGAAAGGTGGAGAATGTTTTGTCAGAAGAAGGTCCTGTTCATGGAGACCTGGACACTGTTATGGCACTTGTAGAGCAGCACAAGGTGAGTTTAGGTTCTGGCATTCCATATCGTGGTTGCATGATCACATGTACCATGTATGTGAGGGAATTATCCATTGGTCATATACAGAATTTTCTTAAACAAAATAAATGGCATTATCATTCAACAGTGTGCTTGATGAAAACTACACTTATCCCCATGAAGTGGTTGAAAAACTGACTTAATTTTGTAGAACTGTGTAAGCATTTGTTTTTGTTTGATTATGTAACTTCTTTCAGAGGTAGATTTTCACTTACAAATTCAGTTCCAACCACAATTTTTGGAACTTCTGATTTAGTTGTTGTGTTGTTTTTATCCTTTCTTCAGTATTGCATACTGTTTGATTCTGCTGTGTGAATTCTGTTAATTAGTACAAAAGGAACAAAACTGTATGGGATGTGGAACAAGCAGAATAAAAATGTACACTTTAATTAAAAATACTAATCAGCGAAGAATACCCATTTCTTCTTCATTGAATAATATGGTACGTTGCATGTGTTTATGCCAGAATGATGCTAGATGGTGTTTGTTCTCTGACGTGTATACATATGATATACCAGTCTGACACTTTGTGAGTTGGTTCTACATGTGTTGTGTACTGACAGACACTCTGGTGGTTAATGTAGATGTTTAGCATTTAGAGGGTTCTGAGTATAATCCCAGTTACTGTGAGGTGTGTTGAATATGCATCACACTTCATAAGTTAGCTCTGTGACTGTTGCCACACAGTTGATCATTATTTTGTTGACAGTTGGTCTGATGGTTAGTATACAAGTTTAATATTTAGAGGGTTGTAGATTTAGTCCTTGCTGCTTCCATTGTTGTCTGAGGTGTATTTGATATATGTGACATCTCAGGAATTGATTTTACTCTTGTATTGATGTGTCTGTCATTATATGCACATGCTGCTAAACTTTTTTTTATAATTTCCAGAGTTAATGCATAGCACAAGATATAGCCCAGTACTCTTTTAATACTAATTGTGAGATTAAGTTATGCAATGAGTTTGTGGTTCTTTCTCAGCCACTGCTGCTGATATAGAAAATTAAAAAAAAAAGTTTGTGTGTGTGTGTGTGTGTGTGTGTGCACGTGTGTCTAGCAACAAGTGATGACATGAATATGGGTGAAGAACCATGTCCTGAAGGACTGTGTATCTTAACCCTTCACAAGCAGATTTTTTTTTTCAAGTCAGACATCATTATCTCTTACATTCATGCAGTGCTGTTACCTGGTGTATAAAAAATTGCTGCTGGTGTTAGACCATTAATTGTGACTTCTGGTACAAATTTAGGGAATTCAATAAAGGAAACAGCAGTAGATGTAAATTGAAATATATTTAATGTCACAGTGTACATGGCAGATATATGTGTATATCATTCGTAGAGGATTAAATATACCTCACACAGTGAATGGTGTCCAGTTTGTAGTGTAATTAATTGGCATTTTCTCAGACCATTAGTGATCCTTGTATTATCATTTCTCATTCTTGTAACAGACATTTGAGGAAGATCTTGCAAATCGTGCTGCTCAAATGGAGTCCGTTAAACGAACTGGCCAAGACCTTGAAGCAAAGGCAACTCCCACTGATGCTGCAACAATCCGAGGTCAGCTATCAGAGCTCAAAGGTTTGTGGGACAAAGTATCTTCTCTGAGCAGAAAGAAATCTGTTCGTTTGGAGGATGCACTGAAGGAGGTGAGAACTTGGTGTTTGTACTGAAATTTACAAGTGATGCATATGGATGTAGTGCAGAGTTTCAAGTTTTGTTTCTTTGCAGGCTGAACAGTTGCACAGAGCTGTACATATGCTTCTGGAATGGCTGTCAGATGCAGAAATGAAGCTGAGGTTTGTAGGCCCGTTACCTGAGGATGAACAGGAGACCCGCAACCAGTTGACTGAACATGACAAGTATGTATGCTAGACTGACTACAGTAGCAGCTATTTGCTGCATCATTGTTGATGTGAAGAATAGTATTTCTAGAACATAAACTGTTTCCATATGTTATATTACAAATCATTGTATCAGAAAGTTTGTTAACATTATGTTTTGTTCTGTGAAAAATAGATCATGTCACCATATCATGTTTTACCCATGTAGTAATCATGATGTCTTAAAATCACAGATTTATGCGTGAAATGGCTGAAAAGGAACGTGAGAAAGATAATACAATTGCACTGGCACAACGGATACTTGCTAAAGCCCATCCTGATGGTGCAACAGTTATCAAACACTGGATTACCATCATCCAGTCTCGCTGGGAAGAAGTGTCTACATGGGCCAAACAGGTTTGTATTACACAAATGCTAGATGTAATGCAGGCCACATCAAGATTAATTTAAATTAGCACTGTAACCAAAACTATGAGAATATGGTTGTTTACCCTCCTATGATGTACTGTTTCTGTGACTTGCAGAGAGAACAGCGGTTACAAGAACATCTGCGTTCTTTGCGTGATTTGGAAGGACTCTTGGAGGAACTGCTGGCTTGGCTGGCTGGCCTAGAGAGTACTTTATTAACCCTTGAAGCTGAGCCCTTGCCTGATGACATACCAACATTAGAAAGTCTTATCTCTGACCACAAAGAATTTATGGAAAATACATCAAAGCGTCAGCCGGAAGTAGACAGTGTGTGCAAACCCAGACAACAGGTGAAACCACCATCAGGTGCCCAGCAAACCAAAGACCGCAAGTTTTCGAGACCCAAAACACCTTCGTGAGTATGAACCTGATCTCTTTATGGACTAACCCAAAATCCCTGGTTTTATACATTACTTTTTGAATGAAGTTGCATGGAAGTAGTTTGTGCACTGAGTAATGCTGCACACGTTCAAGTACGTTTTAATAGCGCTTACCATTCAACACTGGTTGGAAAGAGAAATAATTTACTTTTCTTCCATTCCTTACAAATACCTTCCCCTTTTTTTGGGCACATATGCAATGCAGAAATCAACTGTTAGCGTAGTCATGTCTGTCCGTGCATCCATCTGTCTGTCTGCATGTAACAACTAGGCTCCCGCTGGATGGATTTTCACAAAATTTGGTATTTGAGTTTTTTTTATCTGTCAAGAAAATTCAAGTTTCCCTACAATTAGACAAGAATAATGTGTACCTTATGTGATGACCAATATACATATTTAATCATATCTCACTTAATTCTTCTTAGAGTGAAAAATGTTTCAGACAAAAGTTGTAGACAAAATCAGAACACACATTTTATGTTCAATAACTTTTTTCAAAATTCATGCTGTTTATGAGATAATGTGGAAAAGTGATGTAGAGTGGGGCAGGCCACAGATAACAGTATAGCACATGTGCATTGCATGCTGGGTACCTAGGGCTACAAATACACCCAGTTTGTTTAGTACTTATTGCTTTCCCACTTCAACAGTGGTTGCACGAACACACCTTAATGTTATGTTACACGTACATTGCCTCTCTTGTTGGACTTTTGCAGTACTGTCAGTAGTTGGATTGATAGTAAAGAGAGATATGCATGAGGTTCTGTCATTGATCAGATTATCATTTCATGTGTAATATATTCCTTACAATCAACTGTCCACTGGAAGAAGTGTTGAGAAACTATGCTAGCCCTGGTTGTAAATGTGTGTCAGAATTAAAATACAAAATAGACGCCACTTTTTCAGTCGCCCATCGTGTAGATTTGCAAAATAAACTTCATATAAAATTAATTCAGAGAATGTACATGACCAGAAACAACTGTAATAAATGTGTTCATAGAATGTTCTTGAGAAACTTTGGCTGATGATGATAGCATGGAATGATATTGTTTCTTTCATTTCAATTTATTTGTATCACATAATTTGATTACTTGTTGGCAGATAGAGTAAAATGAAACACATCGTGATTAATAACCATTTATTGTGATTGAATAGAAAATAAATTTTGAGGTTGATATTTACTCGTTGTTCTTCACTAAATGTCATTTCCAGGCCTGCAGTTTCTCATTTCTTTTAACACTGTGCTGATATGGACCGTCTAGTGCCAAAGTGAAATATAGAACATACCTCCACTTCTGCTTATTGCTTAAGCACAGGGACATGTTTACTATTTAGCTGTAGTCTGAAATATATATCACATTTCCTGCCACAAATTTATAGTAGTTATTCCTGTAAGACATTTTCCTTCAAACTTATAAATTGGCGTTAGTGTCCTGAATTTTTCTGTGTAATGTTCAGTGATGAGCTTCATATTGCAGTCTGAGCACCATAACACAGTAAACTGATCTGATTTTAGAGTGTCATGCCCATAAAATTTTGGATAAATATGAATCAGTTACTGCTGCTTGCAGGAAAGTTGCCTGAAAATGGTTGGTTTCTGAACTGTATTTTGGTGGCAGCAAATACTATGAGTTTGCAAAGGAATGTGGAATTGCCAGCTTGGAATGATGGCGAAGAAATGTTGATGAACAAGTACACAGCAGGTGGCGAGTTGTGTTTAGATTCCTGTGTTGCATATTAGTAATTCACTCAAGATCATTCCTTTGAGACACCTTAAATTATTACTTGTATCCATAATTAATTACCAGGTGGAGAGATCATATACTACATATAACTTTCCTCATACAAGAATAGAATGATTTATGGTATATTTTCTTGCTTAGTAGCATTAGTTTTGCCTTTCAGGGATTGACATTTCTGTGTGATATAACATGGTACTTTTTATGTGTATATGATTATTATTTCATTTTCACTTGCATTTTGTATGAACAAGTTTAAAGAAGCACCATATAGCATAGAGAATTTCACCTTAAAATTCATGTAGTTACGTGCTGTGTTGCTTGTTGTTTTACTGTGGGTTGTCAGTGTTGTGATAGCATGATATGTTTGTGAGCATGTGTTGGTTTCTGTTTGTTTTATCACTTTGTGCTGTTGTGCTGCCTGCTTGTGACTGTAGTAAGGAGAGCAGCAGAGATAATCGGGATTCATCACCTGAGTATGATTCACCATCACGCAAGTCCAGGTGTGTATTTTGGTTTGGGATCCTGGGGAGAGGACAATTTGGTACTTGCACACACCTAACAAATATCGGAATATTTTACTGCATGATTTAGGTGCATAGAACTTTGGAATTCAGAAGTAGTATAATCCACATTCAAGAGGTAATAGTCATATACAATATAAAGTAGACAGTGATTATGCATTAGTAGTTTTACAGGTTGAATTTTTTTACATTTGGTCCTACTATTGCCTGCATATAGAAACCAGGTGTAAGATGTTTATTGTATGCAAGTATGCATTATTTTAATATGCATTTGTCTGGATGGTTATGATTTTCTACAGTTTTTAATCCCTACCCTAGTGTAAAAAGTGAGATAAATACTGATTTTATATTGTAATTAACAGTTGCAAATTATATTGACCTTTGTGACATTTCTGCAATTACTTTGCCTTGGAGACATTTGAAGATTACTGCATTCTGGTATGTTATGTAATGTTGCCTGGTAGAAATTCCCGGAATATGGTAATGTTCATCATATTTGTGAACAAGCACGTTTATATTTTCCTTACAGGAAAATTTATCAAATTTCATGTAGAATCAGTATGATGTATCATAAAATTACATGATTAATTGTTCATGTCATGAGATAAAGGACCTAAAATTGGTGTTGTTAAAAGTGTTATCTGCTCTTGTACATTAACTCCTCTTTTTAAGGTGAGTTATGAATTGCAGTATGACCCTTTGACACTGAACAATAGGTATACCGACAATGCCACGTGATGTTCGGCCAAACTTCAGGTGTGGATGACAGCATTTATGGCCTTCCATATGCACCTGTCATTTAAATTCAGGCCTCCTGCACATGACATTAGACATTTAATTCTGGTGCCAAAGGGTTAAATGCAGAGTGTGTAAGAATCTATGGTGGTTTATAAATGTGAACAATATATGACTGTTGAAATTGATATCTTTCCCATTTGTGTTACTCATAGTGTAATGGAGAAGCTTTACATCCTTTTAAGATCTGAGAAACAGTTGAAATAATAAAGAAGTTTTAGTGATTGGTATCTTCACTAGGTCACTTAGTATTGCTGACGTTATACTTTATCGGTCATGCATTGCATTACTGCAGCAGTACATGTACACAATCCAGCTGGCCAACCTGTCATTTAATTCTAGCACCAAAGGAATAACATAAATTTATCAAGTAGTAGATGTGAGAACCATTTGTGGAACTGAGGCGGACCTTAAAAGGAAATGGAAAAGTTTCTCGCCAGTGAATAATGCCTTTCGCCAGATCTGGGTGGAACATGCTATAACTGTGTACAGGTGTGTGCTGGTCTGATTTGCATGTGGCTTGGCTTGCTCTTTGCTCTCAGTTCTTCGTCTCTGTGCCTGTCAGTCTATCTCTTTGTGTTTTCCTTGTCCATTAGCTTGAAACGTGGTTCCAGTGAAGCAAGTCTAGGGCCACAGTCCAGGCGAGAAAGGTCAGAGCATTTGCACTCTCTTTGTCTTATTGCTTCATTGTAGCGGTTGTTTAGGTGACCACGGCAGAGACAGTAAAGCTTGTAATTTGTAACACTAATAGTCAGGAGGAGGAAATACCATTATCATTTCATCTGATTTGGAAGCCATGTATTCAATTTTCAGTTTTAATGAATCATGTATCTCTGTTTGGTGTTGATAGTTGTTGAAAAATTTATAATTCCAGGTTTCCCCCCCCCCCCCCACCCCCCAACATCATAACCATCTTTACCCAGAACTCAAAATTGTGGTCATTGTGGCTGATGGTAGTGTGAAATAATTTGTTCTGGAGAATTGAAATTGTACTAACCATATGAAACATATACACCAAGTCCAGTGTAACATGTATGGCCTCTGTTGAAGTATTCATTTGTGAGCACTTATTGTCATGATTTAATTATGTGGAGTATAACACTTTCATCAGTTTTAATGACAGTACATCTTCAGAGTTTCCTCTGCAGTCGGTACTTTTGTCTTGTTTCTGGCTTTACATGAACATTGTGTACTTCAGCATTGTCAGTGCAGTGCTTAGTGCATCACAGAAAATAACACAGCATTCAATATATTTTTTGGCTTTTTTTTCTATTGAATTATGACATGGTGCAGTTGTACCAGTCGCTATCTTGTGGGACCAGTCATGAATTTCATCTATATGTACCAACCTCCAGTTGCTCCCACTCATAAAATCAACAGTGCTCTATGTGACGTGTGGCTTATCATTTATGACTGGGGAAGTAATAGTGAATTTGTGCTAGCAGCCTTTTGGGTACAATGAGATAACTGCAGGTGTTAACATTGGAAGACATAGAGTTTAAACTCATGGTTCCATGCATCATAATTCAGTATTAATAAAAGTCCAACCAGATGCAACAGTATGCAGATATTTATTTACTGCAAAGTCACTCTACCCGATCAGGCCACGTTGGAGGGAAGTAGCTCTACCAGTATTATGACCTGTACCGGAGGTTGCGGTTACAGTTTTTAGTACTCCTGATGATGGGTGCTGTGACACCCGAAACATGTAGACTGAATTTGCAGTAAATGAATATCTGCATACTGTTGCATCTGGTTGGATTTTTATTAACATTGGAAGACATAGCTTGGGAGATGAATGTTAATAGGGGGATTATGTTAGATATTACAGAAGCATGCACATTGAAATTTCAGTAAAAAATTTGTAACTATTGCACGTGACCTGTCTTCTCATCTGTGCTCAATATTTACTCCGTAAATCATGAATTTGTACTGATATTAGATCTTTCAGACACATATATTCTCACAGAAAGAGTCACAGTGTCTCTGTAAGGCCTAATTGTGGGTGTGGTTTTGTCATGATCGCAGTTACATGTTAGATCTGCACTTGTTAACCCATGGGTAATTGAAATGTGAACCTATGTTATGTAAAATGGTCCTAAATGTAAGTCATATCTAATCAAAATTCTATTCATACAACCTATAACAAAGAAGAGATTATTTACAAAATGTCTGCAAAAATTACTTGTTTTGCCAGGGACATGTTTTTTCTTAAATCTTCATTGACTACAGAATAAAAACACTACCCTAATTAATTAACTGAAGTGTTCATATTATTCTATCAGAAAGTGAAACCTCAACAGAAGCACAGAGATTCAGCACCAGCATCTATCAAGGATTAGGTTCTTGCCTGATCCAGTTTGTCCATCTGTATATTGATCATCCCAGATAATTTCCTCCATAGCTAATCCATAAGGGCCATAAAAATAAATGTATTGCATTGCAAAGGCCACATTTTTAAGTACTGCATTGTATTGAAACAGATTCTGAAAATTATGACCTCTTCCCATTACTGTTATTCATTATGCTCTGTAGTTGCTATTTTAATCCCAAATGGTGCACTGCAGTTTACACATTCAGGTCGTGGGATTTGTTGCTTTATTGGTGAACTGAATGTAAAGAACAGAAAAATTCCATTTTTCAAATAACATCCATGCAAGTGAGTAGCAGTATGGCTTGTTTCTTTTTTTCTCCATCACATTGTACACATATATGGCATGTTGTTGCAAATATAATTATTACTTATTCCTTGGTTAGTATTTTGGTCAGTTTCTCCTTGTGTAAGAGACCTGCATCATCCCTGTGGCTAATTTTCATATAGAAAAGCTCTCCATCTATATGTAGCATAATGTCTGCCTGTGTGTTGAATGTGTAGTGAGTTGCAGATTTTGCAACATGGACTCGTCTTGCAGATATATGTGTCATAATTATTAATTTCCTTTCAGGGATTGTTCAAGAGTTTTCTTTTTCATGTTTTTCCATTAACATCTTATGGTTTCTGGTAACTAATATTCTCTTATTACATGCTTGAGGGATATACTGTGTGAACATATTCACTGCACATGCGTAAGATTTCAAGTATTCAGTTTTGTGCATCTTGTTCATGCTGATTCATATTTCTGCTACTTTTGTTACCTATTTTGGAGTTATGTGGATTCCCCTTTCCTTGCATATTCCAAATTCTTTCAGCGGTGACCAAAGCACTGTTACGTCTGTCACAAGAAGATACATATAACTGTATAATGATGTGGAAGAAATTTCATTGAGTCATCTTATTCACTTATTGTAAATTTAAATTTGCAGCCAATGTCAGAAAGGTAATTTACCAGCTCTTAACTTCTCACATAACATAGCAGTGAATATGTTGAGTGTAATTCTATCCCTTGTATTTAGATTGATATTTGCATTATTGAAACCTGCTACTGTTGGATTTCTCTGACAATTACAACACAAAGAGTACTGTAATTGTCAGCAGTAGTTGTAGCTTTGATGATAATCCTTTCTGTGTGTGAACTCGGAATGAAGTACCAATCAGCCTGAGAGGAGGTCAGGTTCAGTTGTTTGTATACAATGAAGGATGAAGGTAGTTTTGTAGATATGACGGTTTAAAGTGTAATATCATTAGGTTTGAGGGTTTGTAACCCATTATGTGATTGTTGAAACTTTTATTTTTGTCCATAATTTTGCCAAAATTTTATCCCCATGGAATTAACCATACGTTCAACAACATTGTTGCCCCATTATATAGTATCAAAATACACACCCGCTTTAAAGTTCATGAAAAGATTTGCAGGGAAAATACATCCCACATTGTACAGTGCTGAAATTCGTATCATATATAAAATATTTTGGCCTTAGGGCAGTTAAAGCATTTGATTGGTTTTATTTTCCCTGCGCAGCCTTACTTTCTTACTTCCATCAAAACATTTTACAGAGTTCAATGTAAGCATGCTTTAGACTTTACAAGAACAGAATGGTTGAAAGGTCCTATTTTATTAAGTATACAGAAAAATATCCAGTGTTCCAAAAATTTGGAGGTTTTTTGTGTTTGGTTGTATCAAAGGCATCCATCCTTCTTCAGCAAAGAGTCACAACCATTACTGTGGGCAGTGTCATGAGCTGCACATGTAAAAATCACAAGTAGTGACATGACTAACTGCTAAAATTATTTTGAAATCTATGTGGTATGTACATAATTAACAAATGTGGCCGAATACCACATAACACAGCCTTGCAGGCCACAGGCTGGACACCCATGGTTTGGACAGATAAAAGTCTGCATGAAATACTTTAAAATAGTTTAACCCTTCATTTCAAACTATATTAATTTAATTGCATTACACTCATTTATGTGAATGTGTGTGTCTGTGTGCATGTTACCTGACAGTAGTGTTTTTCTTCTGTTGTGGTTTTATTTGCTGCTGTGTAGTCGCGCCAGCCCAGGGCGTGAGAAAGCACCTGAATTGATACCTCACATTGGGCCCAGATTCGCTGCTAAAGGAAGGTTAGAACAGATTAATTGATTAATTAGTTATAACAGTGATACACAGTTCACATAAGCTGTGGATAATTCACAGTTTGTCTGGATGATAGTTACGAATCTTAAATTGACTGAAACTCTATAATGGTGGCCAGCAGAGTACTCATTAATTTGCTTAGTGTGAGATGGGTTCATATGTAAGTTTGGATGGCCTCTTGCTATAGCATACAAATAGTGTGTTATAATCTGTAGCGTCTGACATGATACATTGAGCTGGATTTTTTAATGTACAAGAATAATTAGACGATCTTCAATATGCTTTTATATAACATTCTTTGTCACATTTGATATTCATATCTTCATACTTAATGCTGTGCATAAAATTGTGGCTAATGGTATTTACCTTGAAATTCTTTATTATTATGATTTGAAGTATCTGTCTGGTCTGGTTATGAGGATAAAGTTAGTGGATTGAATGTAAAATTGTCTTCTGTGCTCTATACTTTTCTGACGGTTAAATTCTTTGTATGGTTTATATATTGTCTGTATTGATTATTAGATGTAGTCCGTATTTGTATTCTATAGCATGTTCATTTTCAATGTCAAGAACTGTGTGGAGAATCTCTGACAACTGAAAGTGAATGGTTTCTTCCAAAATAAACCCATGATCACAGGTAGCTTGATGAAACAACAGTTGGTGATATTTATGTGTTCACTTTGCCTAATGAACAGTCCTTGCAAATCTGCACTGATGAAGAACATGCAACAGCAAATTATAGAAGTAGATTCTGCTGTATGGAATGTGTAAAAGTTACATTGTCACATTTATTTGTTGTTGAATACAGTTGCATATTCTGTGATCTCATAATTACAGTTAGGTCTATTTTTATTTGTGTTGATGCTTTAACAGAATTTAGCTTTTGACATGTTTTAATTTATGTAAATATTGTCATTGTTGGAGGCCCATATGTTCAGAACATATCATATTGAAGCTGGTCTGTTGTGTACACACTTGAGGACAATCTTGCCACAAATTAATGTAGATACAGTGATATTATGTACCCTAGTGAATGTCATAGTTTGTAACCACAGTATGATTAGAAATAGGATTGTTCTTTGGCACAGTATAGCTAAGGCCTAGAGTAATTAGACTGATCTAATAAGTACATCATTATAAGAACAGTGACTAGTGCAACTGTGTAGTGAGGTTTGAGATAAGGAAGATTTTTCTGTGGTTGAAATTATGTCTGACTTTTAAGTAATTAGATTTTAATGCATAATTTTATGGAGGTTTGTAAAATATATTCTTTCTTTAAACAGACTGTTAGCAAGTAATTAAGTACATGTAGTGTGCCTGTTTCAGAATGTATGCTCTTTGGATACTTTTGTTTAATTTTTTAATGAAAACATGTTAGACAGTCATTAGTGATTCATTGTCTAGTAGAGGTAAAAATGTGACTGATTTAATTAGGAAGTAATTGTCCATACTGAAACCCTGCCACAACATCAAAAATAAAACTGGAGTTAAATGTTAGTTATTTTTTGTCACATTCACTTACAGTTTTATTGACTGCAGTCATTTCTGGTGTAATGTGATAGTTACATTCTTGAAAAATACTGCAGTGTACAAAGTCTCCAATAAAAGCAGTTGATGAGACAGGAAGCACTTTTCTCTGCACCATATCTCAATAATTATCTTTGCCTTGTTGACATGCTGAGCCATTTGTTATCCATAAGGAACCCACATTTTGAAAACAGTGTTGCTTAATATTGCCATACTGCGGTGACAGAACTGACTTTATTTTTTAATGTGCCTGAGCAGCAAGGGTGCAGAGCCTGTATTCCGTAACCCACGTGTGAAGCTCCTTTGGGACAAATGGCGCAGTGTATGGATGTTGGCATGGGAGCGGCAGCGCCGTTTGCAAGAGAAGTATTCATATCTGCTGGAACTGGAGAAAGTTAAGAACTTCAGCTGGGATGACTGGAGGAAGCGTGTAAGTATTCTGGTTCTTTAGGACCTGTTTAAAGCTGCATGAGTACACCAAACATAGTTTTGTTAGAGGTAATAATTTAAAATGGTGGAATGGATGGGACATATAAGAGATGTGGGTGAAGATGGGCAGTTGATGTTATGGAATGTTTTAGATGTAAGGTATGTAGTTAGGGATGGGAATAAACTGGCTCAAGATTGGGTTCAGTGGTAGACTGCTAAAAACATGGTTCTAGAAAAGCAAGACATAATAAAGTTTCCATTCTCCCTATAGCCATTTTAAATTAAGTTACTGTAAATAGTGAAACAACTGTTTAAGTGGAGTGAGTTCTATTTATTGTTGTAATTGTTGTTGGCTAAGTGCATGAGAGATAGCTTTTTCTCCACAACACTAGAAGCCACTTGCAAGGCTACATGATGTTATAACCCAAAAGACCCCAATCTAAATTCTTGCCACCATGAAAATGTCAGTCTCTTATTCAGAGTTAATACATAGCGGAGTCTGGACAATAGAGTTGTCATTGACGAGTAAGTGTACACTGTCTGGCAGGATGGAACATGACATTATTGTCCTCAGTTTCTGAATAATTACTACAGTTCTATTGAAAACCAAAAATCAGTATACATGCATTGATTAAAGTTAGTATTATAATCTTATGCGTATTGGACCGTGCATCATCTTGATATTTGAATAAAGGTTGACCAACTTGATGACACTCGCTTTATTATCTACTGCTCAACATGTTTCGGATGTTAATACATCCATCTTCAGGAGCTTGCGACTACTTGGTGCGTTGTTGTGTAGGCTGTAATGTGCTGTAATGATAGAGGTTTATGTGTTAATTTATTTATCTAGTGGTAAGTGTTATACCTATATTCATTTTGTTTTGTTTGTTACATAGCCTCATTATAGAATGTTATTACACTTTTAAAGAGAACATGACAGAAATGTAAATATTGGAATAATTGAATGGTGCAATTAAAAGCAGCGTCTAAGGTTAGCAGAGTGTAATTGCTTCAGTCCCCTAAATGTGTCTGAACTGGTATCACTGTTTCTTATCAGTAATGAATTCCATAGTAAATAATATTTTTGTTATGAAGAAAGGCACAGTGTAAGTTCATTTGTTGTTGCAGTAAGAGCGCTAATTTTTAATGATAATTTGTAACTTTTTACTAATATAGATTTTTTTTTCCCAAGTATTTCCATTATGTGTTTTGTTTACAGTTCCTTAAGTTCATGAATCACAAAAAGTCTCGTTTGACGGACCTGTTCCGCAAAATGGACAAAAACAATGATGGTCTTATTCCCAGAGAGGACTTTATTGATGGAATTATGAAGACAAGTAAGCAAATGGATTTATTACTTAGAGTATTACCATCTTGTCTATGCATACATGTACTTGTATGAAACATAATTGGATTCAGTTTTAATCCCAGTGAATGACAGAACATATTGGTATAGAATTTTGACGCTAAAACTCAGCAGTTAATCACTGGCCTGTCACTACTGAGGCCCAGGTTCAGTCCTGGGCTAAGTCTATCTCTCTCCCTCTCCCACTCTCTTTTTTGTGGGGGGGGGGGCTCAGGTTTTTCTCTGGGTACTGTGGTTGTCCCTTCTCATTACCATTCCACCAGTTCTTCATACCCCTTTTTTGATTCGTCTAGCACTGACACTGCATAATCTTAGCAACTGACAGTGCTGTTAAATAACATGCTGAAAAACTGAAACAAATGGTTTCTTGTATGATGTTGTGTGTTATAAACATTTCACCTTTGTGCATAATTTACTAAGGCTACAGTTGGGCCGTCTGTTGCCTGCCCTTGCACTGTGATGCTCTTGTCCAAGAGGATTTATGTAAGGTGACCAATGGTGAAGTAGTTGTCATGGTACCCACAGTAACATAATTCTTAAGGTCCACCATGTTAATACTTACACCTGGTTTGAGTATCTCTGCTACCATTCACTGTTACACGTACAGATTTGTTTCATCTTTCATTATGTATGTGAAGTTGGGGTTATAAAATGTTGCATGTATTGGTCACATCATGTCTGTCTCAAAATGTGAATTGCATTGGAAGGTAAGCAGAAAAGACTGGAAAGGTGTAGGGATTATCACATGTAGAAAATCCTCCTTTACTCAGGTTATCTGATGATTCCAGTATTTCTTCTTCATTATCTTCTGATAGATCTGATTTGGACATAAAGTGAGTAGCAGAATTTCAGTTATTTTCAGTTTTCTTTGTATTCCTGAATTTTTTTTTACTGCCATCGCTGTACTTTTGTGTAATGGCTGTGTTTGCAAAAAAAAAAAAAACACAGCCTATACCATAAATCAGCTGTAACCTCATACATCTACCCTATCACACATGTGAGTTGCCTTGTTATTGTATAGGCTAAGCAAATGTACACAATAAATGTAAGGACAGAAAGAAAAAAAATACAAGGAAAGAGGAAAATTATTGGGCATGTCGGGATGCCTTCTGGTGTACATGACATTCAGGTAACACTCATCCATTAGTAGACTAGTTACTCATGATCAGATTCAAATCACAAGGAGAGCTGCACTAAATTGACTGAGGTTGATAGTGGTAGTAGTAAGACAGCTCCAGTTGGCACAGAGTGTGTTCATACCTTAACCCTGTTTAGAAGGAATATGTTTGAAATGTTTTCAATATTGGCTAATAAGTGTGCAAACAGTTGACTTGTTCTCTTATAAATTGTTGTTAAAACTGTTTTGTCTTTCTCTTTGGTTAGAATTTGACACTAGTAGACTAGAAATGAATGCAGTAGCAGACCTGTTTGATCGGTCGGGAGAAGGTCTGATTGATTGGAAGGAATTCATCGCTGCTCTTAGGCCAGACTGGGAGGAACGGAAACCAGAGTCTGAGGCGGAGAAGATCCATGATGAAGTGAAGCGATTGGTGATGCTCTGCACTTGTCGTCAGAAGTTCCGTGTCTTCCAAGTTGGAGAGGGGAAGTACAGGGTCAGTATAACAAAAGTAGTTTATTCTGGTTATGAACTACTCTTTCATCTCCACTGGCTGTACAGGTCCGTGCAGGACCTTGGCGTCCTTTAGGATCAGTTGCTAGGCATCTCTGTCCCCAACTGTTTTTCTCTAGTGTTTAACACATGTTTTTTTCAGATCATTTTCAACATCAGGACATGAAGCACTAATTTTCTTTTTTGTTGCTATTGCATATTGATTGGTATCGTAATTTCTGGTGCCACAGTTTGGTGACAGTCAGAAACTGCGTTTAGTGCGTATCCTTCGTTCAACTGTGATGGTGCGAGTTGGTGGTGGCTGGGTGGCTCTGGATGAGTTCCTGGTGAAGAATGATCCATGTCGAGGTAAGCATTTGCCTCTTATTCCAGGACTTTCATTGGAAAATCGTCATATACGTTTTGGTTAATGTCTGAGGATACACTTTCACAGCAGTTTATGTCTTACTTATTTAATGACGTGTACTAGACTGCAGTGGTTGTATAGCATTCACTGAGACAATAATTATATGAATAATAGGTTTTTTACAATTGTTTAAGTAATGGAGGGACTACAGGAAACCAAAAATGCCTCATTTACATTGACTAGCCTCTGGATCAAAATCAGAATTGGGACGTTGAAGATAGTAACCTGATAACTAATTACATTATCATAACATTCAGTCTTTCTGGTTTGCCCATCATTGTTGGTGTATGAGTGAATGCATTTGTCCAAATTCGTGGCATTGACTATTGCCAATTAGTGACTGTTTATACCATGAAATATAAAGAAATTGTGCTGTATTTAAAGATTTAGTTTGTACTGCACAGTAAATACACTGTTCTGCAGTATAAAAACCAGTCTGTTAACGCTGTATGAGGAAATAATTTCTGTTTGTTCTGAGAATCATATACAACAGAAATACACTCTGTTAAGAGAATGTATAATTTGTGAGTATTAAACCTGGTAGTACATAGTGTAACCACTGAGCTCATCATTATAACTGTATAAATTTTTTTATACACAGGGACATTATTTTATCTGACTTCATACATCAGTTGCCACTGTCTAGTGTGTCATAAGTAAGGTTCTACGATTTTAATGTCTTGCAGTTAATATGAGGTTTTTTGCTGACTGTATTTATCCTTTAACAGACCTGAATTTGCATGTGTGAATGCACATAAACAAGCGCCCCTAAAATTTCTTTTATGTATTTTAGCAACAAGGAAATTTACTGCATTTTTAAGACATGCTGCATAATCTCTGTTTTGTTTTTCATGAAATGTTGTTAATGTGATAATTTTATCTTCTTCTGTTCAAATAATGCATTTTTCATAAACTCTGTGCTAAAATTTCTATACCATCCTGCTCAGATAAAGGTAGAAGATGTTAGAAATGGTTTCCTTTGGCTTGCAGTTAGGCCTTACTTTAAACAGACATGTTCATTACGGATCAAGGTTTTCTGTTGAAATTTAAAAGAACACTTCTTTCAAAAAACCTTCTTTTAGATTATGTTTGGTAAGATGATAATTGTTATACACTCTTTATGTTTTAAAATGCCGCACTGGAAAAAATTGTATAGGTTATGATGTGAATGAGAAGGCTACAATCCTTTGTTGTAAACAGTTAATAGAATTGACAGCTGTGTTCTGTTGCACTGTCTTCTTGAGAGAGAGGCATAGGTTCTCCCTTAATCCAACAGCTCACAAGATGGCACACTGAATCCGTTACATATTGGTGTGAATTTATGTTCTTATGGGGAAAAAACAGGGTCCAGTAATCATGCTTGCTATTACAGCACATCACACACAGACTTCCACATTATGCAAAGGCAATTCATGGAGTAACATATGATTTTCTGCTGGCTCATTATCCTGAAAGTTCACGTAGCCCCCGAGATAAAACAGAGTTCTTCACTAAGCAACAAGTGTGATGTCAATTTCTCCATTGTATCACCCCCTGAAGGTACAAACACAAATTCTGTCTTGCTTCACAATCTGTGTCAAAGAGTTTGTCAATGACAGTTCATCAAGGCAAATTTAAAATGGCACAGATGCACCCATTTGCTGTGCATGTCAGGCCAGAGATTTTGTATATGACATGTACAATCTAGCACCAGATTTGTCCTCAGTAAACACCTATCATCTGCATAATTTTGTTACCATCTGAAGCAGAACCTGTTACCCAGAACCTTTACGTGTGTTTGCTGATTGCATTTGTGTGCTGTAATGGTTTGTAAGGAAACTTCTGAGTATGGAAGATGCATCTTATAGGAACTGTGTTTAGTTTGTATATTCTAAAGAAACATGCACTGCTCCATTGGAATCCATAATAGCATCTGCAGGTGACACACAGGGACCTTTCAGTCTCTCCAATAGCAGCATGGAAAGAAGCCGTTAAGTAATCTGAATGAGTATCATAAGGAGTGTTACATGAAGTAACTGTTATCAGTTTGAGTCAGATAAAATAATGACACTATGTATCTGAAATGTGACAGCCAGGATATTAGGATCAGTGTACTGTCCAGGCTGTGAATTGGATGTCCAAGGAAATGTGGTTCATTTACAGCACATCATCCATATGAATTCTAGAGACTATTCATTCTCCGATTCAGTGGGTACCAGGGCCCATTTCTCAAGGGGTAGAGCATCCAGGGCATGAAACTAACCACTTGCTGTGCCTCCACTTACCCATATACATTCATGGCCTGTGCAGGGATAGGTATGCTTACATGTATTGAACAAATATGCAGGACATCAGGATATAAAAATGTGACCAAAAATATATGGTGTCGGAAAGGTATTTGCCATGAAGCAGAATGAATTGGAAATTACATGGGTGTATTGTGTATTGTCCCCCCCCCCCCTTACAAATCTGTATTAATAGCTATTCAGAAATTAAGAGAAAAGCGATATTTTTACATGGGAGCATTTTTATAAACACAGTGATATTAGCCTCAGTGGCATGTGATCAGTGTCTGGTTAAAGATACCACATAGTGTAATTACCAGCCATACTAACTACTGAAACTAGAGGACCACTGGAATTAAAAATACCTGTTTGGAAACATGTTCAGCAGATTTCTTAGGGGAAATAAGGCGCATAACAAAGTAGTAGTATTAGTAGTAGTAGTGGTGGTAGTAGTAATAATAATAATAATTATTATTATTATGTTTTTATTCCCTGTTTTATCTCTCCATGTAGCATTTTTAAAGAGGTTCTGTACTACTAATTGTGGTGTTGGTAAACCATAATTTTAGTTTGTGTTTATGATTTATAATTTTCAGTAATTACTTTAATTTTGTGTTTGAATTTAGTTATGTTGGTATTGAAATTTAGTTTGGTTGAGAGGATGGCTGTTGAGTGTCTTCAGTAAAAACTTATTGGCATATTCTGAGGGGCAGAGCTCATTATTTCTGTATACATAGGTGTTTATGCAATGCTTGAAGCAGTTGCTGTGGGAAATGAATATTGAGCTAAATGTATGAAACCATTGTAGATGGTATCTGGAGGTTATCATAAGTGTGTGAAGAGGCTGTGACTCAGTCATATGTAGCAACACCTTACATCTAACAGTTGCAAAACTTAATCTACAATATATTTCCAATTGACGCACAACTCCTGAGGTAACATATTAAAAATCTTGAGCTTGTGGCTTTGGAAGTTTTTTTTTTTATGTTGGTTGTTGGTGATAAATATATTTCCACCTCACTGTCTGGTTGAGAAGCATGGAAACATATAAGACTCAGAGAAATACAGACTTTAAGTAGCATTAAAATAAAAGCCCCTATTTATGTTCATTGTGATTATGACACCATTCAGTGCCAAAATTAGAACTGGAACGTTATCATAACAGTTGTAGAATTGAGGTGAGACTGAGTCCCTGGTAACTGCAATATCATATGGGCCTGGTGTATCAGCATCTAGTAACAGATGAGTATGGAACACTTGTAAATTGTTAGTGGACAGAGTGAAATGGAAGGGCTTGCAGAAAAACATGCCCAAGTACTGTTTTGCTCCTCACAGATCCCACTTAGACTACTCTTGTGTTAAAACCATGTCTCATGTTAAAAAGTCAACAACTAACAGCCTTGTAGGCGTCTATATTGTGTATGTAAGCCAAGGCTGAAATATAGTACATCTTGCTTGGTGTATAATAAAACCATGGCAGGTAAATTTAGATGAGGTGAAACTAATAACTGAAGTTTACAACACCCATTCGGGAGTACAACAAACCCAGTAGCCTGTTACAAGCAACATTCAGATATTTCCACAGAAAACCCCCCTGATGAGGGATATGTTTCAGTTCAAACATATTTCTGTTTTTTTTTTTTTTAGTTTAAATGTGTGCAGTATGTCACCAGCATGTGGTTAGCTACTTGCAGTAAGAAATAGCTACTCTACATGCTGTCTGATTATGACAAGTTTAATAAATGATAATCTTTGACTTTAAAAATTAAATCTGCTGAAATAGAGCTAGGAATCATCCTCCTGTTGGGTGTCATTAATCACAGAGTCCCCTTGTCTTAAAAAAATTTAAAGTGTTTCTCCCATACCGACCAATATCTTCACTCCTTGAGAAGCCATCATGCACAAGTTCCAGGGAATCTGGTAGGTTACTTGTTCCCTCTGTCCAGATTTCTCTTTCTTTAAGCTGCATAACCCAACTCTTGTTTAGGAGACATTAGTACAACATTCAATCACCATTTCATAGAAAATTTAATCAAGTATGTTGGACAGCTATGAGAAATAAAACCAACAATATCCTATACAGATGTGTACATTTCTTGTAGTATAATACAAAAAATTTACACATTTGTATAAGCACTTGTTGGTTTTATTTCTCATAATGAATCATCATTGCATGGTCATGGATCATTTTAAATGTTGGACAACATTTGATCTCCTGTTGATTCAAGTGAAATGATAATTTGGTTGAATAAAATGTGTACAGTGCTGATTTTATGAACCCCATGTTGATTCTTTTCTATCACATTGACATACCATATTTGGTGGTATTTGATGGAGGAGAAAGCCTTCTCCAGATACAGAGAGTGCTGTGCATATGTTGTACAAGCAGGTGTGACCAGCTGACTCAGAGGTGATTCTTCAGCTGTGGGTGTGTGTGGGAGGGTAAGAAGTTTTGCCATAAGAACTTAACTTGTAGTAAAGTATTAATCAGAGCCTTGGGCTTGGATTGATTGATTAATTGATTAGGTCAAGTAGCAGGCTCCTGTGAACATGGTAATAAACCTTCAGATTCTGGGGGGAAAAGGGGGGGGGGGGGGGGGGGGCCTTTTTACCCCGTTAATTTTTTTTTTTTTCAAAA
>Ga0131853_10005135_pt1 | contig 23576 bp, 6 predicted proteins | sample TergutLab28metaG_FD_92764 | JGI IMG/M metagenome (GOLD analysis project Ga0131853, IMG submission 92764) | Labiotermes labralis P1 segment gut microbial communities from Petit-Saut dam, French Guiana - Lab288 P1 (version 2) (version 2) | ecosystem: Host-associated > Arthropoda: Insects >...
AAAACACAACCCATCCCCCCTCTCTCTCCCTGACAGTAGCCCGCCCAGTCTCCACCCCCCTCACTATCAACATGCCCAGCTGCCCCAGCCCCCCCCCCAGCACTGATCCCCCCCCTCTTCCCCCTCTTGCCTCCCCACCACCACAACACCCAGAGCAGGACGTCTCGGGTAGTCTGTTCCAACCGTGTCCCGAAAAACAACAGCCTCTTCGCACGCCCCCCCCCCCCCCCCCAAAATAAAAGACTTAGGAATGAGACAGTGAGAGAATATGAACGGGTGAAATCATTTAGAAAGACGTTGAGAGAGATACAGACTGACGTAAGTTAACGTTTAAGTAGATACGAAAAAAGGAAAGCCACAAGTCTGAACAGGTACCAGCTTGCAGAGATTAGATGCAGCGGGTGATAATGTCTTGTATTCACAGCCTGCAGCGCGACGGTGGATGCTGGCCAGGTCTCTGCGTGTATAGGAGCTCACAGCCCGCCAATACAGAGACAGTCTACTGACTGCTTCTTTTGCCAACAGCTGTCATTTCGTGTAGCAGGTTGACAATTAAGTAATATGTGTGGGTTTAGACAGAAGTTTGGTTTGGTAAATTCAAATCATTTTTGATCGATTGTAGCGGAGTTTGAATGGTACATGGAGTTATATGAGGGTAACTTGTGGCCCTGTATTTACAGCTTTGGCCTTATCTTCAGTGTTTGCCTGTTGATAATCTTTCTATAGTCTCTCAGGATGTTCATAGTGCTACAATCCAGTTCAGTTACAATGCCGATTGTCAAACTTAAACAACTATGCCTATGCGTATTATGCGCCGTATACACTCTCAGTTAAACTGAGCGATTTTATTGTGTAACATCATACCTGACGGAAAAACTGAGGAAACTGCGAGTTTTGAAAGGCAATAACTCAGGGCTCAGAACTGTCTTTCCAGTCGTCTTTCACACAGAGAACTGCGCAGTTCACTAACGGAATCCCACAGCTTCCTCAGTTTACCTGTCGACACCACGATGGCATCATCTCAAGGCACATCCGTTTCTAGCAATTCATTCAGCAGATGAGCATCATTTAATATATTCCTTTACAAATACCACTTCTTACTCCACATTTTACGCTTTCATTTCTTCTCTTCGGATAACATTATGGCCGATGTGGCTAGCAAACAGCAAACGACAGCCTTGTTTTTATCCACCATAGTCACACGCACAAGAAGACACACAGAACTGACAAAAAAACTGACAAACCTGATGGGAAAACTGTGCACTGCCAGAGAACATTTAGAACAGTTTTTCGTGCAGTTTTTTTTTTTTTTTTACACAGTTGAACTGCACACGGTCTAAGTCAAACTGCACAGTTTAACTTACAGCGTGTGGGGCCCTATACGTGACCATTTCAAAGCAGAATCACTGGACTACAGATAGAATAATAAGGAAACAGGCAATTTTAGAAGTCAACAATTACAATATTTTAGTAAAGAGTACGTAAAAAATTTCACATCTTCAGAGCATTTAATTTTCTTTGCTATATTTTTATTTTAATCGGAGCATACTCGCGTCAGATAAGATGTTAACTCAAGGAACAGTGCACTAGCAATTACAGTGCAACACAAGGAGATCATGTTGCCCAAATTTAAGGAATAAAGTTATGTTGCGGTATTCGTGCATGCGCTCCACTCTCGCTTGATCACGTTACGGAATGCTGATCGATTCATCGCAGCCAGCTCTAGATCTGAGACCAAATGTACTGTGAGGCACTGAAGGAACTGTTTGCAATGTTTCTTTATAGGCCTTACCGATCCAAATTTATATCCAATGGATACGGGGGGGGGGGGCTGTCTCTCTGGGGTTAAAGCGGCCGATGCGTGCAGCTGACCACACGCCTCCAGATAGTGCCAAAGTTAGAGAAAATTGGGACTATACCTCCTCTGAACAGGGACTTTATAAATTTGCCGTTACGTCTTCAGGTGCAGCCTCGCCGACGTGGCTGCAGTAAGTAGAGATTCTATAGGTTTAGACGCAGCACCTGTGACCGGGATTTCCCTTTTGCTCCAAAATGACACTGAAGACAGTGATTGCCAGCAAGAGGTACGTGCAGTTTAAAATTTAATGTAGACCACGGAGTGAGCCTGGTAATGCCCACATACCCGAAGTTTTGCCTCCTGACGGCAGTGATTTTCAAATTTTTCTCGCATAACTCCATCACACAATAAGTAAGCCTGCCACTATGTAGTGAAACTTTAATAATGGACTATGTCTATTTTGACATTACGGATCTTCCATGATGAACACTTCAAACCTTCCAGCCGATGGTAAAACAACTCTGTGGAAACCTAAATTTCGCATTTTCCACTCTCCTAATTTTACGTTGTTGACCGTTAATATTCATTGTACAGGTAAAGCTATCCCATTACAGGCCTGGACAGGTCATGAGGGTTCCAGGAGGTTCAGGCTCCCAGATTTCAAGACAATCGTCACATGAAGAAGGTAAGGATGTTAGCCTTACACACCGGCCGCCTTTACCCCAGGAAATACTCCTGGTACTCGTTTCTGTTACAGGCTGAGTCAACCCCACCCCAAAATAAAGTGTGGCTCTTTCGTTCGTGTCTTTTCCATTCATCTACCTTTCTCTCTTTCTCTCCATTCAATCTGCAGAGGGTTAAATCGTCCTGTCCCTTCTTGTTAATTTAATAGGATTACTGCTGTAGGGGGGGTCCGCAGTAGCACAGTGGTTAAGGTGCTGTGCTACAAATCGAAAGGTCGATGGTTCGATCCCAGCTGGTGTCAGTGGATTTTTCATTGACATAAAATCCTTCCGATTGCACTATGGCCCTGGGGTCGACTCAGCCTCTAACATAAATGAGGACCAGGAGTAAAAGTGGCCGGTGCGTAAGGCTGACAACCTACCACCATTCTGTGCCGTTGTCACGAAATCTGGGAACCTTAACTTGCTGGAACCCTCTGGGCCTGTCCAGGCATGTAATAAGACTGCTTTACCTTTACCTTTACTGCTGTATGAGGTTTAAATGCCTGAAAGCTCATTGCAATTCTAAAGTGTGAAACTCCTCAGAATCATAAAACATCCGACGCCAATTTTCCCAAAAATTCGGTTCGAAGAATGTAATCACAACAAATTTTTTACGTAGCGCGGCTTTAAACAGCAAAATGTCAAAACACCCGAATTGTTGCTTATTCTTCTACAGTCGTTAAAGATAGGAAAAGTGTGTTGTTTTAATGGCTGGAGAAAGAAGAAACAACGTAAATCTGGGGGAAGCTGCAGAGTAGAAAGTTTGATAATTTATTCCCCTCACTACAAATTAGGATGATGAAAACAAGGAAGATAAAGTAGACGATCCATGTAACATGCTTGAAAGTGATGAGAAATACATACAGAATTTTAGATTGAAATGGTTAACTGAAGAGAAAAATTGCGAGGTACATTCGTAGATGGGAGATTAATATTAGTATACATCTTAAGGAAATGTGGGGGCAGAGTATTATTTTTTTTTCGTTTGCTTCAGCTTAGGGAATATTGACAGGTTTTGGTAACACTTGTATTTATGTTGAAGTTCTGCATTAGACTTTCATAAAAGACGGAGAATTTCTACTTCCGTTTCAGTGATGAATTTCTCCTGTCTACATACGGTGTTATTGGGGACCGTGGTGGCACAGTGGTTAAGGTACTGTGCTAGAAATCTGAAGGTCACTGGTTCGATTCCAGATGGTGTCATTGAAATTTTTCATTGACATAATTCTTCCGATCACACTATGGCCCTGGGGTCGACTCAGGCTCTAACAGAAATGAGTACCAGGGACATTTCCTGGGGGTAAAGGCGGCCGGTGTGTAGGGCTGACAACCCTACCACTTTAGTGTGCCGTTGTCATCTAATCTGGGAACCTTAACTTCCTGGAACACTCTGGGCCACTTTGTGGGACGGGTAGCTCAGTCGGTTTAGCGACTGACTACGGACTGGACGGTCCGGGATCGAATCCCGGTGGGGACGAGATTTTCCGCCCGTCCAGACCGGCCCTGGGGCCCACCCAGCCTCCTGTAAAATGGATACCGGGTATTTCCTGGGGGTAAAGTGCGGCCGGGGCGTGCTGCTGACCACTCACCCCCTTCTAGTGCCGCGGTCATGGAAGAATAGAGCTATACCTTTACCCACCCTCTGGGCCCCACCGGACCTGTAACGGGAAAACTTTATCTTTACCTTTACATACGGTGTTATTCTGTAGGCCTATACAACGGACCACAATCTCTTGCAATAAGGAAAATGTTCCAACTAATCTAGAAACCGTCTTACTATATTCTGCATTATCTGTTTTGTAATAAATACATCTTCTGCACCGTAACTTTTGGTCAAAGGAGAAGAATTTTACCTTCTTTCCTTTTTGGTTACATTTTATGTTAACATTTTACAGCATTCTAATAACAACAGATGTGATACTTTCAATGATGTACTAGCACGGAAGATGGAGGGTGTCTTCACAGACAGCCATTCGCACTAAGGCACACTATCTGTGCATGTTGAACCACTTAACTGTTCTGTACCGTCAGCTGTTAATGAATGCACCTTGTGTTATCGTATCAGTGTCCAACAAGGATGCATGCTATGCACTGAATAGTTTGTAGATACCGAAGTTCCTTAAGTCATGGGTGTCAAACGATGTGTTTTCATAAGAAGACTCGTTTCATCCTAAGGTGTCTTGACATTACTCAGAGTGGTCGATTTGCTCCTGGTGACATAGCTGAAATCCTTTACTTACTCCTGCAATCGGGTTAGTAGACAGCGATTTGTATGGGAATTCATCCTTTTTCTTTAACAGCGCTAGAAACTATGGCGTAACCCTGCCTACATAATAACAACAATCCTAATATCGGTCACACCGACTTAAAGTTTGAGTGATGCCCTTTAACGATCCCATAGTTATAACTCAAATATCATTTATTCGTTGAATTCCACTGCACAGAAGTAAATAATCGTAAATTTGGAGAAATGTAATTATCTTCCTAGTTTTATAAAAGGTAAAGATAAAGCCATCCCATTACAGGCCTGGAGAGCCCTGAGAGTTCCAGGAGGTTGAGGCTCCCAGATTTCAAGACAATCGGTACATGAAGGTGGTAAGGTTGTAAGCCCTACGCACCGGCCGCCTTTACTCCCAGGAAATATTCCCGGTAATCATTTCTGTTAGAGGCTAAGTCAACCCCTGGGCCATAGTGCGGCAGAAAGGTTTATGTCAATGAAAAATTTCAATTACATCATCGGGAATCGAACCCGCGACCTTCTGGCTTGTAGCGCAGTGCCTCAACCAACTGCGCCACCGTGTCCTAGTTCTATAAAACAGCCATTAAAACAAGAAAAATAACTACAAATTTATGAATACAAGACACCAGTTTCTTTAACATCGATAATATTTGCTAAAGAGTTAAATTTTGTATTGGATGTATGAGAAAGGTAAAGGTCACGTTGCTCTTGTCCACACCATGACACCCTATAAGGGTAGCAGACCACAGTTTCATTCATTCCTACATCGGAACTAGATGGAGGTGAGTGGACAACTTCGCATCCCAGCTGCTTTATCTCGGGATAGAACCCCAGCATGTATTGCACAGGAGGACAGGTGGGATCCAGTGTTGCTCTAGACCAGTGTTTCTCAACCGCCGGGCCGCGGTCTGGTACCGGGCCCTGGCATCAATTATACCGGGCCGCGAAATATTCTCTTGGAATTGATAACTAATTTAAATGTAATTTTATATTTGTCAACATGCCACACCATATACATAAGTGTACTGACACTCTTTATGATTATGCCATAATTAATAATTAATACTTATGTTAGTTTAATGTATGAACTTAAAAAAACTGGAAAGATACTGACGAGTAAATCTGTTGGGACTAGGCCCTCGTCTTATGAAAAAAAAAAAATACCGGGCGGCGGTCTCACAAAGATTGAGAAGCACTGCTCTAGACGGTTTTGGAGAAGGAAAAAACCTCTTACTTCTGCCGGAATTGAGTCCCCGACAGTTCAGCCAGTGCTGAAATGAGGATAATATTAAATAGTTTTTTTAGGAACTAAACTTTGAGGATGGGAAAGTAAACCTAAACGTACTGTGCCTGACAGCAGGTTGCAGGATCAACTGCGATAACATTTAGTTGTGCTGCCGCTTGAACTAACGACAGGGCAAATCATGAATAAACATAAGCCAGAGTTGTTAACATATCTCAAGAAAATTGGCCGTTTTGCGAAATGGGTCGGAATATTTAAAGAAGCAGCCTCGCCTGTCTGTACTCCGTAGTCATTTTGCCTACAGTTTTCTAACACTTCTCCCTTCCACGTGTAAGGTGAAAGTTAACGTGTGCCTAACCATGTCACGAAGACAAGCCGGGGAAGTGGAGGTGCAGCTCCGCTAATTCTTACCTTCGGCATTAAAGAAAATTGGCATACCTATGTTTTATGGCGCCATTGACGAGTAATACAAATTTCTGTCCCCTAAGAGGGGTTATAAATATTAAAGATCCTAATTTATTATCCGATTTCCTTTTATCTGACTCAATAATTTAAAACTTGTTGAACACGTAATTTTTTCATTGAAGATATTCAGTGTGTCGCCCATTTTGCCACCCCTTGAACTCTGCAGCCCGGGATGCACCACTCGACCCCCCCCCCCTTCCTTAAATACGCTTCTGGATGAAATTGAGTGGTGAAATTCAATCCCCGACAAATTTATACCTGGGAAAATAACTCAGGTACCCATTGACTAGGGGTCAGAGTGGGCAACACTGGTGGTCTGGACACCTGGGAAAAGATAAGAATCTTTTGCCCCTGCAGGCAGTCGAACTCAGGATTGACAACCACGCAACGTTTTCACTATACCGACACTATGCAGTCCCAATTCTTTCGTTATAGGTGTGTGCAGAGATGCGGGCACAGGGAATTACTTGTAGAAATTTAAGCAAGTCGGTCAGCCGTACCTGAACATGTGTAACACTCTGTAGGAATCTCCATACGATCTGATGGTAAGGTAAAGGTAAAGGTAAAGTTCACACTAGAACAGGCCACGAAGGCCCAGGCGGTGATTAGAGGCGCTAGATGGGGTGGGGTATTCAAAGCCACGTCCCGGCCGCTTTGCCCCCGGGAAATACCTGGTATCCATTGTATAGGAGGCTGGTTGGGTCCCAGGGTCGGTTTGGACGTGTGCGGAAAATCTCGTCCCCCACCGGGATTCGATCCCCGGACCGTTCAGCCTGTAGCGAGTCGCTATACCGACTGAGCTATCCCGGCCCGCGCCGTGATGGTACGTGATGTTAAGCTTCATCATTAAAAAACGCTTATTCTCAACACTTAAAATTAGTGAAACTGACTGAGTCCATTAAACTCATGACACTAATTTGGCCTAGGTGAAAATGTCAACGATACAAGTCAGAAGTGAAATGTGATATATGGAAAGACAAGTCCTTCAATTTGTTGCCGTGAATTCTTTAAATAACTTCGTCCTTCTTGTCGTTCTCCATATGTCTCCACGTTCGTCTTGAGTGGAGGCACTAAATGACTTCTGAAACGCACTCTGTGTCATGCAGCTGTACTCTAGTCCTGACGATGCACTTCGCATCTCGGTTACTCAGCTTTCGTTTTCATACTCTCTGAACCCGCTTGTATCACATAACACCACAAATTTGGTCATTTATTTCAGACAACGTGACGGAATAAGGAAACAATATTAAAAACAAAAGTTTTCTTCATGCTCTGCGTAGCTTCGAACACCTGAAGATGTAATCGTCCACCAGCACCAAGTCTCAAAACAACTGCATGTTCTTAGTTACTTAATTGCATTGGCCATATGTCATTTGCTGGCTGCAACTTGTCTGAACGGGTGTTCCTGGTAATGACAGGTACTTTTTCCGTGTCACTACGTCAGGACCGTTCCTGAAGCTCACTCAGAAACTTAACCAAATCGGTACTGCAGCACAAAGCAGCCGGATTGTGAATTAGCCAGTCACGCTCTTGGTGATTTTTAATGTACACTCTCAGTGTTCAAACTGTGGGGTTTTATACAAGAAATGAATTGGTAAGGAATATATGTAATGTAATTTATGTAGTTAATGTCCGGGTGTGTGGGCCGGGATAATTCAGTCGGTAGAGCGACTGGCTACGGGCTGAACTCTCCGGGGATGGAATCCCGCTGGGGGCAGGATTTTCCGCACCCATCCAGACCAGCCTTTGGGCCCACATAGACTCCTTTACAATGGTCACCGGGTATTTCCCGAGGGTAAAGGGGCCAGGGCGTGGCGTTGACCACCCATCTGGCGCCGAATTTAAAGAAAGAGCAGAGCTATTCCTCTACTACCTTCTGGGATTTCATGGACTGTTCTGGGGAAAACTTTACCTTAACCTTACTATCAGGGCGTTCTATTGGACAGACTGAAATTAAACCACTAAAACACACACACACACACAAGAGCTTCAATCAGTACATTCAGTGTCCTAGTCTAAATTCTAACCTGGTACATCTAGAATAGCACGTCTGTGACGGCAACATCAAACTTTTCGGTTTCTCGGTTGTGAATGAATGATTATTCACGGCCGTCGTCATGATGCATGCTTAGTCACACAGACAGGTAACCATTAAATTCACGTAATGCTTAAAACTTTCAAGTGATGTTTGAGACAGTCATGTGGAAAGCAGTACACAAGGCTTCTAAGTTACTCCCATTGGATGCAACAGCTCTTGCGGTCAGACGGATTCCCATTGCATAGGCCCTGGTTCAGTAAAAGGGCAATCTTTGCGGAAATTATGAAGTGACACATTAGGCAAGTTTTTCTCCAAGTCCTCCGTTTCCCCTGCCACTCATTTCACCAATGTTGTGTACTTATCTGTCACATCACATGAGATGTGGTATTGGGCCCATCAGACAGTCGGTCTTCACAGACTCTGAAAATACAGCTGGTTAGTTTCTGCTACGATATTCTGATGTCTGAAATCACAAACATATTTTGTTTGGGCGCTGCGGCCCAACGCGCTCTATGGACTCCTCATCCACGAGGATTCTAGATCACACACGACGACTCACCACAGTTTGTAGGACCTCTCTGTACGAGTGATCAGCTCGTCGCAGAGACCTCCGACTGACAACATACAGCACTCACAAGAGAGATCTTCATCCCTCCGACGGGATTCGAAACAACAATCTCAGCTGGCAAGCGGCTGCAAAACTATGCTTTAGACCGCATGGCCAATGGGACCGGCAATCACAAGCATATAAATATGATAAACTGTTCGTTAGCATTGATATATTTTATTATATTTATTCTGATTACATGCGACGACTATGAGAGTCATCTGCAGACAAGTTGCATGAAATATATAAACTGCACTGGTGTGGAATTCTTTTACTTTGGAATTCCACGTTTACAACAAATGTGTAAGAATAAAAAGACGAGCTGAAGGACCAAGGCCTTGTATTATGTAACAAATAGCTTTTTGAATAAAGGTGCAATTTTCTTACATTCTCCTGTAATCAGTACTGTGGGCTGCTTACAGGTGAATTATCCACGTTTCGTTCTATTACGTAATTTCTCAACCACGGGCAAATTGTTGTATTTAAATATAATTATAGACATTGACCTGAGTGTATGACATTCATTCAAATCGTGTTGTATTGATAAGGAAGTTATGACACAGAATTCAGGCACTCTTACTACGCTTGGGGTAACAAGTGCAAAGGGATCTACAGGAGGAATTTTCGTGGCCAAAAGAAGAAATAACTTTAAGCCCAATTTTAACGAAATAAGTGTTACATCTAAATCAGTTGAAAACAGTTAAAGTACGGTTGTTCTCTGGAAGACTCCCCTCTTCCATTAGGGTCGTAATTGTACATATTTGGACCACTGTGTTTAACTTAGATTTGATTCTGTTCCACCAATATGTTATGGTCATTATGACATAAGGTTGTCGCCGATATAGTCACTCAAGTATGTAAGTGGCTATTGTGATACATTAGACTAGGATTACTGTAACCTTTCTCACATATCCCAATTATTATCCGTCAACCACAAGCGCTGGAAAGAGAATTGCCTTATCTTACATCCGCCTTCCCCGCAAGTCACAAAACGTCCCTAAGAGAAAAGAGACAGCAATTAAAACACTTTTTTGTCTTTTTCACTTAGTAGCGAACTGACGGCCACTATATAAGGAATGTCACGGCACGCTCTCGTCACGCATAGGATGAGGGATCTTTCTATTCTACCTCCTACATACAAAAACACTACTTGTAGTGATTGAGTGAGTTGGAACATTGATCAGCACAGCCATCAGGGCTAATAGAACGGACATGCAGAGAGAAAGAGAGAGGGACAGAGAGGCTCCCACAAAGTAGCTATGCAACATCTAACAACATGAATTGCCTAATAAATTACATACTATAGAGTAAAGAACGAAATGATACCGACAAACACAACAGCCGCGTATTATACCTTTCAAAACTTACTGACCCTTAAACAAGTGACGTGCGTACACGCACAGGAATGACTGAAACATGTTTTACACTGTGCGATCCATAAGTTTAAGGACTGGTTTTTTTAATAATAGAACTAGAGCGATCAATCGACCAAACCACTAAGTACTATCAACCAACTTCCGTTCACACACCGAGTTTCTTTTGTTTATCTTCGACAGTGTACGAGTTATAACTTCTCCTGTAAAGTCAGTTTTCTTTACACGTAATGGATGGCGGAAATGAACAGAGATTTGCCATAAAATTTTGTTTCAAAGCCGGTCTATCTGCGACAGAAACACTATTATTGGTGCAAAAGGCTTATGGGAATGAGGCTCTGAACCGATCGAAAGATAAACATGATTCGCATACACCGCAAGTAAGTCAGTATCCCAGTCATGGAGTGAAACGACGACGAAGGAAATACGCAAGAATTGAATGTTGTTTAACTACGCTAGGTTAAATGTGACCTCTTCATCTGACCGTCATGATAATAAATTGCCCACTCTTGATCACGATTCCAGATGAATGCAAAAATTAAAATAATTCTCTGTCTGCTTTCCTTGCAGAGAAAGCAAACATTTACACATATCATTCTTGAATGTTTTATCTTAATGTTTTTCCTAAAACCCGATTCTTCATATCTTCCTTAAACTTTTACCTTCCTCTTATTTTACACTTTTCTTCTTATTTCAACGCTTTTTTTAAATTATTCTTGAAATACAAATCATTATCGAAATTCATGTTTGTAATTTTCTGGGGTCCTTTCTTACCTTCATTAAAGCTGTCTTTATATTTCCCTTTATTTTATACATTTTTTCTTTATAGCGAAATAAAACTTTGTCTTCCCTAAACATTCATCTGGGGCACGCGCGGGTTCGGTTCCCAATGGTGTCGTCGGAATGTGTCGTTGAAATAATGGCCCTGGGGTCCAGCCTCTTATAGAAATGAGTACCAGGCATATTTCCTGGGGGGTAAAGGTAGCCGGTGCGTAGAGCTGACAAACTCACCACGTTCATGTGTAGACTGTCTAGAAATCTGGTAGCCTCAACCTCCAGGAACCGTCGCGGCCTGTTCAGGCCTGTTGCAGGGACTGCTTTGACTTTAATTTTTAAGCCTTTACCTACCTTTAACTTTTAAATTATAACCCTTGAACTCTCAAGTTTGTATGTCAGACGTATCTGAAGTACCAGCGATGTTATATTTATAAACAAAACATACCTCCATTTACCTCGTACAAACATTTATTCGTATCCAGATAACAGCTCCAAAATAGCGGGCACGGTGATGCACACAATGTAAACGTTAAGTCATGGTGAAGGAACACTTGTGACAGTACTAGGTTTCGGTTCACATCAAAGTCAAATACATACCTACACTTCAGAGTTCAGTGGCTTTAATGACTAGGGGATATACCGTTACCAGCTGAACTTTTGTCCATTGGACGTTGCATGACTGAAAGCACTTAACCATTTAACACATAATGGTTAATCAGGAACTATCTGCCATAATGAGTAAAGAGGGTAACATTCTGCCCATTAGCTGTATTTATGGGCTAAGTAAAATTCTTAGACTAAACTGTGATTATACTTTTAATCAGAATCAGAAAGTTTAATTTTGTAATAGACAAACATTATGCTTCCTGTGTGATGGGAAGTGAAGCAAACCTTCAAAATTGGAAGAGGAGAATTAGTAACTTTCATGTGACCACATACTGCGCGCACCCCGAAATACCCATTCTGAAGCCTGGTACATATATCGCTGTAAAAAATCACAGCCACTGAAATAAATTTTTTTAAAAATTTACAATTTCTTACAGTTGTAGAGAAGGCCAATTCCTTCTTAAAGAACTCAAACACAAGGCAGAATTAAACTGCAGTAAAATGCTTAGATTTTAGGGATTTGTTGTATGAAAGAACGAATTAACACATATGCTATTTAAGAACCAGTTGTGAGAACTGTCAGAGAGTGTCGGGAGAGAATATGTACTGCAGTTGGTTGTGCAAACTGAAGCGTACTTGAAAAAAAAAATTGTGTAAAAAATTTCCAAACGAATTTGAAGGAAAGTTAAGTTTTTTTTCCCGTGTAGATTACATTGGACTTCAAGACTGAAAACATTTGGGAGTTTTTATTGCAGCTCTAAATCGTGTAAAACAAATTCAGGTTTAGTTCCAAAGTATATGGGGGTGGTGAGTGCGAGGCAAGTGCTGCGGAACGCCTTTACATTTCATCAAGATATAAGGCGACAGAATTTACTGAACCAACCTTATTATTTTCACACAAAGTACATTACGTCACTCTGCCGTTTAGAAGCGTATAATACATTTTGGATTTTTGTTTTCAGATACAGCACTTGTCCGAATTTCAACCGAAGGTACGAAAGTATGTATTGTTTCTGTTTTATGGAGAATCTCTCGAATTTTTGTGAACTATTTTCATTTCAATGATCATTACCATCGACACGCCACATACTGAAATATTGTCAGCACTCAATAAATTGCACCACATGACGATCGATGGTAACCATTTTTAAAACCAGCTGAATTCAATGCTGAAGCAAAGACCGGCTTGGGACCTCAGTTTCTCTTAACAAATTCATTAAAATGGCTTAATCGTTGGTCGCTTTCTTCATCTACATATTGCAAAAACGTGTCTGTGAAAGGCATCTACATTTGATTTATGTCAAGAACTGGTGTAATATTTCGAAGTAATAGGTTACACAATTCTGAATCAAATACTTATTACGCATAATGTCATATGTTTCATGTAATTTTCATGTTTATTAATTTACAAGTATAGTAGTACTTTCAGTTTGGTCGGTATTGGTGTGGCCGAAGTAACGTAGTCTTTATAGCGATTCGTTACGGGCTGGACAGTCTGGTGTTCGATAAGCGTTGGGGACGAGATTTTTCGGACCAATTCAGAAAGACCACAAGGCCCAACTATCCTCCTACACGATTGATACCGAGTCTTTCCCAGGGTTACTGCGGTCGGAGAATAGCAGTAGAGCACACTGCAAGGCATATAATTACACTTGTAAATCAAACTGCATTAATAATCTAAATGTTATGACGACTATTCTCATCTCACCAAGCAAGTACTGTAGCGATTGCTGTGTCTGCGTTTTTACGGGCCCGGAATCAACTGAAAATCACAGGCACAGGTGAACAAGTGAAAATAGTGTTTAGAGAATCAGCATTGTATTAAAAAAGAAGTCAGTTGCAGATTAAACATGAGGAATGCTTGCTACAACTTAAGTAAGCTTCTCCTGTCTAAAGACCTGAAGATTAAGACACAAGGTACTAAAAGAATAGAGGTTTTTATATCAGCGTAAAACTTGATCTCTCTCGCTAAGGGAAGTTCCGGAACTGATGGCGCTTGAACACAAAGAGCTGAAGCAAATGACCGGATCAAAGAGAGGAAAAGTAACTGGGGTATGGAAAAATAAATTATATAGTAAGAAGTTTATGATTGGTTCTCTTCATCAAATATTATTAATAATATCAAATTAAGAATGATAAATGGGCTGAGCACATAGCAGGGATTGGTGCAGCTAGAACTTGATTGTATTATAATTCGACATACTGAAGGACAGGGGTGCCTTGGGAGAGGCTGACACCAGTGAAAATATTCAATAAATTTTGAGGAATTTCTTGATCAGCTAAACTAAGGTTGCCTTCTTAAGGACTCTCGTCTATGGTCTCTAAAGAACTCAAGAGACATGAAAAAATTTATGAAGTAACTGTTCGACAATTTCTTTTTTCACCAATGACATACACAATGTTTCGAAATAAGAGTAAAGGAATATGACATATTTCTGGTATGGGTCACTTCTGGTTTGTTATTTGTCACGATCGTATGAAATTGTACATCTGGGTGTTCAATCATAGAGTGAGAAATATCGCGTTTTAGAAAGGTATTTTGAAAGAAATGACAGGCCTGCAACTAATTGTGTCTTAGGTCAGTGGCCTCCAGTTTCAAGAGAAGTAATGGTCTTGAAATTATAGGAGACACACTCAATGTAATGAGAAGAAATAGAAAGTACCGTCCTTTCCTATTATTCGCTTTGTTTGATGTCAGAGGGAGGGGCACTTAAATGATCTCTCCTCCCAATATTGGACATATAACAGAACACTATTGTTCGTTTCGAAACACTGTTTTGAGTAATGGCCTCCCCTCCGGTGACCTATTTCAACTCTCACTCCTGATGATACGTTGTGACTAAAATGTAAATTCTGACTAACGCCATGGTGAAGGAATCTTAAGAGGAAGCTAAAGGGGTTTAAGTTGTTAAGAAATCCCTAAACGTGTGTAAAAAATGAAGACATATTCACAGAAACCCGCCACTGAAATCTAACTTGAGCCAGATCAATCCGGTCCTCAGCATCATATCCTATATCATTTTTTAATATTAGTTTTACATCTATCCTAGGTTTCCTAAGCTGTCTCTTTCCTCCACATTTCACGACTAAAATTTTGTAGGTATTAATCATTTCTCCCGTGTGTGAATAAAGTCCTGACATCAAATCCACACTACTATGACTATCCTAAATACTAGGGGGAAATATGCATGCATAAAATTATTATAAATTTATTGATGAAAAACAATTTTTATTTCGTGTCAGTGTTTATTCCCATTTTTAATTCAAAGGTTGTTTACATACGCTTTGTAAATTGTACATCCAATTTTCGTTCGAAAATCAGCCTAATCTCGTTTCACCCTCCCTTCAGGTACTGAACACAGGTATTAGGTAGGCCTGAAGCTGCGCATATTTCTACACTCGCCATTAGTGGAGTTGACTTACTGTCTTTACACTATGATCCTCGTAACACTGGAAAAGGAGCCAGGGACGTTTCGGATAAATGGCTGAAAAAAATTTTTTTCTTGAGAAAGCAAAATTTATTATTTGTTTAAGCATCAACTTAAGAAAGACAGGTAACGCAAGTAAATGTAACACTGACGCCCTGTCGGATCTTTTGAGTCCTCGACACTTCTCAGATGTTCAGACCCTTTTCTTGTTGTTTACAATTGTAACCAAAGTACACAATGTTACTACTCTTATTAGGATTTGTTGTTATATTTCGTTGAAAAACGTGTTACTTTTACGTCTATGTTAGTTTAGAGATGTTAAATTTATGGTCCTACATAAACTTAGATCTTTGATATTTTTGTAATTGATCATTTAAAAACAATATTTCATACAAAATGCTCAGACATATTCAAGATCTACCTGCATATCAAGGTTAATATTTCTAGATCCAATAAACATTCACAGATGGATATACATATACAATATTAAGTTTGCACTTTTCCTTACTTAGACACCATGAAAATCGCACGAAGAAAACGGTCGATAAATGGATAAAATGTGGCGTAATAACACCACAAATGTTACATCCTTCATGTTACACCATATCAGTGACTTCGGCCTGTTTGATTTCTTGCAATTATCCAGTAAAAGGCAAGATTTTATGAAAAAAGTGTTTGCAGAACACATAGGTGTTTACTTGCCCTCGTCCAAGTTTATCTGCTACTTTTCTCAAAGCAACAAAAGTTGGGTGAGATATTACCACAAATTTACGAAATGCCTCCTATTTACTAGCACATGAATTTTCTGGACAGCTTTCAATAGCAAATACCCAATATAATATTTCACGAAATTTCGAATAGTTGGAGACGAGTTGTTCCATGTGGACCTACGGACAGACAGACAGAGGAAAACAGACAAGACAAATTTAATAGTCGTTTTTCGCAAATTGACGAAAGTGCCTGAATTAACATGCCTGAAAAGAATCGTGCACTTTTCATAAACAAACAGAAATACCTACGTTACTCTAAGGGAGAATTACTGTGTTAATTCAAGACTGATATAATACGATGGCAATGAATGACAGGGATCTAACAGCAGGCTCGGTCTTTCTCCTTCACTCCCAAACTATCTGTTTCTCACACAGTTTCGAAGGAGACATGTTGATCAAATGTGTAGGAAGAATGACTGTTAGGTCTAAATCTTTTACAACCCTGGAAGACGTATATAAATCTAACTACTCTTCAAAGGGATGAACGCGGTGGCGCAGTTGGCTGAGGCACTGCGCTACAAGTCGGAAAGTCGCGGGTTCGATTCCCGCTGGTGTCGTTGGTATTTTCTAGTGACATAATCCTTCCGGCCGCACTATGACCCTGGGTTGACTCAACCTCTAACAGAAATGAGTACCAGGAATATTTCCTGGAGGGTAAAGGCGGCCGATGCTTAGGGCTGACAATTTTACCACCGTCATGTTCCGATTGTCTTGAAATCTGGGAGCCTCATCCTCCTGGAATCCTCTGGGCCTGTCCAGACTTGTAATGGGATTGCTTTACTTTTACTCTTCAATGGAAATTAAATATAACTTCTTAGACACAGCTTTTCATGGCCAGTTAAGAATTCGTCTGAACTCCGCGGTTTCATCAGCAGTCCGTCCGTTGCTTCTGCTTTCAAATGACAAAAGAGCAGCTTTGAACCCTACATTAACATGCTGTTATGTGAATGGAGTAGGGGTTTTTTTTTCTTTAATCTTAAGAAGAAAACATTCAACGTGAAAGGACTTCATACCATAGAAATTCTATAGGGTTATTCATGGTCATAGGTAGTAGAATTTTATTTATTATTTTCTTCGAAATGTTAAACATTCTCTTGTTACAGAAAGACAGTGTGTTGAAATGTCTATTAACCTTGTTCAGGGAAGAAATATGTTTTACTCGTTTTCTTCTTATGACTACTTGAATCACCTCATTGGTTTTAAATCAAAATTTCTTGAAAACAATGCAAGGATATACTGGCAAGTACACAGATTTCTAAAGGAGTTGGCAAAGCCGACATCTTTTACTCGTGCTTGGACAAGATTAAAATTTTGTATGTATTTGAAATGTACATATTTTAATTATTCGAAGAATAAATTCTTCACAATGAGCTGCACAGCCATAAAACCTGATGAATTTCAATATCAATTCAGAGACGAAGATAAATTTATTGACGAAAACATACACAGGATACTGCCACTGTGCATTGATACCAGGCCTCAATATTATAACAAAAATAAAATCAGGGAATTATTCCTAAAATTCTTCAGCATCTATGGAAAAATGAAAAATTCACCCAAAAATGTTACTGGAAAGCCTCAGGTGAAATGAATGCTTGGGATGTACTAGGTGTAGATAAAAATAATATTAAAATGTATCTTCCAAATAAATATTGTTGTTATGGGCCTGATTCGTGTGGTTCAGGATAGAAACTCTAGGTCTTTTACTGGTGAGCAAGGCAATAGAATATTTTGATAATCTGAGCTACTCTTAGTTTCTCAAGGAAAAATCTGCTCCGTAGAATTAGGGTTGGGTCACAGGATAATCAAGTAGCCTACACTGAAGAAATAAAATTAAATTATTTTGCACAGTGCTCTTGAGCCCCGACAGGTGCATACCACATTGCAGGAGGACCGACAGGAAACTTTGGAGCGGTCAAGTAGCACAAGAAAGAATGGAAGTTGCCTTCGGCTAACCTCGAGTTTTTACCGTCGATCATCACTGATCCTACACTCGCTGGCTTGATAAATAGTTAGCAGTGAATCGAACCCATTGTTACGTGCATTAACGCTCCCTTGCAAGAAGCTAAGCGCTGGCTATACTCACTTTTTATCTCCATTTCCCTTCCTTCGTGTCGCTTAAGGGTCGGCTTCTTGGAAAATCGGATAAGTGCTTTGCAACGTAGGTCACGGAAAATGAATCATTTTTACACTCCATTTATTTAAAATACTTTTTTAAAAGGCCTCCAGACATTTTATAAAGAATGGTATAAGGAGTGTCAAGACAGGTCATTCATCATTTGATGATAGCCACGTATATAGATTATTAATGTTGTTGGTTATTGCAGATGTGTTCGACATCTCTCTGTGTGTGGAATGATTGAGTTCAGTGTCTTAGTTCAAAGTGCCTTCAGCAGACATAAATTCAATCAGAGGTCATCAGAGAACTAGCCGACACCTGTGGCAGTGTTTCTAATCAAATCCCGTTAAACTTCAAAGTTTTAAACTGCGACCACCCAGAGTCACATTTCTAGGACGTTCACGAAGTAGGCAGGTACATGTAAAGTTATGAGCATGATTAGGCAAATTATGTCGTGATGGTATTCATATTATTCTCCTTCATATGTTATAGATTAATGCCTTGGGTCTATTCCGGTTCAAAATTAACCCACGACACAATTACATTCTGTTAACTCAACATAATTATATAATATTATAAACATTAAAAAATAACTTCTACAACCTGTTGATAAACATCTAGACATACATAGCCTCACTCATCTTACTGCAGAACCGAAAATTTTTTTCCAATATTAGGTAATTCTACTGCTTTGAACTATACTGAACACATTATTCTTATTGTTACATTGTGCATGTTGTCGAGTTACTCAATTATTACACCAACCACTGCACATATATAAAATTTATAAAATTTATATATGTGCAATGAATGGTGTAATAATTGAGTACACTGAACACAATCGATGACTCCTCACTGTAATTGAAACATACCAGTGTGTTAATTTTGAAGTAAGTCAAAACTTCAAGATGTTTAACTCTTCAAACCCAGTGGTAACTCTATGTATCAGCAGCTTTCATATAAAAACCTTATATTTCAATCACAGAAAGTATTTTTGTGTTTAGTATAAAGTAAAATTATTTCCTTTTATAAATTAATTGATGTATTTGTATACCCGAGGTGGAGTGTGCTTACTGCGCGTTATGAATAGGCCAAATTCAGCCTTCAAGTATAGATGTGAACCCAGCAAAGAAGTGTGCAAAAAATCTGCTCCTCTGTTTTCTTCTACTGTTTACGGATGTGATGCGATATACCTGAAGTAGCGTCGAAACGAAGCGTTTCGTAATAGAGACAGACGAAATATCTGGACTTTGTACATCTGGTAGTGACAGCGTGTTATTGAGTTGTTAGAGTACATGCAGTTAAAACAGCTTATTGTGTGTGTTTTGTCCGTGACAAGTAACAGAAATTGATTACTGGTCAGGACAGTATTCGAACAACTCCGTCCAAATAATCATATCTTCCAAGAATTTCTAGAGTAAATTATGTTTTAAAACCCTCATGGCTAAGTCTTATCCAAAACCTCCAATTGGCTTTAGTAAAATACAATAAAACCATCGAACATTTTCTATATTTGTTTTTAGATAGAAAAACAGCATGCCCCGACAAGTCTCGACCCTAAGATTTCATCATTAAGAACATTTTACTAATTTGCGAAATATACATAAATCACCTCCAAATCACGAAAATTTAAATGACTGAAAAATGTCAGGTGCTTGTCGTTTTATAGAACACACATACGAAATACTTTGACGGTTTTATTGTACCTACTCATATGAATAGCTTAACATTAACGGTGTGGACTTAAATAGGACTTCGACTGACATTCCATCAGGAATACAAGTATAAGTACAGTTGCTTAACATCTTTGGTTACAAACCATGCCTTATAAATTAGCAGATCTAAGTATGCGAATAAAATAAAACCGGCTTGACTGACAATGCACTGTCGTTTAATAGCAGATACAATTCCTTTTGCATCGTTTTTCTAGTTAAAAATAAAATTACATAAAGCCGTCACGGTCGAAAGTAGGATTTAAGCAAATTTGTAGCAACTACAATGTCAGATAAGATGAAAACGATACTGTGAAATTTACAGCCGTCTGCTGCATCGAGCAAGACAGTTTATACTTAAACTTTGCGGTAATTCAAAGCGAAAGAAAATGGACAAATGTCTGTACAACGGCAGGAGAAACAAAATGACACAATTTTAACTCTAATTCTCACACACGATTTCTGACAAGGAAAGGAAAGCAACAAGGAATGAAAAATTATGAATATTTGTGAATATTTAGGAAAGTATTTCCTAAATCATTCTGGAGATTGATGTTGTAGTACTCTGAGTCATGCAGTTGTGTAGTTTCGTAGGTATTTACAAATGTTTGGGAACAATCTTTTTTTCCATCTCCAGAGTGTTGTCACCACACCGTGGGAGCATTTTTGGAACCTAGTTAACAGTCTTCTCCTAACTGCGTTTGCTGCAGGACCAATATTTGTTCATTCTGTCACATCCGAAAACCAGAAATGTCTTCACAATGTTTCTGTATGCGTTCTTAATTTATTCTTCCGAATTACTCTTTAGCTCAAGTAACATGATTCGTATACTATAATATTTCTATCAGAAATAAATTGATCGCAACATAAATTTGTGGAGTGTGTTATGTCTACGAGGCCAAAAATATGTGTATCATTTTAACAGAGCTGCTATAAACAATAGACTGCTTAACAAATTTGTCGCAGGAACCTGTTTGTTTGTCATCAAATTATGTAGAAGTGTAGTAGTTCTTTACTTTGAGAACTCAAGAAATTAAGGGCCTCCTAAAGGTCAGCAATACAGCGCACGTCTGTACAAAGAAGTGACCCGGCAAGAGGATCAACACTGGGACAAGAATTAACCAGGGGGGGGGGGGGCGGCGGAATTTCATACGAATAGTATTTAAGAAATCTATTCATATTCATATATATGTGCTACAAAGGGACATAAGTTATTAGTAACAAGCAACCAGAAATATGTGCAGTTATAGACACCGGCTGCAACAACAAGATAAGTGATCTGTTGGTAGGCAAGGCATGAATTGCTGACGAAGAAGCGGATACGAATATCACGCAGTGCGAAATCAGCCGCGTCCTTGCATATCAGGCGCTTACAGAGGTTGCTTTCACCGGATCGACTTCCGCCATTGTCAGCACGTCTGCTGGACCATAATACCTGAACCAGTGCTCATGTCTTGCGGGCAGACAATCCGAACATGCACAGGTACTTTCAACCGCAACTAGGAAAGGTATTTTTAAGTTGAACAAGTTATTGTTTTTAGTCGAAAACAGTAATGAAACGGGACTTTGAAACACGTGCTGCTGTGGTCACAAATGTGGCCACAGGCTAATAGTGTTTGAAAGGTCGAACTGTGGCCGAATGCTGTGCTCGTTACGTGTCTAAGGCCAGGGGTTGCAGACGTATGCTTCAGTCCACTTCCCTCTCAACATTATGAGTGCAGTCAATTTTGCTAGTATGCGTGTGTAGTTAACGCGAATTGGTTATGACGCTTTTGATGAAAAGGTGAATGCTTTTTGAGTGATGCGAACTTTCGCACGCTCGTATTGGCTGTTAGGCAATTTCAGTCACCAGTGTGAAGATACAAGGTTGGGTGAAAGGGCAATTTTGTTTATTTGACCCTATTTTTATTACGTGATTCGCTGTAAAGCTACAGCTTACAAAAATGCAACTATTGCATTAGAACAGAACGTATTCTAGGCCATTTGTTTTGGCTTCAGTTCTGCGTATTTACAAAGCAGAGTAATAAGAATTTCGTTTAAGCGTATGTAGGTAAAAAGGTAAAGTGATCCCGTTACAGACCCGGTATGGCTGGGGTGGGTAGAGGTATAGCTCTACTCTTCTATGACCGCAGCACTAGAAGGAGGTGAGTGGTCAGCAGCACGCCCCGGCCGCACTTTACCCCCAGGAAAGACCCGGTACCAATTGTACAGGAGGCTGGGTGGGCCCCGGGGCCGGTCTGGACGGGCGGAAAATCTCGTCCCAACCGGGATTCGACCCCGAACCGTCCAGCCCATAGTCAGTCGCTATACCGACTGAGCTACCCGGCCCAGAGCTTATGAATGTAAAAGTGTTCGCGTTACAAGCCCGGTGTGGCCCAGAGGGTGGGTAGAGGTATAGCTCTACTCTTCCATGACCGCGGCACTAGAAGGGGGTGAGTGGTCAGAAGCACGCCCCGGCCGCACTTTACCCCCGAGAAAGATTCACTAACAATTTTACAGGATGCTGGGTGAGCCCCGGGGCCGGTATGGACGGGCGGAAAATCTCGTCCCCACCGGGATTCGATCCCGAACCGTCCAGCCCGTAGTCAGTCGCTATACCGACTGAGCTACCGGGCCCACAGCTTATGTACGTACTTTGAAATATTTACAAAAGAAAACTACATTTTGAAACGTAAATTTAAAGTTCTTATCTCATACTTCCTCAACTTTTGTACGATTTATTTCGACTTCAGGTTTATATAGGCCTTCTCCTACTTACGGAGAAGCAGGCATTTGGAAATTTGCAGCTCTTTAATCTCAGAATAACACTCCACTTCTATCCTTATTGTTGCACCGTGAATTTCGTAGAGTCACTTTAATTATTAACCAACAAATGCACTTATATACAATTTCACATTAAAACACTTAAAATCGATCCGACATGTTTCGATCCTAAGATCATCCTCAGGGAGCCACGTTGTTCTTTGCTAAAGTCATTTTAAAAACATTCACAAACTAATTCCATTATATTAACAGGGTGTTGTGGCAGCATATCGTGTTGTTTAAGAGTACGTTGTTGGGAATGTGTCTGGCCAGACGCATTCCCAACAACGTATTCTTACACAACACGATATGCTGCCACAACACCCTGTTAATATTAGTTTGTTAACTCTTTTTAAAATGACTTTAGCAAGGAACAACTTAGTTCCCTGAGGATGATCTTAGGATAGAAACATGTCGGAGGGATTTTAAGTGTTTTAAAGTAAAATTTTATATAAGTGTATTTGTTGGTTAATAATTAAAGTGATTCTACTTCTAATTTCTGTGGGGAAAAACTAAAGGACTGTCTTTTTTCTGGCTAAATCTATTTACGTGTTTCGTATGCTCAAATAAGCTGCCATCACTTCCACAAACAGTATCAACAGGTCGGTTTTAGTAATAAAATCGCGATATGTTTCAACGAAATGTTTCATGTAAACCGACTAAAAGGTAAAGCAATCCGTCTACAGGTCTGTACAGACCTTGAGGTTTCCAGGAGGGTGAGACTCCCAGATTTCTAGAAAATCAGCATGTGAATCTTTAGGTTTCTGTGACCGTGCATCGTGAGCAAATTGTGAAATGAGAGAGAAAACCAACAAGATGCAACAGATGTTTATTTTTAACAATATCTCAACATGTTTCGGGCATCATTATGCCC